>Ga0182749_1001084_pt1 | contig 22261 bp, 17 predicted proteins | sample eDN3rd37CKraftMG_FD_128875 | JGI IMG/M metagenome (GOLD analysis project Ga0182749, IMG submission 128875) | Enriched Miracle-Growth compost microbial communities from Emeryville, California, USA - eDNA 3rd pass 37_C Kraft MG (version 2) (version 2) ...
CAGCGGCGCCTCGACGCGCGACTCGATCGCGAGAAACGCGATCAGCAGCACGATCGCCGTGCCGAGCAATCCGAGCGTCTCGGCCGATGCCCAGCCGGCCTCGTTGCCGCCGACGATGGCGTACGTCGCCAGCACGATCGATGCCGTCACCGTGACCGCGCCTGCGACATCGAGATGGCGGCGCGCGCCGGCATTCCGCCCCGCCGGCAGGAGCCAGAGCGACAGCGCGAAGACGATGCCGCCGATCGGGATGTTCACGAGGAAGATCCAGTGCCAGTCGAGCGAGCTGGTCAGAAGCCCGCCGAGCAGCACGCCGATGCTGCCGCCGCCGGCGCAGACGAAGCCGTAGACACCCATCGCCTTCGCGCGGTCGGCGGCTTCGCTGAAGAGATCCATGATCAGCGAGAGCGCGACCGCCGTGACGGTCGCGCCGCCGAGTCCCTGGATCGCGCGGGCAGCGACGAGGAACGCCTGCGTCGTGGCGAGCCCGCACGCGAGCGAGGCGAGCGTGAAGAGCGTGATCCCGAGCAGGAAGAAGCGCCGGTGTCCGTAGAGATCGCCGAGCCTCCCGCCGAGCAGCAGGAAGCCACCAAACGTCAGCATGTACGCGTTGACCACCCACGCGAGCGAGGCGTCGGAGAACGCGAGGTCGGATCTGATCGACGGCAGCGCGACGTTGACGATCGTCGTATCGAGCACGATCATCAGGACGCCGAGGCACAATACGATCAGCGCAAGCCAGCGATGCTCGGGATGCGGCACAGGCGCGGCCGCGATGATGGTTTCGGTGTCGAGCGATGGTTTCATGAACGGCATTCCGTGCGGGGTGGATATCCCGGCGTCGAACGGGAAACGCGAGAATCGACACGGGGCGCGCCGACGTTCACGCTTCGGCGGGCCGGCCGATCGTCAGGAGGCGCGTTCGGTAACACGTCCGCGCCCGGAAGCGCAAGGAAAAATCGATGCAGCGTGAAACGCAGTCCGCCGAAGCGATCGTCTCGGTGCAGGGACTCTCGAAGACCTACAAGAGCGGATTCCGGGCACTCAAACGCATCGACCTCGACATCCGCCGCGGCGAGATCTTCGCCCTGCTCGGCCCGAACGGTGCCGGCAAGACGACGCTGATCAGCATCGTCTGCGGCATCGTCACGCCGAGCGAAGGCACGGTGACCGTGGACGGCCACGACATCGTCCGCGATTACCGCGCCGCGCGCGCGAAGATCGGGCTGGTGCCGCAGGAACTTTCGACCGACGCGTTCGAATCGGTCTGGGCCACGCTGCGCTTCAGCCGCGGCCTGTTCGGGCGCGCGCCCGATGCTGCCCACCTCGAGAAGGTGCTGCGCGCGCTCTCGCTCTGGGACAAGAAGGATTCGAAGATCATGTCACTCTCCGGCGGCATGAAGCGGCGCGTCCTGATCGCGAAGGCGCTGGCGCACGAGCCCGAAATCCTCTTTCTCGACGAGCCGACGGCCGGCGTCGACGTCGAGCTGCGCCACGACATGTGGAGGATGGTGCGTGAGCTGCGCGAGAGCGGCGTCACGATCATTCTCACGACGCATTACATCGAGGAGGCCGAGGAGATGGCCGACCGCATCGGCGTGATCAGCAAGGGCGAGCTGATCGTCGTCGAGGAGAAATCCGTGCTGATGCGCAAGCTCGGCAAGAAGCAGCTCACGCTGCAGCTCCAGCGTCCGCTGGAGCGCGTGCCGGACGAGCTGGCCGGACTTCCACTGGAGCTATGCGACCACGGCAACGCGCTGGTCTATACGTTCGACACGCAGACGCGCGAGACCGGCATCGCCGCTCTGCTGCGCCGGCTCGGCGAGCACGGCATCGATTTCAAGGACCTGCACTCGAGCGAAAGCTCGCTCGAGGACATCTTCGTCAGCCTGGTCCGCTCCAGCGCGGCGAGGACGCAGGCATGAACTCGATGACGGTCAACCTGCACGCGATCCGCGCGATCTATCGCTTCGAGATGGCGCGTACGTTCCGCACGATCACGCAGAGCATCGCCTCGCCGGTGCTCTCGACCTCGCTCTATTTCATTGTGTTCGGCGCGGCGATCGGCTCGCGCATGGGCGAAATCGGCGGCGTCAGCTACGGCGCATTCATCATCCCGGGCCTGATCATGCTCTCCCTGCTGAATGAGAGCATCTCGAACGCGTCGTTCGGCATCTACATGCCGAAATGGTCCGGCACGATCTTCGAGCTTTTGTCCGCGCCGGTCTCGTATCTCGAGGCGGTCATCGGCTACGTCGGCGCCGCGGCGACGAAGTCGGTGATGCTCGGCGTTCTCATTCTCGTCACTGCGCGCTTCTTCGTGCCCTATCACATCGAGCATCCGCTCTGGATGGCAGCGTTTCTCGTGCTGACAGCGGTCACGTTCAGCCTGTTCGGATTCATCATCGGGCTCTGGGCCGACGACTTCCAGAAGCTGCAGGTCATTCCGCTGATGGTGATGACGCCGCTGACCTTCCTCGGCGGCGCGTTCTACTCGATCAACATGCTGCCGCCGCTCTGGCAGAAGATCACCCTGTTCAATCCCGTGGTCTATCTCATCAGCGGGTTCCGCTGGAGCTTCTACGGCGTCGCCGACGTCGACGTCGCGCTGAGCCTTTCCATGACGCTCGGGTTCCTCGCAATCTGCCTCGTCGCCGTCTGGTGGATCTTCAGGACCGGATACAAACTGAAGACCTGAGCGCGACGGCTACTGACAAGGCGCCTGCCCGGGCGCAAAAATTTTCGTCGCGCGTGTCGATTTCGCGCCTTTCTTTTCGACGCAGCCATGACGCCGGGATAGAACCCGGTTCGGATGCGAAGAACGAAGGAGAGACGACATGCGATCGCTGGTCCCGTTCAAGCCTGATGTGACCACGGCCGCCGATGCTGCCGGTGCAGGGACGCTGGCGCCGATCTGGCGCAAGGTCACGATGTTCAATCCGCTGATCACGCTGATCGGCGCTTGCCGCAACGTTTTCGGCGGTAGCGGCGACACGGGGAGTCCTGCCGGTGTCGCGCTGCTCCTCGCGGTGCTTGCGATTGCGCTGGCGCTGGCCGTGGCCGGCCTGCCAGCGCTGAGGACTCGGCCGTCTCCCGATCGCGTTCAGAAAAAAAAATCGCGTCGAACCGTCGAAATGTCCGTTCCCCGTTCGACGTACCAGTGAGAGCGAGGCAAGCAAACCGGCTACCGCCGGGTCTGCCGGGCTCGAAACCAGGCAAGGAGAAACGACATGCGATTCATGGCCATCGTCAAGGCAACCAAGGAATCCGAGGCTGGCGTGATGCCGAGCGAAAAGCTGCTGGCCGAGATGGGTAAGTTCAACGAGGAGCTGGTCAAGGCCGGCGTGATGCTCGCCGGAGAAGGCCTGCATCCGAGCTCCCGAGGTGCCCGCGTGCGCTTCAACGGCAGCAAGCGCACGGTCGTCGACGGCCCGTTCGCCGAGACCAAGGAACTGGTCGCGGGATTCTGGCTGCTCCAGGCGAAGTCGCTCGAGGAGGCGATCGAGTGGATGAAGCGGTGCCCGAATCCGTCCGAAACCGGCGAATCGGAGATCGAGATCCGCCAGGTGTTCGAAGCCGAGGACTTCGGCGCGGAATTCACGCCGGAGCTGCGTGAACAGGAAGAGCGCCTGCGCACGCAGATCGAGGCGCAGCAGAAGAAGTAGCCGCCCCTTCGCTGCGGCGCCGCCGGTCGGCCCTTCGTCTGTCGGCGGCGCGCCGCCCTTCGGGCGGCCAATTCACGACAACGAGGATTTCTCATGAACATCCAGCCCTACCTCTTCTTCGACGGGCGCTGCGAAGAGGCGATCGAGTTCTACCGCGAGGCGCTCGGCGCCGAAGTGATCACGCTGATGCGCTTCAAGGACAGCCCCGAGCAGAGCGCCGGCATGGCGCCGGCGGGATCGGGCGACAAGATCATGCACGCGTCGTTCCGGGTCGGCGACTCCGTGGTCAGTGCGTCGGACGGCAGCTGCCTGGGAAAGCCGGCATTCCAGGGCTTCGCGCTCGCACTCACCGTCCCCGACGAGGCGGAGGCCGAACGGGTCTTCGCCGCGCTCGGCGAGGGTGGTACGGTGCACCAGCCGCTGATCGCGACATTCTTCGCGGCGCGTTTCGGCATGGTCGCGGACCGCTTCGGCGTAAGCTGGATGGTGCTCTCCGCGAAGTGACTTCGCCAAAGCGCGCGTGGCCGCAGCCCTGCTCCGGCGCATCCGTACGCACCTTTCCGGTTTGCCCCGAAACGCGAGGCGCGTCGTCCGAAGGAACGGGCGACGCGCCGGGCGCGTGACGCGGCGGCTTGCGCGATCCGCACCGGAATGGTCTGATCGGCGGCCGTGGCCGCCAAAGACATTCATCGCGAAATCGAAGCCGTCTTCCGCATCGAGTCGGCCCGGCTCATCGCCGGCCTCGCCCGCATCGTGCGCGACGTCGGCGTTGCCGAGGAGCTCGCTCAGGACGCGCTCGTCGCCGCGCTCGAGCAGTGGCCCGAGCGCGGCGTGCCGGACAATCCCGGCGCGTGGCTGATGGCGACCGCGAAGCACCGCGGCATCGACCGCGTGCGCCGCAACGTGCTCGCCGAGCGCAAGCACGCCGAGATCGGCCGCGACATCGAATCGGAGGTGCACGACGCCGTCGCCGCCTTCGAGGAATCGATCGACGACGACATCGGCGACGACCTGCTGCGCCTGGTCTTCACCGCCTGCCACCCGATCCTCTCCACCGAGGCCCGCACGGCGCTGACGCTGCGCCTTCTCGGCGGATTGCGCACGGACGAGATTGCTCGCGCGTTCCTCGTCCCCGAGGCGACCATCGCGCAGCGGATCGTGCGTGCGAAGCGCACACTGTCCGAAGCCGGCGTGCCGTTCGAAGTGCCGCGCGGCGAGGAACGCGCGGAGCGTCTCTCGTCCGTGCTCGAGGTCATCTACCTCATCTTCAATGAAGGCTACTCGGCGACCGCCGGCGACGACTGGATGCGCCCGCAGCTCTGCGAGGATGCGTTGCGCCTCGGCCGGGTGCTCGCCGAGCTGATGCCGACCGAACCCGAAGTGCACGGGCTCGTCGCACTGATGGAGATCCAGGCCTCGCGCTCGCGTGCACGCACGGGCCGCAACGGCGAGCCGATCCTGCTGCTCGACCAGGACCGCTCGCGCTGGGACCGGCTGCTGATCCGCCGCGGCCTCGCGGCGCTGGAGCGTGCCGAGCGGCTCGGCGGCGCGCAGGGACCTTATGCTCTTCAGGCGGCCATCGCCGCATGCCACGCGCGCGCGGCAAGCGCGGAGGACACCGACTGGCAGCGCATTACGGCGCTCTACTTCGCGCTGGCGCAGCGCGTGCCGTCGCCGGTCGTCGAGCTCAACCGTGCCGTCGCCGTCGCGATGGCCTTCGGCCCCGACGCCGGGCTTGCGCTCGTGGATGCGCTGCGCGGCGAGCGGGCGCTGGAGAACTATCACCTGCTGCCGAGCGTGCGCGGCGACCTTCTGGCCAAGCTCGGACGCCACGACGAAGCGCACGCGGAATTCGAGCGTGCCGCAGCATTGACGCGCAACGAGCGCGAGCGCGCGCTGCTGCTCGAACGCGCCGCGGAATGCAAGGCGAAGTCCGCGGCCTGACTTAGCCATTGCCGTGGACCCGCAGAGGTTTGGGCCACAACCGATCGCGCGGAGGTTTGTTGGCCAAGGCCCGCCCTATGAGCTCGCGAAGCTCCGCGGACCGCATTGCATTGCCTTCAATCCTCGCGCGGCCGCACGCGGAACGCGACGCTGATCCGTTCGCCCACCGGCGCCTTGGTCTTCGCGATGCCGTGCGTGTAATGAAGCTGGCTCGACCAGCTCATGACGAGCAGGCTGCCCGCTTCGAGATCGATGGGGATCGCGGGTTCACCCCGTGTTTTCGGGCGGATCAACATGCGCCGCGTGCCGCCGAGTGACAGCAACGCGATGGGCTCGCCCTTGACGAGATCCTGCAGCCGGTCGTTGTGCGGAGCGACACTGTCGTTGCCGTCGCGATAGAAATTGAGCCCGACGCTGTTGAACGGCGTGCCGAGCGCCGCCGTGACACGCGCTGCCATGTCGACCAGGACGCCGGCCGCGTCCGGCGCGACGCCTTTGGGCGCGCTGCCGGCACGCAGCCCCTCGAGCGGGAAGTGTGCGGTCAGCCGCGGCACGTCGACTTCACGCTCGTACGTGACGCGGCGCTGCGCGTGCCAGTCAACGCCATCGCGCAGCTTGCGGAAACAAGCGTCCGCGAGATCCGGCGGAAGAAAGCCGGCGTGATACGAGACTTCGCCATGCTCGCCCGAAATGAGCGACAGCGGCGCGTCGAACAGGCCGATCTGCGTCATTGCGGCGCCGCTTCGGGCTCCGGCGAAAGTGCGGCGGCGAGATCGGGATCGCGCTCGGGGCCGCGCATGAGCTTCGTGCGCGCGAACGCTTCGGTCGGCTCGTCCATCGCTTCGAGCAGCGTGACTTCGCCGGCGACGAGCTTCGCGACCGGCACGCCGTCGCGGAACAGCACGCGCGAGGTCGTCAGGGCCGGCACCGTCGTGCCTGCGAGCACGCTGCCGACCAAATTGAGCGGATCGGCGCCCGAAACTGAGATCCACTGCCCGTCCGGCTTCTTCTGCCGGATCGCGCGCAGCGACGCGACCGCCTCGGGCAATGCGAACTGCTCGCCCGAAAGGCCCGCGATGAAGCGCCCGCCGCGAATCTCGCCGCGTGCTTCGAGCCGGTGATACACGCGCAGCAGATCGCGCCACGGCGGCAGCCAGGCCGCTTCGTTCGCGAGCAGGCGCCAGCAGACGACGCCGTAGCGCTTGAGCAGCGTGCGTGCGACGAGCTCGGCGACCTCGCCGTCCCGGTCGCGCGCGGGCGATGCCGACGCCTTGCGCACGACGGCCCAGCGTCCCGCGTCGGCGATGCCGAACAGCGACGAGCGGCGGCCGCGGCGCCGATGCTGAGGCGGACGCTTGCTCGACGGCACGAGGAGCGCGCGCAGCCCGGAAAAGCTGTCGCTCGTGACGAGGCCGCTGGCGACCAGCTCGCCGAGCGCGTCTTCAAGCTCGGTGTGCAGGAGGCGCGTGCCGCCGAGCATTTCATCGAAGAACGAGGCGCCGTGGTCGGCGAGGTAATCGCGCACCGCCTTCGCACGCGAGGAAAGCGCGGCCTCGCCACCGGCGGCGACGCCGCCGAGCGTGCTCCAGTCCGCGAGATGGCGACGCTGCAGCAGCACGATCGGCGTCGCTCGCACCGGTCCGGCGACGCCCGTCGTCGCGCCGTTCTGCGCAGGCCGGGCGCCGCGAAGCCGAGCCCACAGCACGCGGCCGCTCAGACACAGATCATCCAGCCACGAAATCTCGTAGCCCGCCACGCGCGCCGGCAGCAGTTCGCTTTCCCACGCGGCGGCCGGCGCTTCGTAGCCTTCGAGCTGAGCGACGATACTCGCGAGCGCATCGGGCCCGCTGACGCGCGCATCGGGCGCGACGTGCTGCCAGGACGCGAGGAAGCGCATGAAATCGCGCGGCTCGACCGGCTCGATCTCGCGCCGCAGGCGCCGCACGGTGTAGCGATGAATGCGCGCGAGCAGGCGACGCTCGCACCATTCGGTGTCGGTCGCGGCCGGCGTGAACCGCCCGCGCATGACGTAGCCTTCCCCTTCCAGCGCGGCAACTGCAATGTCGATGTTGGACTGCGGGAGACCGAGCGACCCGGCAAGATCATCCGCGCGCACCGGACCCAGACCGGTCAGACGCGAGCGGAGGATCTCGACGAGCGCCTTGTCGGGCGTCCAATCGGTCGCGGCATACTCGGCGGGTGCTTCGATCGGCGGCGTGCGCTCGGCATTGGGATGGACGGCTGCGAACTGCGGCAGCCGCTCTGCGGCGACCCACAAACCCTCGCCGTTCCCGCGAGAGCCGAAACCCGGCGCTTCAACCCCAGCCGACGAAGGCGCTGGGTCCTCGCTTTCGCGGGGACGGCGAAGCGCGGTGGCGCGACGCGAAGCAGCCAGTGCATCGAGCAGAGTCGACCAGCCGGGATTTCTCGTAACTTCATCCGCCGTCACGTACGCGAGCGTCATCAGCGCATCGTGCATTTCGTCCGGCGTGCGTGCTTCGGGCCACGCTTCCTCGCGCACGCCTTCGATCGCCTCGATGTCGAGCTGACCGAAATCGGCTGCCGTCGCGGGATCGACCCAGCGCCGGCTGGAAACGGCCTGCGTGCGACGTTCCTCGAGCGGCGCGTCGTCGAGATAGGCGTATGGCCGCGCGCTCAGCACCTCGGCCGCGAGCGGCGAAGGCTCGGTGAGATCGCGCGCGACGATGCGCACCTCGCCGGACTCGAGCCCGCGCAGCAGGCGTTCGAGGCCGTCGATGTCCATCGCGTCGTGCAGGCAGTCGTAAAGCGTCTGCGCGACCAGCGGATGATCGGGAATCTGCCGCTCGCCGACGATGTTCTCGAGGCAGGCGACCTGGTCGGGAAATACCGTGGCGAGCAGGTCCTCGCCTTTCATGCGCTGCAACTGTGGCGGCACCTTGCTGCCGCCGACGAAACGCGGCAGCGCGAGCGACGCAGTCGCGTTCCAGCGCCAGCGAACGCCGAACATCGGCGCGTCGAGCAATGCCTGGATCAGCACGTCGCGCGCCGTGTTCGAATGGAGATAGTGCGCGACGTCCTCGAGCGGGAAGCTGTGACTGGTCGAGAGCGACATCACGATCGCGTCTTCCGTCGCCGCGGCCTGCAACTCGAAGTTGAACGTACGGCAGAAGCGCTTGCGCAGCGCGAGACCCCAGGCGCGGTTGATGCGGCTGCCGAGCGGCGAATGGATGATCAGCTGCATGCCGCCCGATTCGTCGAAGAATCGTTCCATCGCGAGCTCGTGCCCGGTCGGCAGCACGCCGAGCGCGGCTTTCGCGGCGGCGAGGTATTCCGCGATCTGGCGAGCGGCAGGCTCCGAAAGGCCGATGTCGCGTACCAGCCACGCCGTCGTCGCCGTGAGCCCGTCTTCGAGCCGGGTCGACACTTCCTCGCGCAGTCGCGAGACCGCGTGCGAGAGCTCGTCCGTGCGTCCCGGCGCCTCGCCGAGCCAGAACGGAATCGTCGGCGGCGCGCCCTGTGCGTCTTCCACGCGCACGCGGCCGCGCTCGACGCGCAGGATCCGGTACGACATGTTGCCGAGCTGGAAGATGTCGCCGGCGAGACTCTCGACCGCGAAGTCCTCGTTGATCGTGCCGATCATCGTCGCCTGCGGCTCGAGCACGACGTCGTAGTCGGCCGTGTCAGGAATCGCGCCGCCGGACGTGATCGCGGTCAGCCGCGCGCCACGTCGCGCACGCAACATGCCGTTGACAGCGTCGCGGTGCAGATAGGCCGAGCGCTGGCCGACACGCGTCGAATAACCCTCGGCGAGCATGCGCACGACGGCGTTGAAATCCTCGCGCCTCAGTGTCGCGTACGGATACGCGCTGCGCACGAGGTCGTACAGGGCGTCCTCGGTCCATTCCTGGCACGCGACTTCGGCGACGATCTGCTGCGCGAGCACGTCGAGCGCGTTCGGAATCACGCGAAGCGCGTCCAGCTCGCTGCGCCGGACCGCGTCGAGCAACGCCGTGCACTCGACCAGCTCGTCGCGTGACAGCGGGAACAGCCGGCCCTTCGGCAAGCCGCCGACGTCGTGGTTCGAGCGTCCGACGCGCTGCAGGAACGCCGCGATCGAACGCGGCGAACCGATCTGGCAGACGAGATCGACATCGCCGATGTCGATGCCGAGCTCCAGCGAGGCCGTCGCGACGAGCGCGCGCAGCTCGCCGCGTTTCAGGCGCTGCTCGGCAGCGAAGCGCAGTTCCTTGGCAAGGCTGCCATGGTGCGCGGCAACCGCCTCCTTGCCCAGCCGTTCGCTGAGGTGCTTCGCCGCGCGCTCGGCCATGCGCCGCGTGTTGACGAAGATCAGCGTGGTCTTGTGCTGGCGGATCAGCGCTTCGAGCCTGCCGTACACCTGCTCCCAGACGTCGCCGGACATGACGGCTTCGAGCGGGGCGTCGGGAAGCTCGAGCGCGAGGTCGCGCTCGCGGACGTGACCGGTGTCGACGATCTTGCAGTCGCCAGACGGTTCGGTCCGTTCTCCCGTTCCGTCATCCCGGCGAAAGCCGGGATCCACTTTGATTTCCGTGAAGAGCGACAATGGGTCCCGGCTTTCGCCGGGACGACGGTCGGGAGCGGCCGGGACAACTCGAGGCAACTCGCCCTGCGACCCCGTCAGGAACTTCGCGACCTCCTCGATCGGCTTCTGCGTCGCCGAAAGCCCGATGCGCGTCACGCGCCGGCCGCACAGCGCATCGAGCCGTTCCAGCGAGAGCGCGAGGTGACTGCCGCGCTTGTTCGGCGCGAGCGCGTGCGCCTCGTCGACGATGACGGCGCGCGTCGTCGACAGCATGCGACGGCCCGATTCCGAGCCGAGCAGGATGTACAGCGATTCCGGCGTCGTCACGACGATGTGCGGCGGCCGCTTGCGCATCCGGTCGCGATCGGCCTGCGGCGTGTCGCCGGTCCGGACCATCGTGCGGATCTCGACGTCCGGCAGCCAGAGCCGCAGCAGCTCGTCGCGGATGCCGGCAATCGGCACCTCGAGATTGATCCGCACGTCGTTCGAGAGCGCCTTCAGCGGCGAGACGTACACGACCGCGGTTTCGTCCGGCAGCGCCTGCTCGACGCCACGCCGGACCAGGTCGTCGATCGCGGCCAGGAACGCCGCCAGCGTCTTGCCCGAACCGGTCGGCGCAGCGATCAGCGTATGCCGGCCGGAGCGGATCGCCGGCCACGCCTCGGCCTGCGCAGGCGTCGGCGCGGGAAACGTGCGCCGGAACCAGGCGGCAACGGCAGGATGGAAGGCAGCGAGCGGCATGGGCCTATTCTGCGCGCAGGCGTCTCAGATCCTGAAACGCGAGTTCTTGATATGCGATTGAGGCGCTCGATCCCAAGTCGCCGGCGAACGCGCGGTCTTGCTAGGGCGCGATCTCCGACAACTGTTTGTTTCAGAATAAGAATTCTTGACCGTACCCCCGGGGGACCGGGCGGGTCGATTTCCCACGCGCGCCGTGTGCCACGGCGCACACGGCGAATTAGGACGCCAACGACCGTTTGTGCACGAGGGTTGGGTTAGCATCTGCTCCGCCATCCACACTTTGGGGGAGAGTGAGATGCGACGCCACGCCATCGCGGGCCTGTGCCCGCTTGCGCTTCTCGTTTCGTTCGACGTTCATGCAGCCTCGCGGGTTCCGGCCATCGGTGTCCGCGGCGACATGACGCCGATGCCGCTCTCGCTCGAGGGCGTACCCAATCTGCTCTACGATCAGACCGCAACCTGCACGTCTATCGGGAGCGTCAGTCAGGATTTCCAGACAGACTTCGACGTATACGACGCCGAGGCCGCAGACGATTTCCTCGTGCCACCCGGCGTGGAGTGGAACATTAGATCGGTCAATGTCGGTGGCGAGTATTTCAATGGCACGGGGCCGACGCCCGCTGTCGACGTGACGTTCTACTGGGACGCCAGCAAGCCGGCTGGCATCATGCCAGGTTGCGCGTTCACCCATCTCACGGATTTCAGCGACGCCTCAGGCTCGCTCGCGATCAATCTGCCGTCGGTGTGCACGATACGCGGCGACCAGACGAATCCGACATCGTTCTGGATCAGCGTCCGAGCCGTGATGGATTTTACCGTGGGCGGCGAGTGGGGCTGGCGCGGCAGCAGTCCGACGGCGTTCTTCTACGCAACATGGCGCAATCCCGCAAACGGGTTCGGCACTGGCTGCACGGACTGGACCGACCTCTCGACCTGCATAAGCGGTGGCGGTCCGGACCTCTGCTTTGCGATCCAGGGCACATCGGCGCCCCTCCCCGACGACGAGGCAATCTTCACTGATGGCTTCCAGACGCCCTCTCTCACGGAGACCTTCGACACGGTGACTGCGCCAGCGCTTCCGTCCGGCTGGACGACGACGACGGATGCGGGGCGCGCGTGGGAGACGGTGACCGATATCACCTTCAGCGCACCCAATGCCGCCTTCGCCGACGATCCGAACATCGTATCGGACAAGGCGCTCGTTTCACCCTTGTTCATTCTGGACGGCCCGGGCCGTTTCTCGTTCCATCATCTGCTGAATCTGGAGCAGAACTTCGACGGTGCTGTACTCGAGATTTCGATCAACGGCAGCCCGTACACCGACATCATCAGCGCCGGCGGGCGATTCACGGCCGGCGGTTACGCCGACACGATCTCGACGACCTTCTCGAACCCGATCGGGGGTCGCAACGCGTGGACCGGACACAGCAACGGCTACCAGTACGTCGCAGGCTTCCTGCCGCCCGGCACGCACGGTCAGATCGTTCGCCTGCGCTGGCGCGTGGCCAGCGACGAGTCGGTCGGCGGCGCGGGCTACTGGATCGACGACGTCGTGGTCGACTAGCGACGACCTAAATCGCGTGTTGACGGGCGGCTGCCGCAAGACGGCAGCCGCCTCGCCGTTCAGGCCTCGATGAGCCCGTTGCGCACGGCGATCAAGGTCAGCTCCGCCTGGTTCGCCGCGCCGAGCTTCTGCTTGATGTTGTACAGGTGTGTGCCGACCGTGTTCGGCGAAAGCGACAGCGTCTCGGCGATGCGGTTGACCGACTGACCGCGCGCGAGCTGGATGAATACGGCGAACTCGCGTTCGGACAGGGCATCGACCTGGCCCGCCGGGCCGCCGAGATCCTGCAGGGCGAGCTTGCGGGCAGTTTCCGCATCGAGATACACGCGGCCCGATGCGACGGCGGCGACCGCGTCGATCAATTCCTCGGGGGCGCTGCGCTTGGACAGGTAACCCAGCGCGCCCGCCTTCAGCAGTCGCCTCGGATGAACCACGTCCTCGTGCGCCGACAGCACGAGGACGCGCGCGTCCTTGTCGCGCGCGATCAGACGGCGCACGGTTTCGAGCCCGCCCATGCCGGGCATCGAAAGATCCATGATGACGACGTCCGGGCGGACTTCCGGATACTGCTGATACGCGACCTCGCCGCTGTCGGCTTCGGCGACGACTTCGATCGTCGGGCTCACCGAAAGCAGCATGCGGAAACCGACGCGCACGACGGCGTGATCGTCGACGAGCATGACGCGGGTTTTTTCCTTCGTCATCGCCGCGGCTCCGCCGTCCGCTTCACACACGATTGTCCTGGCGCTGTGTGCAGGCGGTGCAGCATGGTGCGTTTCCCGAATCGCCAGATCACGTCAACGGCAGGCGCAACGCGACGCGCGTGCCGCCTTCGTCGCGATTGCCGATGTCGATCTCGCCGCCCAGCGACCGTGCCCGCTCGCGCATGCCGCGCACGCCGAAATGGCCCGGCCGCTGCCAATCCTGTGCGAGGCCGCGTCCGTCGTCGAGGACTTCGAGCGCGAGCGTATCCGCTTCCGTGCCGACGCGGATCGAAATCCGGCGCGCCTGCCCGTGGCGCAGCGCGTTCGTCACGGCTTCCTGCAGGATGCGGTAGGCGGCCAGCGTGAAGCTCTCGCCGAGCCTCGGCGGCAACGTGCCAAGCTCGAGCGAGAACGCGATGTCCGGATGCAGACGCCGCCATTCCGCCACTCGCTCGGTCACGGCATCGGCAAGATCGAGCTGATCCAGCGCCAGCGGGCGCAGGCGCGGGATCAGATCGTGTATCGAGGCATAGAGCTTTGCGGCGGTGTCCGCGATGAGCTGCGCGGCCTGGCGCGTCTCGACGTCGTCGTAGGACTCGCGCCGTGCGAGCGACAGCGCGAGGCTGCGGATCGCCGTCAGGTTCTGGCCGGTCTCGTCGTGCAGCTCGCGCGCGATGTGCGCGCGCTCGTCCTCGATGCGCGCCTGCACGAGATCGGCAAGCTCGCGGCTCTGCTCCAGGCGCATGCGCGCGTCGGCGGCCTCGGCCCGGGCGGCCAGGTTGTCTTCCACTGCCGCCGCCATGCGGTTGAACGCCAGCGCCATCTGGCCCGCCTCGGCGCCGGGAAGCTCGGGCAGCCTCGTATGGAACGCGCCGCGCTCCATGTCGGCGAGACCGCGCTCGATCACGCGGAACGGCTGGGTGGCACGGCGCACCAGCCAGAACACCAGCACGTTGCCGAGCACGAGCGCGACCGCGCCGAACCCGATCAGCGTCACCGTATCGTCCCAGCCATCGAGCACCGCGCGCGAAGCATTCGATTCGATGGTGAGCGTCGAATCGTAGAAGCGCATCTCGCTCTTCATCGGCGGTGGCGCCACCAGAGCGGCGTACCACGCCGGCGCATTGCGGCCGGATTTGTACGGCGATGGTGGCGAGTGATAGACCTCGCGGCCCGCGTCGTCGCGCAGCGTGATCTCAGTCGAACGTACACGGCCCAGCCGCTCCAGCGACTCCAGCACGATCGGCGTGCTGGTTCTCGCGTAGGTGTTTGCAAAAAAACCGAGCAGATGCGTCGCGACGCGGTTCGCCGCCTCGGTCTCCTCGCGCACACTGCGCCGCGTGTCGATCACCTGGAACGCAAAGAAGACACCGGTGAACACGACGATCACGCCGGCGAGCAGCAGGTTGAGCTGGAGACGCAGGCTCATGGGCGGCGGCGCTCCCAATCCACGTTCCATTCCCGGCTGCGCACGCGGCGGCGGTTACCGGTGCCGAGCCGGCCGGAATCGTTCGCCGCGGGCGTGGCCGAAGGATTGTTCCGGCGTCCGGAGAGCATGGCTGCGATGCTAGCGCAACGCGCGGACGCGGGCTCTCGGGACAAGGCCACGCGACAAGCGGATCACGCGGTGGGCCGAAGCCCACTCTCGCACGAGCACTTAGGGCGGCTTCAGCCCACCGTCCTTTCCGTCGCCGGCGTCGCCACCGATTTTAAGCGCGCAACCAGCGCGTCGATGAACGATGCCGGCAGCTCGGCGCTGACGGGCACGCACCAGACATCGTCGTGTGCGAAGGCGACGCACTTGATCGCGTCCTTCTCGGTCATCACGACGGGCAGCGCGTCGCCGAAGTCGAGGTCGGCGGCGGTGAACGGATGGTGATCGGGAAAGGGGTGCGGGATGACATCGATGCCGCGCGCCTGCAGACCGGCGAAAAATCGCGCGGGATTGCCGATCCCGGCGACCGCGTGAACGCGCTGGCGCTCGAACGAGGCGAGCGCGCGCGTGCGCGGCGCACCGGACACGGCGACGGCGACTTCACCGACGAGGCGCATGGCGATCTCGCCGGGCTCGGCGCGGGCGCCGTTGCAGACACGGAAGTCGATGCCCGCAAGCCGGTCCAGCGGCTCGCGCAACGGGCCGGCGGGCAGGAGCCGTTCATTGCCGAAGCGGCGCTGGCCGTCGATGACGCAGATCTCGATGTCGCGCGCGAGCGAGGGATTCTGCAGGCCATCGTCGGCAATGACGACGTTCGCGCCCTGGCTGACCAGCAGCGCAGCGGCTTCGGCCCGGTTGCGGCCGACGGCAACCATGGCGCCCGTGCGACGGCGCATCAGGCTCGGCTCGTCTCCGTAACGGCGCGGATCGGGCGCTTCGTCGAGGACGCTCGCCGCGCGCTGGGTGCCGCCGTAGCCCCGGCTCACGACGGCGGGCCTGAAGCCGCGCGCGCGCAGCGCTTCGACCAGCGCGATGACCAGCGGCGTCTTGCCGCTGCCGCCCGCGGTGAGATTTCCGACGACGACGACCGGCGCACCGACGCGCGCGGCCCGGCGCAGGCCGATGCGGTACGGCGCGAGGTGCAGCGCACGCAGCACGCGATAGAGCGGCACCAGCGCGGCCAGCCAGTACGGGACGGGTTCGCTGTCGTACCAGATGCGTTGGAGTCGGTAGGCGATCGACAAGGGTCGCGGTCACTGGACGAAAGGCTGCGAAGGATGCCATGCGGAACCGGCCGTGGCTTGCCGCACTGCTCCATGTGATGCGCCGGCGGCGCCCGGCGTTGCCCGTCTAGCCGGCGATCCGGCCCGGTTTCGCGTCGTCGCGGAACTGCATCCGGTGCAGTGCCGCGTACTTGCCGTTGCGCGCGAGCAGCGCCGCGTGCGTGCCCTGCTCGACCACGCGGCCGTCGTCGATCACGACGATCTGGTCGGCGTGCTCGATGGTCGAGAGCCGGTGCGCGATGACGACGACCGTGCGATCGCTCATCAGACGGCCGAGCGCGTGCTGGATCAGGCGCTCCGATTCGCTGTCCAGCGCGCTGGTCGCCTCGTCGAGAATCAGGATCGGCGCGTTCTTGAGCAGCGCGCGCGCGATCGCGATGCGCTGGCGCTGGCCGCCGGAGAGCAGCGCGCCGCCCTCGCCGACCTCGCTGTCGAGTCCCTTCGGCAGCCGCTCGATGAACTCCATCGCATTCGCGGCGCGCGCGGCATCCTCGATTTCCGCACGCGAGGCACCGGAGAGCGAGCCGTAGGCGATGTTGCGCGCGACGGTGTCGTTGAACAGCACGACCTTCTGCCCGACCCAGGCGATCTGCTCGCGCAGGCTTTCGAGCGCGTAAGCGTCGAGGGGCTTGCCGTCGAGCCGGATCTCGCCGGCCGTGGGCTCGTAGAAGCGCGGAATCAGGCTCACGAGACTTGACTTGCCGCCGCCCGACGGGCCCACCAGCGCCGTCACGGTGCCGGCTTCGCAGACGAGATCGATGCCGTTCAACGCGGCGCGTGTCTGGCCGGGATAGTGCAGTTCGATGCCGCGCAGCTCGATCTCGCCGCGGCAGCGGCCTACGTGGATGTCGCCTTCGTCGCGCTCGCCCGGCGTATCGATCACGCCGAAGAGATCCTGCGCCGCCGCGATGCCGCGCTGCATGGCGGCCTGCACCGTCGTGAGCTGCTTCAGGGAGGTCAGCATCACCATCATCGAGGTGATCACCGACATGAACGAGCCTGGGTCCATGTTCTGGATGATGCCGGGCCGTGTCGCGACGAAGATCACCGCCGCAAGCGAGCACGCGGCGACGAGCTGCACGAGCGAGGTCGAGAGCGCGTTCGTCGAGGCCACCTTGAGGTTCAGCCGCCGGTTCTCGTCGGCCACCTGGTCGAAGCGCGCGGATTCGTAGCTCTGGCCGCCGTAGACCTTGACCTCGCGCTGGCCGGAGACGACCTCGTCGACGATGCCCGTCACAGACCCCATCGAGCGCTGGATGCGGCGGCTGATGCGCCGGTAGCGGCGCCCGACGAAGTAGACGATCGCCGCAACCAGCGGCGCGAGCACGAACAGCGCCAGCGTCAGCCGCACGCTGGTGAACAGCATGTTCAGGGTGAGGCCGATCACTGTCAGCGAGTGCAGGATCAGCGTCTTCAGCGCGTCCGTGCTGGCGTTCGCGACCTGTTCGACGGTGTAGACGAGACGAGAGATCTGCTGGCCCGACGATTCGCGGTCGAAGTACGCCGCGGGCAGGCGCAGGTAGCGCGCGAACACCTCGCTGCGCAGCGCTTGCACGACGCCGCGCCCGATACGAGCCATGCCGAAGTCGGTCGCGTAGGTGGACGCGCCGCGGACGAAGAACAGGAACACGATCGCGATCGGCAGCCAGAAGATCGTGACCGGATCGCGCGCGATGAAAAGATCATTCAGCATCGGCTTGATCAGATGCATGAACACCGATGTGGTGCCCGCGTCGAAGATCATGCCGAGCACGGCGACGAACGCGACCAGCCGGTGCGGCCGCAGGTACCCCAGCAGCCGGCGGTAGGTCTGGAGGAAAGATGCGTTGACGGCGCCCGGCGAAGTCACGGACGGGCGGGCGCCTGTGCCGGCGTCGTCGCGATCGAGAGGCGCGTGAAACCGAGCTTGCCGAGCGCGTCCATGGCCGTCACGACGGCCTGGTGCGGCGTCAGCGCGTCGGCGCGCAGCGTCACCGGACGGTCGCGGTCGTCTCCGGCGACGCGCGAAATCGCCTCGCTCAGCGAATCGAGGCCCGGGTTCAGCACTTCGTTGTTGTCGATGTAATAGTGCCCTTCGCGATCGATCATGATCGTCAGCGCCTCGCGCTGCTCGCTCTGCTCGGCCGACTCGGCTTCGGGCAGAGTGACTTTCATGCGTGTGTGCTGCACGAACGTCGTCGTCAGCACGAAGAACATCAGGAGCGTCAGCATCACGTCGATCAGCGAGATCACGTTGATCTCGAAGTCGTCCTCGCGGCGCGCCGAAGCGATGCGCATGGCAGGCTCAGACCGCCGCGCGCGCGGCGACGCGGACGGCCGGCGCCGCGGTCTCCCCGATCGCGGTCAACTCGTCGGTGAGCAGGAACACTTGCCGCTCCATCTCGACGACGAGATCGGCGACGCGGCCGCGGAAGTAGCGGTGGAACACGTAGGCCGGAATCGCGACGCACAGGCCCGCCGCCGTGCAGACGAGTGCCTCGCCAATGCCGCCGGCCATCTTCATCGGATCACCGACGCCGGACACCATGACGGCAAAGAACATCCTGATCAGGCCGAACACCGTGCCGAGCAGGCCGAGCAGCGGGCCGATCAGCGCGATCGTGCCGAGCGTATTGAGGAAGCGCTCCAGCCTGTGCACAACATGGCGGCCGGTGTCCTCGACGCGCTCCTTGATGATGTCGCGCGACCGGTTGCGCACCGCAAGCGCCGCGGCCATCAGCTCGCCAAGCGGCGAGTTCGCCGCCAGCACCTTGAGGTGCTCCGGATCGATCTTGCGCGTGCGCGCCCATTCGCGCACCTCGTCGCCGAGGCCCGGCGGAATCACGGCGGAGCGGCGCAGAGACCAGAAGCGTTCGAGGATGATCGCCAGCGCGACGGCGGAGCAGATCAGGATGGGCAGCATCGCCCAGCCGCCTGCCATCAGGATTTCGAGCACGGTTCCACCTTCCCGTTCGTCTTGCGTCGTGCAGGCCGAATCATAGCAGCGCGACGCGCCGCGACTCTGCGACGCGCCGCCGGTTATCGGCTTCGGCCGGCCTCGCCGGTGCTGTCGCCGCGAGCCACCGTCGCTCGTTCGAGGGCTTCTCGGTGCTCATGGACAGCGGCGGGCTCGCCGGGTTCGCGCCAGTAGCGTCGCTTTTCCCGGCGCTCTGCGCGCACGAACGGCGGCGAGCCGGCCGGAAACCCGATGGTCAGCGCGCCTTCGTTCGCCGTGTTGAGCAGCGGCACCCCGGCATCGCGATACCGCGCGACGACTTCCGGGTGCGGATGGCCGTAGCGGCTGCGCCAGCCCGCGGAGACGATGGCGAGTGTCGGCCGGACGGCCGCGACAAACGCGGCTCCGGACGACGAGCGGCTGCCGTGGTGCGGTACGCCGAGCACGAGAGGCGTCTCGCCGGCGCCGATCTCGCGTGCGACGCGCGGCTCGACGCGGCTGCTGATGTCGCCCGGCAGCAGCAGGCGGCCGCCACGGCCTTCGACGAACAACACGCACGAACGGTCGTTGTCGCCGTCGCGAGCGGACGGGCCGTCCCCGACCTCCGCCGGCGAGAGCACGCGGAACACGACGTCGTCCCAGGTCCAGGTTTCGCCGGCGACGCAGGGGCGAAGCGCGAGCGCGCCGCGATCCGGTTCGCCGCCGAGGCGGTCGGCATCCGGAAACTCGTGCGCGACCGACGGGGCGCCGCCGGCGTGATCGTTGTCGCCGTGGCTGATCACGATCGCGTCGAGCCGCTCAACACCGAGCGCGTGCAGCGTCGGCAGCACGGCCGCCTTGCCGAGGTCGAATTCGGAGGGATAGCGCGCGCCGGCGTCGTAGAGCAGCGCGTGCCCGCGTGTGCGCACGAGAACCGAAAGCCCCTGCCCCACGTCGATGAAGACCGCCTCGAACGCACCGTCTTCGATGTCCGCGCGCGAAGGCGCAAGCAGCGGCAGGAACAGCAGCAGGCCGAGCACGCGCGCAGGAACGCCGCGCGGCGCGAGCAGCCACAGCGCGCCGAGCATCGCGAGCACGAAGGCGCCCAAGCCGGCATCCGGGAGATGCCAGCGCGCGCCGGGTATGTCGGCCATGTTCCCCAGCACGAACCACTGCGCGTGCGCACACGTTGCCGCGAGGTGCAGCAACGGCGCGGCGATCGGCGGCACCGTCAGCAAGGCGAGCAGGCCGACGAGACACAGCGGCACGATCACGAAGCTCACGAACGGCACGGCGAGGAGATTCGACAGCGCGCCGATCAGCGAGGCCTCGCCGAAGAACCACACCGTGAGCGGCAGCAGCGCCAGCGACATGACGAGCTGGCCCGACGTGAGCTCGCGCACGAAGCCGAGCAGCCCGCGGCCCCGCGAAAGGCACAGCATCAGGAACGCGACGCCCACGAACGACAGCCAGAAGCCGGCCGATAGCACGGCGAGCGGATCCACTGCGAGGATCGTGACGAGCGCCAGCGCGAGCGACTGCGCGCTGCTGCCCGCCCGGCGTCCGGCGCGGGCGAGCGCGACGGCCGCGATCATCAGCAGCGTGCGCACGGTCGGCAAGCTGCCGCCCGCCAGCGCGCCATAGAACACGCCTGTCGCGAGCGCCGCGGGCAGCGCCACGACCGACACGGGAACGCGCAGTGTCGCTCGCGGAAACAGCCAGCCGAGCACGCGAACGAACAGCGCACCGAGCCCCGCGGCGATGCCGACGTGAAAACCCGAAATCGCAATCAGGTGCGAAACGCCGTTCGCCCGCGCGACGTCCCAGTCGTGTCCGTCGAGCCCGCGCGTGTCGCCGATCGCGAATGCGCGGACCAGTGCGGCGTCGTGCGGCTCCGTGATGCGTTGTTCGATCTCGCGGGCGAGGCGCGCACGGACGCCGTCGATGCAGAACGCCGCCGCGCCGACGAGCTGATTCGGCCCGTCCTTGCGCACGTAGCCGGTCGCGACGATGTCGCGTTCGAGAGCGGAACGCTCGGTGTCGAATCCGCCGGGGTTGACCAGCCCGCGCGGCCGCTTCAGGCGCACTCGGAGCTGCCAGCGGCTGCACGGCTCGAACGCGCCTTCGGGTATGCCGTACCACGCGAGGCGCACACGGCCGTGCAAGTCGATGTTCTCGCCATTGAGCGATGCACGCTCGACGGTCAGCGTCGAGCGTGTGGCCTCGGGGCGTGTCAGCGGCAGGTCGTCGACAAGCGCGACGATGTCGAGATCGCGTCCTTCGAGCTCCCGCGGCAGGCGCGCATCGAGCGCAAGCTGGGCACGCCACGCGCACCAGGCGAAGCCGAGCACAGCGATGGCGGCACAGCGCAGTTTCGGAATGCGCAAGGCCATGAGGCCTGCGAACGCGATCAGCGCATCGAGCCATGGCGGCGGCAGCACAGCCAGGGACTGAACCGCAACGACGCCCGCCAGAAGCGCGATCGCGAATCGCGGCGTCGGTGCGAGCGCGAGTTCTCTCGTGACCGGCTCGTCCCTGGCCATGTTTGGCGCGGTCCCTGCGCCTGTCCCTATATCAGCCCGTGGAGCTCGCAGCGACAGCGCGCGCGTGCAACGTGCCGCCTGACAGCTCCAGCGTCCGGCTCGTGCGCGCGGCGAGCCGCGGATCGTGCGTGACCAGCACGAGCGCGGTGCCGATCTCGCGGTTCAGCTCCAGCATCAGCTCGTAGACCTGCGCCGCGTTCTTCTCGTCGAGATTGCCGGTCGGCTCGTCGCCGAGCACGCAGGCCGGACGCGTCACCAGCGCACGCGCGACCGCACAGCGCTGCCGCTCGCCGCCGGACAGCTCGCCCGGCTTGTGTTCGACGCGGCTGCCGAGGCCGACCCGCTCCAGCAGCCGCTTCGCCTCGTCGCGCGCCTCGTCGATCGCGGTTCCACGGATCAGGAGCGGCATCGCGACGTTCTCGATCGCGGTGAACTCGGGCAGCAGATGATGGAACTGGTAGACGAAACCGAGCGAGCGGTTGCGCAACTCGCCGCGCGCGCGGTCGGACAGGCTGGACATGGCGCGCCCTTCCACTTCGACCACGCCTGCGCTCGGCGCATCGAGGCCGCCGAGAATGTGCAGCAGCGTCGACTTGCCCGTGCCCGAGGCGCCGACGATCGCCAGGGTCTCGCCGCGCCGCACGACGAGGCTCACATCGCGCAGCACTTCGGTGCGGAGCCTGCCTTCCTGGTACGTCTTGGCAATGTTGCGAGCGCTCACGACAATGTCACGTGCATCGCCGAGGGCCGAGGGCTGAGAGCTGAGGGCTGGTGTCATAGCAACGTTCTCGCATCCCGCAAAATAAGGTAATTCCTAACCTTTCCGGACCAAAATTGGTTTGATATCGGAAGTGGTCAAAGTCTTGAGAAGCTTGCGCAGCAAGGGTTTGCGGTCCTCGTCGCGATGGTTGAAGCGCCAGCAGAC
>Ga0182749_1001085_pt1 | contig 22241 bp, 21 predicted proteins | sample eDN3rd37CKraftMG_FD_128875 | JGI IMG/M metagenome (GOLD analysis project Ga0182749, IMG submission 128875) | Enriched Miracle-Growth compost microbial communities from Emeryville, California, USA - eDNA 3rd pass 37_C Kraft MG (version 2) (version 2) ...
GGGTCCAAGACCAAGTCCGGCCAGTGGTCGACCTCCGCGCAGGTGCTGGAGGACCTTGCCGCCGAGGGGCACGAGCTGCCGCGCAAGATCGTCGACTGGCGCCAGCTCACCAAGCTGAAATCGACCTATACCGACGCTCTCCCCGGCTTCATCAACCCCGAGACGAAGCGCGTCCACACTTCCTACGCGCTTGCCTCGACGACGACGGGGCGGCTGTCGTCGTCCGATCCCAACCTGCAGAACATCCCGGTGCGCACAGCGGAAGGCCGCAAGATCCGCACCGCCTTCATCGCCGACAAGGGCAACAAGCTGATCTCCGCCGACTACAGCCAGATCGAGCTGCGCGTGCTCGCCCACGTGGCCGACATCCCGCAGCTCAAGCAGGCTTTCGCCGACGGCGCCGACATCCACGCCATCACCGCATCGGAAATGTTCGGCGTGCCGGTGGAAGGCATGCCGTCCGAGGTGCGGCGGCGCGCCAAGGCGATCAACTTCGGCATCATCTACGGCATCTCGGCCTTCGGCCTGGCCAACCAGCTTTCCATCCCGCGCGAGGAGGCGGGCGCCTACATCAAGAAGTACTTCGAGCGCTTTCCCGGCATTCGCGACTATATGGAGGAGACGAAGGCCTTCGCCCGCGAGAACGGCTATGTCGAGACGGTGTTCGGCCGCCGCATCCACTATCCGGAAATCCGCGCGGCGAATCCGTCGCTACGCGCCTTCAACGAGCGCGCCTCCATCAACGCCCGCCTGCAGGGGACGGCCGCCGACATCATCCGCCGCGCCATGATCCGCATGGACGCCGCGCTCGCCGACGCGGGCCTCGGCGCCCGGATGCTTCTGCAAGTGCACGACGAACTCATTTTCGAGGCGGTCGAGGCGGAGGTCGAGGCGACCATTCCGGTGGTGAAGGCGGTGATGGAAAGCGCGGCGATGCCGGCGGTTTCGCTGTCGGTGCCGCTCAAGGTCGATGCCCGCGCCGCCGACAACTGGGACGAGGCGCACTGAGCGCTATCCGGCGCCCGCCCCGAACCGGACCTTGCCGTTGCTGAGGAAAAACGCCTTGTCGAACAGGGCCGTGTCTAGCGGGTTGGGCAGCCGGATGTCGCCCATGTCCGGAAAGTCTCTGCCCGACAGATCGTAGGCGCGGTCGATCTGCGACAGGAACACCATGATCAATCCGCGCGACAGCGCGAAGCCCTTCAGCGCACGCACCTGTGACGACAGGTCGGGCTTTTCCCGGTTCTGGTCGAGCAGCTGCAGATAGTCGATGACGGCCAGCGTGCCCGGCGCCGCGGCCTTCAGTTTCGCCACGATGTAGTCGGCGCTGATCGCCTCGGAGTCGTCGAACTCGAAAAGGCTTCCGAAGTCCCTGCAGTCGGCGCCGATGGCGTGGAAACGGGTCGCGACGTCCCTGGCGGTGTATTCCAGCGTGAAGAAAACGCTGCGGCACCCGCGTTTCATGGCCTCGACGGCAAGCTCGAGCCCGAACAGGGTCTTGCCCTGCCCGGGACGGGCGCCGACCAGCGCCAGGTCGCCGGGCAGGAGCAGCGCCAGCGATCTCACGGCGGGCGAGGCGGCTTCGGCCCTGGCCGCAAGCAGGCTCCAGCCGGGAAAGCCTTCGCGCGCGGCGATCCGGTCGAGGGCCTCGTGCAGCGGGATTGCCATGGTACGGGAGAGAACCCTGGCCTGGCGTTTCAGGGAATAGAGCGGCGCGGACAGCTTCATGCGGAACCTTCCATGCGAGCGGTGCGCGCAGCCCCTCCTTTTGCGCAGTGCTCGAACAGTCGGTCGCCGATTGGAGCAGCCCTGCATGATCGATGCTTTCCCAACGGAGGGAGGAGGCTTGGGCCCAGCCGAATCGGAGGATAACCTTAACCGAGGCGATTGAAAATCGCCTGACGGCGAAAGCGGGTCCCCCGCCTGTTCAGGCGGCTTCGGCCAGGCACTTGGCGCAGGTGCCGCGGAACTCGATCACCGCCTTCTTCGGCACGAAGCCGCCAGCGCGCACCCAGTCCTCGAGCTTGTGGCCGATGGCGTCGTCGGAGAATTCCTGCACCTGCCCGCACGTGTCGCAAATGGCGAAGGCGGTCATGGAATGGCTGTGGTCGTGCGGCTCGCAACAGGCGACGAAGGCGTTCAGGCTTTCCAGCCGGTGCACGAAGCCTTCCTTGATGAGCGCGTCGAGCGCCCGGTAGACCTGCAAGGGCGCGCGGAAACCGCGTTCGCGCAACTGGTCGAGCAGCGTATAGGCGCTGAGCGGCGCGCTCGCCGCCTCCAGTTTCTCCAGCACGTTGAGCTGGTTCTTCGTGAGTGCCGCCCTTGCCGTCATCGTCCCGTTCCTGCCGGCGGATGCCGCGATGGCAGCGCCGTTTCCAAGACATAGCGACGATCGGGCGGTTTTACCACCGCCGCCGTGGCATTCCGGTGCCGGCCGCTGGGAGAAACCTGCCGCCTTGCGTCCGGAATGCCTATTTCCGCTGCGGTCCCTGGCGCTCGGCGGAAGCGGCCCACAGATTGATGTCCGCCTCCCGGGCATAGGAGTCGATCTCGGCCAGTTCGTCCACGCGGAAGTCAGTGTTTTCCAAGGCGCCGACGATCTCTTCCACCTGCTCCGGACGGCTCGCGCCGATGAGCGCCGAGGTCACCCTCCCTCCGCGCAGCACCCAGGCCACGGCCATCTGCGCGAGGCTTTGCCCGCGGCGCTCGGCGATTTCGTTCAGCCGGCGAATGTTGCCGATCGTCTTCTCGTTGATGAACTCCCTGCGAAGCGACTTGCCCTGCGCGGCGCGGCTATCAGCCGGGATGCCCTGCAGATACTTGCCCGTGAGCATGCCCTGCGCGAGGGGCGAAAAGACGATAGAGCCGATGCCCAGCTCTTCGAGCGTGTCGAGAAGGCCGTCCTCCTCCACCCAGCGGTTGATGAGCGAATAGCTCGGTTGGTGGATGAGGCAGGGTGTGCCGAGATCTTCAAGGATCGCCGCCGCCTCGCGCGTGCGCCGCGAATTGTAGGAGGAGATGCCCACATAGAGGGCACGGCCCGAGCGCACGATGTGATCGAGCGCCATCATCGTCTCTTCCAGCTGCGTCTCCGGATCGAAGCGGTGCGAATAGAAAATATCGACATAATCGAGCCCCATCCGCTTCAGGCTCTGGTCACAGCTCGCGATCAGGTATTTGCGGCTGCCCCATTCGCCATAGGGTCCCGGCCACATATGATAGCCCGCCTTGGAGGAGATGATGAGCTGGTCGCGCAACCCGGCAAAATCGGTGCGCAGGATTTCGCCGAAGGCTTCCTCCGCCGCTCCGGGCGGCGGGCCGTAATTGTTGGCAAGGTCGAAATGGGTGATGCCCAGGTCGAACGCCCTGCGGCAGATCGCCTGCTTCAGCTCATGCGGCCGGTCCTCGCCGAAATTGTGCCAGAGTCCGAGCGAGATCGCCGGGAGCTTGAGGCCGGAGCGGCCGCAACGGCGGTACTGCATCCCCTGATAACGGTTTGGCGCAGGCTCCCAGTTCATGCAAACTCCTTCTGCGCAAGGAGGTCACGCGCAGCCTCCGCATCGAGCGCAGCCGGCCGTTCACAGGTGGTGGTAAGCTCGACGAACTTGCCTGTCTCCGCGGATTTAAGGATAGAGGTCATCACGTCGATCGCGTGGAGGGCCATCTCCAGCGAGCAGCGGTGCGGGCGGCCTTCGAGGATCGCAATCGCCATGTCGGCCAATCCTGCGGCGCGGTAATTGGCGAGCGCCCTGCCGTCATTCGCCTGCTGGTTCGAGATGCCCAGCGGATGATCCCATTTCGGCGCATCCACCACCTTCTCCTCGTTGGTGACGAGGAGATCGCCGCCAAAAAAGTTCGGATCGGGAACATGAAGCGAGCCCTTTTCGCCATAGAGCTCCATGTTCGTGTGCTTGTGATGCCACACGTCCCAGGACGCTCCGAGCGTCACGACCGCGCCGCTGGCGAACTCCAGCACCGCGTGGATGGTCGTGGGGGTTTCCACCACGATCTTCTCGCCGCGCCTCGGTTCTGAAAGGATGACGCGCTCCTTGGTCGGGATCGAGGCCAGAGCGCCCACCCGCTTCACCGGGCCGATCAACTGGATGAGGTTCGTCACATAATAGGGGCCGACATCGAGCACCGGGCCGGCGCCCGGCTTGAAGAAGAAGTCCGGATTCGGGTGCCAGTGCTCCATCCCATGGCTCATCACGTGACACGTGCCGCTCACAATCGTTCCGATCGCACCGGAGTCGATCACGTTCCGGGCAAGCTGATGCGCGCCGCCTAGAAAAGTATCGGGAGCGGAACCGACGCGTACGCCCTTCTTTTCCGCCAGTTCCGCGAGCGACCTGCCCTCCTCCACGGAAAGCACGAACGGCTTTTCGGAATAGACATGCTTGCCGGCCTTGATCGCCCGGCGGGATACTTCGTAATGGGCGGCGGGAATGGTGAGGTTGACGACGATGTCGATGTCATCGGCCTCAAGGAGCCCATCCACGGTCTCTTCGCGCAGCTTGAATTGATCGGCACGCTTCTTCGCGGCCGCCGGGTTCACATCGGCGCAGGCGCGCATCTCGATGCCGCGAAACAGCGGCGCCAGCCGCATATAGGCCTCGGAGATATTGCCGCAGCCGATCACGCCGACTCTCAGTTTCCTGGTCATTCAGCTGTCCTTCAAGAAGCTTCTTACGTTCTCGATCGACCGGCGCGCGAAGCGCTCGTCATCCTTCGGCTTGTCGTGCTCCATGATGAAGAAGCGTGCCTTGGTCTTCTCGCGCACGAGTTTCAGGATTCCCTTCCAATCCATCGTGCCGGTGCCGACATCGGCCCAGCCGTCCTCGTCCTTCGCCTCGCCTTCCGGCGCGATGTCCTTCACGTGGATGGAGGATACGCGGTCGGCATATTTTTCGATCCATTCGACCGGATCGGCGCCGCCGCGAACGATCCAAGCGATGTCAGCCTGCCAGGAAAGCTCGGGGCCGCCGCGGAAGATCTCGTCGAGCGGGATCGCCCCGTCCGCAAGCCGTCGAAACTCGAAATCATGATTGTGCCAACCGTAGATGAGACCGGCCTGCCGGAGCGGCTCACCGGCTTTCTGCAGCCTTTCCCCGAAGGCGGCATAGCCGGCACCGTTCGACGGGCGCTGGTCCGGTGGCAGATACGCACAGTAAGCCGCCTGCATGCCGACGGTCCGGGCGATATCGATCACCCTTTGCGGCTCTTTCTCCAGCATTTCCAGGCCGAAATGGCCTGATGTCATGGCAAGGCCCGCTTCCGAGAGCGCCTCCTTCAGGGCGGGCAGATCCGCGAAGCTCGCGGCTGTGCCTTCCACCTGCGTATAGCCCAGCCTTTTCAGCATAAGCAGTGTCCGGCTGAGCGGCGGGAACTCACGTGAGGAATAGAGCTGATAGGAAAACTCGATCATTCCGCTTCTCCAATGTTCCACGCCTCAACAGCGCTCCCAGTCACCATCCTGCCCCTCACAACCGCATCTCCGTTTCCGCATCGAAGATCGAGGCACGTGCGGGATCGAAACCGATCTGCACCCGCTCGCCCTTGCGAACCGGAACTTGCCCATCCACGCGGAAGCGCAGCTCATGCCCGTCGAGACGCGACCACACGAGCGTGTCCGCGCCCATGGGCTCCACCACTTCCACTCCTACCTCGGCCCGGAAGGGCTGCTCCGCCGCGGCTCTGTCCATGAAGACGTGCTCGGGCCGTATGCCGAACGTTACCGGCCCCTGCCGCGGGCCGTTGCCGGAAAAGGCATAGCGCTCAAGACCGATGCGCGTCTCGCCGGCCCGGAAGGCGGGTGAGCCGTTCAGCTTCAGTTCGCCATCCATGAAGTTGATGCCCGGCGAGCCGATAAAGCCCGCGACATACTTATTGACCGGCTTGTTGTAGATCGTGTGCGGGTCGGCAAGCTGCTGGATGGCCCCGGAACGCATGATGGCGATGCGGTCGGCCAGCGTCATCGCCTCTATCTGGTCATGCGTGACATAGATCATGGTGGTGTTCGCAAGCTGCTGGTGCAGCCGCTTGATCTCGACCCTCAGTTCTGCACGCAGCTTCGCGTCGAGGTTCGACAGCGGCTCGTCGAAGAGGAAGACATCCACGTCGCGCACCAGCGCCCGGCCGATCGCCACGCGCTGGCGTTGGCCGCCCGAAAGCTGCGCCGGCTTGCGCTTCAGAAGCGGCTCGATGTGCAGGATCGCCGCGGCGCGAGCAATGCGCCGGTCGATCTCGTCCTTCGGCACGCGGGCGTTCTTTAACCCGAAGGCAAGGTTCCCCTCAACCGTCATCTGCGGATAGAGCGCGTAGGACTGGAAGACCATGCCGATGCCGCGGTCCTTCGGCTGCTCCCAGGTGACATTGCGGCCGTTGATGAGGATTTGGCCGTCGGTTATGTCGAGCAGGCCTGCGATGCAGTTGAGCAGGGTGGATTTCCCGCAGCCGGAGGAGCCAAGGAGCACCAGGAACTCGCCCTTCTCGATCTCGAGCTCCAGGTCCTTGAGGACCTCCACCTCGCCGAAACTCAGATAAAGCTTCTTGATGGAAACGCTCGTCATCGGCTCAGCCCTTCACCGCGCCGGCGGCGATGCCGCGCACGAACAGCTTGCCGGAGGCGAAATAGACGATGAGCGGAACGAGGCCGGTCAAAAGCGTGGCCGCCATGTTCACATTGTACTCCTTCACCCCCTGGACGGAATTGACGATGTTGTTGAGCTGGACGGTCATCGGATAGGTCTCGGGCCGCGTGTAGACGACGCCGAAGAGGAAATCGTTCCAGATGCCGGTCACCTGCAGGATCAGCGCCACCACGAAGATCGGCAGGCTCATGGGCAGCATGATCTTGAAATAGATGCCCCAGAAGCCGGCGCCGTCGACCCGCGCCGCCTTGAACAGTTCCTCGGGCACCGAGCTGAAATAGTTGCGGAAGAGCAGCGTCAGGATCGGCATGCCGAAGACGGAGTGCACCAGCACGAGCCCGGTGAGGCTGCCGTAAAGCCCGATCTCGCGCAGGATGATGACGATCGGATAGAGCATCACCTGGTAGGGGATGAAGGCGCCGATGATCAGGATCGTGAAGAAGACGTTCGCCCCCTTGAAGCGCCAGTTGGCAAGCGCGTAACCGTTCACCGAGGCGATCGCGATGGACAGGACCACCGAGGGGATGGTGATCCTGACGGAGTTCCAGAAGCCTCGGCTCAAGCCATCGCAGTTGAGCCCCGTGCAGGCCGTTGCCCACGCCTTGACCCAGGGCTCGAAGGTGATCTCGAGCGGCGGGGAGAAGATGTTGCCCACCCTGATCTCGGGCATGCCCTTGAGCGAGGTGACGACCATCACGTAGAGCGGCAGGAGATAGTAGAGCGCGACGACGAAGAGCGTTCCGTAAAGAAAGATGTTGCGGCGGGAGAACGCACGGGCCGGGCGCGCGCCCCGGGGGCCCACCAGGTCTTCGGAGGCCCGGTCCGCAACGCCCACCGTGTTGAGGGTCACGATGCTAGCCACGCCGCATCCTCCCCCCGAATTCGAGATAGGCCCAGGGGATGATGACGATTAGAACGGAAACCAGCATCATCGTCGAGGCCGCAAAGCCCTGTCCCAGGTTCTGGGACGAGAACATCATGTCGTAGACGTATTTGGCGGGCACCTCGGACGAAATTCCCGGACCACCGCTCGTCTGCGCCACCACGAGGTCGTAGACCTTCACGATCCCCGTTGCGATGATGACGAGCGCCGTGATGAAGACCGGCCGCATCATCGGGATGACGATGAAGAGATAGGTCTTCCAGGCCGGGATGCCGTCGACACGCGCGGCCTTCCAGATTTCCTCGTCTATGCCGCGCAGCCCGGCGAGCATCAGGCACATGACAAGGCCCGTGCTCTGCCAGAGCGCGGCAATCAGGATGCCGTAGATGACGATATCGGGGTTGTAGAGGGGATTGAAGCTGAAGCTCTCCCAGCCGAGCCCGCGCACGATGCCCTGGACACCGAAATCCGGGTTGAGAATCCATTGCCAGACGAGGCCGGTGACGATGAAGGAAAGCGCGAAGGGATAGAGGAAGATGGTGCGGAAGGTGTTCTCGAAACGGATCTTCTGGTCCAGAAGAGCGGCCAGGAGGAAGCCGATCACCAGTGAGAAGACCAGCATGCCAAGGCCATAGATGAAAAGGTTCTCGATCGACACGAGCCAGCGCGGGGTCCACCAGAGCCGCTCATATTGGGCCAGCCCCACGAAGTTCAGCCGCGGCAAGAGGCCGGAACTGGTGAAGGAATAGATGACCGTCCAGATGCTGCCGCCGGCGAAGACCACCACGGCTGTCAGGATCATAGGAATGGCGGCGATCTTCGCGTGAAGATTCCGGAAAAGTCGGTTCGGGCGTTGCTGCGGCATCGCGCGGTCTCCGGCCACTGAAGGAGGACCGGAGCCGCTGGCCGGCAAAGGCCGACGGCCCCGGTCATCTGGATCAGGTCGCGCCGCCGATGATGTCGGCAAAGCGCTTCTGCGCATCGTCCGGGGTCATCGAGGGCGTGCTGAAGAACTCGGCCATCAGATCGTTGATCTGGTTGATGGTGTCCTGGGACATGAGCTGTTCCTGCGAAGGAACGATGGTGCCCTCTGCCAGGATGGCCAGCCCCTTCTTCATGCAGTCGTTCGCCGCGTTCAGGTCCACGTCGCCGCGCACCGGCACGGAGCCCTTTTTCAGGTTGAACGCCACCTGCACCTTGGGATCGAGCATGACCTTGGCAAGTTCCTCCTGCGCCTTTGCCTGCTCTTCGTCGTCAAGCAGCGGGAAATAGAAGGCATCCCCGCCCGTGGATATCAGATCGTTCATCCCGAGGGCGGGCAGGCAGCTGTAATCCTTGCCCGCCACTTCCTCGGCGATTTGAAATTCGCCCTGCGCCCAGTCGCCCATGATCTGGCCGCCGGCCTGGTCAGTGATCACCAGATTGGTGGCCTGGTTCCAGTCCTGGACCGTGGATTTCGCAGCCATTTTGCGCGCGTCGTCGGCCGCCTTGAAGACCTTCGCCACTTCCGGGCCGGCAGCCGCCTCTTCATCCTTGTCTCCGTAGACTTTCTGATACGTCTCGGGCCCGGCCAGAGAGACGAGGAGGACGCGGAACGCCCCGCCGATCTGCCATGGCTGCTGTCCGATCGCGAGCGGAACCTTGCCGGCCTTCTCCAGCGCCGGGGCCGCGGCGACGAATTCATCCCAGTTCTTGGGCACCGGGACGCCCGCATCCTCGAAAGCCTTGTTGGAGAGCCACAGCCATTCCCAGGAATGGATGTTGACGGGCACGCAGTAGATCTTGCCATCCAGGGTGCAACTGTCCAGCAGCGAAGCCGGTTTGATCACATCCCTCCACTTCTCCTGCTCGGCGAGGTCGGTCAGATCACGCATCAAGCCGGCTTCAACCAGCTCCTCGGCCTGCCGCCCGTGGTTGAACTGCGTGGCGCCCATCGGGTCGCCGCCTGTGATGCGGCTGATCATGATGGGACGGGCCGTATTGCCGGAGCCGGCAATCGCGCCGTCGACCCATTTGTTTCCGGTAGCATCGAAAGCCTTGGCGAACTCCGCGACGGCGGCCGCCTCGCCGCCCGAGGTCCACCAATGCGTCACTTCCAGGTCGACCGCGTTGGCGGACGCAGCGCCGGCCATAAATGTCGTCGCAGTCAGGAACACCTTGATCGATTTCATGATTTCCTCCCTAGGGGCACCGCTCAGCGGTTCAAACCACCCACACCGGCCTCCACACCGATGTAATCGATTTAGCACAGGCCCAGCCCATGCTCTGCAATCGATTACATGGCAGGTTGATTTACGACCTCCCGAGTGTCAACCCGTTTGGCGGGACCAATGCTAAATTTTTTTCGCAACTCGAAAGAAATGCGTAAGTTGCACCCCGCGGCTCTGATCCGCTGACTTCCCTCAAGGCTCCTACCGCCACCGTCCACCTTGCTCGACCATGGCGTTGACGCGGACGAGGCTTTTCCCTTAGACACCTCATCGAGGTCCTGAGGTGTCTGACATGGCATTTGCGCGCGTGAACGGAGTCGTCCTGCACTATAAGGTGCGCGGGCCGGAGGGCCGCCCTGTTCTCGGCTTCGCCAATTCCCTCGGCACGGACTTCCGGATATGGGACGAGGTTGCCGTACGGCTGGAAGACGAGTTCCGCCTCGTCTTCCATGACAAGCGCGGCCATGGGCTTTCCGAGGCCACGCCACAGCCTTACGCGATGACGGATCATGTGCGCGACTTCGCAGCGCTGCTCGATCATCTCAGCATTGCCGGGGCCGCCATTGTCGGCCTCTCGGTCGGCGGGATGATCGCCCAGGGGCTTGCCTCGCTGCGGCCCGATCTCGTGCGCGCCCTGGTGCTGTGCGATACCGCTCACAAGATCGGCAATGACGAACTCTGGAATACCCGGATCAAGACCGCCAATGAGAGCGGTATCGCGCCAATGGCCGACGGCATCATGCAGCGCTGGTTCACGCCCGCGTTCCGCAGGCCGGAGAACCCGGATTATATCGGCTATCTCGCCATGCTTACACGCCAGAGCCCCGAGGGCTATGCAGGCACCTGTGCGGCGCTGCGCGACGCGGACCTGACGGAAGCCACGCGCGCGCTGAAGGCGCCCACCCTCTGCATCGTCGGCGACCAGGATGGATCCACGCCGCCTGACCTGGTGCGTGAACTGGCCGGCCTTATCGAGGGCGCGCGCTTCGAAATCATCAAGGATGCGGGGCACCTGCCTTGCATCGAGCAGCCGGAAAAGACAGCCGAACTCATCCGCTCCTTCCTGAAAGAGGCGGGCCTGGGCTGAAAGGGCTGCAGCACTCGGATCATCTGAAAGGAACAAGAATGGAAATTCGCAGGGTCAACGAGGATTTCGCGGTCACGGGGCAGATCGCGCCAGTGCAGGTCGGCGAGATCGCGAATGCCGGTTTCAAGAGCATCGTCTGCAACCGGCCGGACACGGAAGACGGTGCCATTCCGCACGATGCGGTGGAGGAAGCGGCGCGCGCGGCCGGCCTGGAGTTCCGCTTTCTGCCCGTCGTCTCCGGCGCGATCACCGAGGACAACGTGAAGGATATGGCCGCGATCCTGGAGGCTCTGCCCCGGCCCGTGCTCGCCTATTGCCGCAGCGGCGCCCGTTGCCTCAACCTCTACGGGCTGGTGCAGCAGACCAAGGGCTGATCCGGCCAAGGATTGACTACGGCGGCGCCGATCAGAACTTCATGCGACGCATGAAGTTCTGCATTTCCTTGTCTTCAACTGCAAGTTGAATTCCTGGCCGAATTCGCAATCAGCGAGCGCTGTTGGCGGCACTCTCTCCTATCCGGAGTTGATGACTCGGCTTATCACCAATCCATCACAACCTTGCCGGCCTCGCCGCTGCGCATGGCCGCAAAACCCTCGCAGTAATCGTCGGCGGAGATGCGGTGCGTGATGAGGCCGGAGACATCGAGCGGCCCTTGCACCAGGGCGATCATCTTGTACCACGTCTCGAACATCTCACGGCCATAGATGCCCTTCAGGTGCAGCATCTTGAAGATGACCTTGTTCCAGTCGATCTCGAAGCCGGTCGGCGCGATGCCGAGGATGGCGATCTTGCCGCCATTGTTCATGGCGTCGATCATGTCGCGGAAAGCCGAAGCCGAGCCCGACATCTCCAATCCCACGTCGAAGCCTTCGGTCATGCCGAGATTTCTCATGACATCCGGAAGCTTCTCCTCCCGCGCGTTCACCGTGTGGCGAACCCCGAGCTTTTGGGCGAGCGCCAGCCGGCCGGGATTGATGTCAGTGATGACCACCTTGCGCGCGCCGACGCATTGAGCCACCAGCGCGCCCATGATGCCGATCGGGCCCGCGCCGGTTACCAGCACGTCCTCGCCCACGAGATCGAAGGAAAGCGCGGTGTGCACCGCATTGCCCAGCGGGTCGAAGATCGCGGCGATCTCATCAGGTACATCGTCCGGGATCGCCACCACATTGTGCTGCGGCAGGGATAGATATTCCGCGAAAGCGCCGGGGCGCTGAACGCCGACGCCCAGCGTGTTGCGGCAGAGGTGCCCGCGGCCGGCGCGGCAATTGCGGCAGTGCCCGCAGACGATGTGTCCCTCGCCCGAGACTCGCTGGCCGACGCGGTATTCGGTCACGGCCGAACCGACATCCGCCACCTCGCCGACAAATTCATGACCCGTAACGAGCGGTACGGGCACGGTCTTCTGCGCCCACTCATCCCAGTTCCAGATATGGACGTCCGTGCCGCAGATGGCGGATTTCTTCACCTTGATCAGCACGTCGTTCGGGCCGATTTCCGGAAGCGGTACCCGCTCCATCCAAAGCCCCTGCTCCGGCTTGGCCTTCACCAAGGCTTTCATCATGTTCGACATTTTCTTTTCCTTACCTGGCGATCAGGAGATCAGCCCCAGCTCCCTGCCCACTATTCCAAACGCCTCCACTGCGCGGTCGATATCCTCTGCGGAATGGGCGGCGGACATCTGGGTCCGGATGCGCGCCTCGCCCTTGGGCACCACGGGGAAGGAGAAGCCGATCACATAGATCCCGTGCTCCAATAGCTGCTCGGCCATTTTCGCCGCCAGCGCGGCGTCTCCGATCATCACCGGGATGATGGGATGGCCGCTGCCGGCCAGCTTGAAGCCGAGCTTCGTCATCTTGTCGCGGAAGCGCTCCGCATTGTCGTAGAGCCTTCGCCGCAGGCCGTCGCCGTTCTCGACGATCTCGAACACCTTGAGCGAGGCGGCGGCGATGACAGGCGCCAGCGTGTTGGAGAAGAGATAGGGGCGCGAACGCTGCCTCAACCACTCCACCACCTCTCTCCTGCCGCTGGTATAGCCGCCGGAGGCTCCGCCCAGCGCCTTGCCAAGGGTGCCGGTGACGATGTCCACGCGGCCTTCCACCCCACAAGCTTCCGGCGTGCCACGGCCATGAGCGCCGACAAAGCCAACCGCGTGGCTGTCGTCCACCATCACCATCGCGCCGTATCTCTCCGCGAGATCGCAGATCGCCTTCAAATTGGCGATAATGCCGTCCATCGAGAAGACGCCGTCGGTGGCGATCAGCCGGAAGCGGGCATCCTGCGCCTCCTTCAGCCGCTCCTCCAACTCCTTCATATCGTTGTTCGTGTAGCGCAGCCGCCGCGCCTTGCAGAGGCGCACCCCGTCAATGATCGAGGCATGGTTGAGCGCATCGGAGATGACGGCGTCCTCGGGCCCCAGCAGCGTTTCGAAAAGCCCGGCATTGGCATCGAAGCAGGAGGAATAGAGGATCGTGTCCTCATATCCCAGGAATTCGGAAATGCGCTTCTCGAGCTGCTTGTGCTCTTCCTGCGTGCCGCAGATGAAGCGCACCGAGGCCATGCCATAGCCATAGCGGTCAAGCGCGGCCTTGGCCGCCTCGCGCAACTCTTCGTTGTCGGCGAGGCCCAGATAATTGTTGGCGCAGAAATTGAGTACCCTCCTGCCGCCGCTCTCGATCTCGGCGGATTGCATCGAGGTGATCACGCGCTCGCTCTTATAGAGTCCCGCCTCCTTCAGGCCATCGATCTCACGGGACAGGTGCTGAAGAAATGAAGTGGTCATGGGAACCTCATGAAAAAATGGCATGCCAGCGTAAAGGCCTATCTATGGCTCTCGATTAGACCCGCCATGCGACGGCCGTCAAATAGCAGCGCGGCGGTCACGGCCATTTTCATTCCGCTGGAAGGGGCAAGAGCCTATAAGCCACCATGACCGAAAGAAGGGAGCCATTCCCATGACCGACACTCAGAACCTGACGCAACTTGGGCGCAACGCGGAAGCGCCCTCCTCGCCGGAAACCGCCGTGCTTGAAACGGTGCCGTTTTCCCGTGGTGATGGGCCGCCGGCGATCGTCCGCTTCACCTGCCCGGAATTCACCTCGCTTTGCCCCGTGACCGGCCAGCCGGACTTTGCTCATATCGTGATCGACTACGCACCGGACAAGCTTCTGGTGGAATCGAAATCGCTGAAGCTGTTCCTCACCTCCTTCCGCAATCATGGCGCGTTCCATGAGGAATGCACGCTCATGATCGCACGGAGGGTGGCGGAGGCGACCAAGCCTCTCTGGCTCAGGATCGGCGGCTATTGGTATCCGCGCGGCGGTATTCCCATCGACGTCTTCTGGCAGACGGGCGCGCCGCCACAGGACGCCTGGCTTCCCGAAACCGGCGTGCCGCCCTATCGGGGGCGAGGATAAGGCGCTGGAGCCAGTTTCACCTCCAAGCCGAATCCCGCTATAAAACCGGCATGCCCATCCGCGCCCTCTCCGACACCGTCATCAACCAGATCGCCGCCGGCGAGGTGATCGAGCGGCCGGCGAGCGTCGTCAAGGAACTTGTCGAGAATGCGCTCGATGCCGGCGCGAAGCGCGTGGAGGTGGCGACGGCGGGCGGCGGGCTCACGCTCGTCCGCGTCGTCGACGATGGTGGGGGCATCCCGCCGGACGAACTGCCTCTCGCCGTTGCGCGCCACTGCACGTCCAAGCTTTCCGACGATATCCACGACATTCGCACGCTCGGCTTCCGCGGCGAGGCACTGCCTTCCATCGGCTCGGTTGGCCGGCTCACGCTGCGCTCGCGCACGGCGGCCGCCGACGGCGGAGCGGAAATCACCGTCCATGGTGGAAAGCTCGGCGCCGTGAGGCCGGTGGCTGCCAATCGCGGCACGACCGTCGAGGTGCGCGACCTCTTTTTCGCCACGCCGGCGAGGCTCAAATTCATGAAAGGCGAGCGGGCGGAAGCAGCCGCCATCACGGACGTGGTGAAGCGCATCGCGCTTGCCTTCCCCGAAGTCCGCTTCACGCTCTCGGGCACCGACCGCGCTCTTACCGAATTCCCCGCCGTACCTGCCGACGGCGACGGCCTCTTGCGCCGCCTCGCCCAGATCATGGGCAAGGAGTTTCCCGACAACGCTCTGCCGATCGATGCCGCGCGAGAGGGTATCAGCCTTGCAGGCTACGTCTCCATCCCCTCCTTCACCCGCGGCAACGCGCTCAACCAGTTCGCCTATGTCAACGGCCGGCCGGTGCGCGACAAGCTGATCGCGAGCGCGATCCGCGGCGCCTACATGGATGTGCTGCCGCGGGATCGGCACGCGGTCGCGGCCCTTTTCATCTCACTCGATCCGGCGCTGGTCGACGTCAATGTGCATCCGGCCAAGGCGGATGTGCGCTTCCGCGATCCCGGCCTCGTGCGCGGGCTGATCGTCGGCGCCATCCGGCAGGCGCTGGATAGTGCCGGGGTCCGCGCCGCCACGACAGGCGCCGCCGCCATGCTGGGCGCCTTCCGCGTCCCGGAAAGCGCCTCGCCCGGCAATGGACCAAGCGGCCCCAGCGCCGAAAGATGGTCCTTTGGCGGCGCGGAGCACCCTAGGGGCGGATGGAGCATGGATCGTTCGCCAAGCCGCCCATTGGAAGAGGCCTTTGCAACCGCTGCAAACGGCTTTGCCGAAGCGCGGCAGGCTGCATTCGACATGGGGGCAGCCGTCAGCGCCGATGTGCGCGCCTCTTTCCTCGATGCTCCGTCCGAGCTGACAAGGCGGCCGCTGGGCGCTGCCAGGGCGCAGGTGCACGAGAATTACATCGTCGCGCAGACGGAGGATTCGCTCGTTATCGTCGATCAGCACGCGGCCCATGAGAGGCTCGTCTACGAGGCTCTCAAAGAAGCGATCCACTCCAAGCCGCTCTCCTCGCAAATGCTGCTCATGCCGGAGATCGTCGACCTGCCGGACGAGGACGCCGGGCGGCTTTGCGCCCACGCGGAATTCCTCGCGCGGCTCGGCCTCGGCATAGAGCGCTTCGGTCCTGGAGCTGTTTGCGTGCGCGAAACCCCGTCCATGCTCGGCGAGGTGGACGTGGTTTCCCTTATCCGCGACCTCGCCGACGAGATTGCCGATACCGATACCGCCAACAGCCTGAAGGAACGCATCGATCATATCGCCGCCACCATGGCCTGCCATGGCTCCGTCCGCTCCGGCCGGCGTCTCAAGCCGGAGGAGATGAACGCGCTCTTGCGGCAAATGGAGGCGACGCCCGGCTCAGGCACGTGCAATCACGGCCGGCCGACCTATATCGAGCTCAAGCTCGCGGATATCGAGCGGCTCTTCGGCCGCCGCTAGCGTGAGTGCGCTTGACGGATCGGACGAAATGTGGCGCATGAAGCGTAACTAGAAGGCTATCGCATGAACCGTTTCGAGGGCCCGGGCGCCCGGGAAGCACGCATCCGCTACCTGGATGGGGATTTTCAGGTCCTCACCCCCGGCGCGTTCGTTCGCTGTGCCGTGACCGGAGAGCACATCCCGCTGGAAGAACTCAAGTACTGGAGCGTCGACCGCCAGGAGCCATACCTGAATGCCGAGATATCCCTCCAAAGGGAACTCGAAGTGCACCCGGAACTCCGGCAACGCTAGTCAGGCGAACAGATGTCCGTCAGGACAGCTCTCTGTCCGATTTGATTTCAACACTCCGCGCCTTCGCGACTAGAGCGCGGTGCTTCCTTTAGGGACGCACCAGCGACTCTATAGGTTGTTGAATCCACTCACTTGGCTTTGTGAAATCCGATTCCGGTTTTCGGGCCGATGCGCTAGCCAAATGGATGCTTAAGGGTTAGTAGAGCCGCAGCGGAGTTCCATCCTTGATTCACGAAAGGCAAGACCGGCTTTCCGGTATACTTGCCGGGCAGGCGTATGAAATTTGTCCCGCCAGTCTTGTTTCTGCTGTTTGGGATCGCGCTGATCGGCCTTTGGGCGCTTGAGCCGAAGCTTCGCTATGCGAGAACTCTCGCCGCAGGTTTCTGTGTGCTTTCGCTCGCGATGTTCAGCCACTTCGCTGGCATACCGCCGGAAATCAGGCTGAACGCCGTCGTTTCCGGATTTCTTTATGCCGCAAGCATGGTTCTGGTCGGCGATGGCATCCTGCGGCGTTCGGGGAAATATTTTCCGGCATGGCTGATCCTGCTCTACCTTCTGGGGATCACCGGCGGGCTCTGGTACTATGCCTATGTCGACCGCGATCTCATCGCGCGCATCTACATCCTCAATTTCGGGATGGGGGCAATCCTCCTTCACGCGGTCTGGCGGGCCCGGTTCCTGATCGCGGGGACCTGGACGGATAGAGCGCTGCTTCTGCTCCTGTTCGTTTCGGGGCTGCATTTCTTCCCGCGCACGCTTCTTACCATCCGGTCGGTCGGCCTGCCGATCGCACCCCAGCAATTCGGCCAAACCGAGTTCTGGCAAACGCTGGTGCTTTCCACGTCCTTCATCGGGGCAGCGGGCGGCCTCTGCCTGCTCGGCATCCTCGTCGTCGATATCGTCTCCAAGCTCAGGCAGGAACGGGATCTCGATCCGCTGACGGGCGTTCTCAACCGCCGCGGTCTCGACCGCAGCATCCGCAAGCTGAACGCGGTGGAACCGGGCCTTATCCGGGTGGTCGCGATCTGCGATCTCGACCGCTTCAAGGCCATCAACGATACCTATGGGCATGATGCGGGAGACGCGGTGCTCAGCGCCTTCGCCGAAATCATCCGGCAAAACGTGCGTAAAGGCGACATCGTGGCCAGAACCGGCGGGGAAGAGTTCGTACTCGTCCTCGACAATATCAGCGAGGAGCAGGCTTTTGCGTTTTCCGAGCGGGTGCGCAAAGCGGTGGAAAAAGCGCGCTTTCCCGGTGTGAGCGCGATAGAGCCGGTCACTTGCAGCTTTGGCCTTGCGCGCAGCATACCCGGCGAACCGTTCCGGAAGACGCTGAAACGGGCGGACGAAACGCTTTATCAGGCAAAGCGGGCCGGCCGCAACCAGACCAGGGCCGAATGGCAGGCCGGCATCGAAGCGGATGCGGCCCACAAGCCCTGAGTTCGGCTTTTCGTCAGCCCGTCAGCATGCGCTCCCGACCCGCCTTCAGAGCGGCATTGATGATGAAATCGGGCGCTCTCGGCTCGTCAAAGACCGCCTCGACCGTCAGCACCTGAACGGAATCGGCAAAGCCACGCATGACATGCGGATTGTGATGGAGCCGGACGGAATCCTTTTCCGTGGTGACGAGCAGGAGGCCTTCCTTGGCCGCGGCCGCTGAAAGCTCCTTCGCGTCCTCCTCGGTGAAGGGATGGTGGTCGGGGAAGGAGCGCGTCGTCACGACCTCCGCGCCGCACGCCTTCAAAGTGGCATAGAATTTCTGCGGATTGCCGATCCCCGCAAAGGCGAGCACCCGCTTGCCTTTGAAGCCGTTCCTCGCGCGCGGCCGGATGCGGGCCGAATAGACGGGCCGCCCCGCGCGCGATGCGCTGCGCACCACGATGTCGGCTGCATCCCCCTCTCCCATGGTCACCACGCCATCGGCAAAACGCATCTGTTCGGTGAGCGGAGCCCGCAGGGGTCCACCGGGCAGCACGTGCCCGTTGCCGAGGCCGCGCATCGCGTCGATGACAATGAGCGCGTAGTCCATATGCAGCCGCGCGCTCTGAAAGCCGTCGTCCATGATGATGAGCTCGCAGCCGGCCTGGACGAGCCGGCGCGCTCCGGCCGCCCGGTCGCGCGAGACGACCGTGAGCGCATGGCGCGCCAGCAGGATCGGTTCGTCCCCGACCGCGCGAACGGAATCCTCTTCCGGATTGACGAAGTGCGGCTTGGCAAGGCTGCCGCCATAGCCGCGGCTGAGGAACCCCACCTTATGCCCTCTCGAAATGGCCCGCCGGGCGAGAGCGATGGCGATCGGCGTCTTGCCCTCGCCTCCCACCGTCAGGTTGCCGATGCAGAGAACGGCTGCCGGAACCTTTTCGCGCTTGGCTCCACGCAGGCGCGCGCTGGCGGCGAGGCCATAAATCGAGGAGAAAGGCCAAAGCGTCCATGCGCGCCAGTCCGGCTTCTCCCACCAGAAGGGCGGCGCTTCGCTTGCGGCCATCGGATCAGCCCCCGGGATCGCCGCCCTGCAGGCGGGCCTTGACGATAAGCGGATGGATGAAGGGTTCGAGCGCCGTCAATGTGCGCGTCAGCGCGCCGGACATTTCCTTCACGGTTTTCCGGCCGGCGGCGATCATCCCCTGGCGCATCTCATCGTTCTTCAGCAGGAAGTTGACGGCTCCCGCGAGCATCTGCGTATCGCGCACCAGCTTGGCCCCGCCGCGTTCGATCAGCTTGCGGTAGGAATCGCGGAAATTCTGGATATTGACGCCGGAAAGAACCGCAGTCCCCAGCATTGCCGGCTCCAGCGGGTTCTGCCCCCCTTTTCCGGTCAGGGATCGGCCGACAAAGGCGATCTCCGTCAGGCGCAGATAAAGACCCATCTCGCCGATGCTGTTGCCGAGCAGGATGTCGGTTCCCGGCGAAACCAGAGGCCCCCCGTTGCGCAGAGCGACACTGAGACCGCGGGCCGTCAGCTCCGTTTTCAGCGCGGCGCAGCGCTCCGGATGGCGCGGAACGATGATTGTCAGGAGATCTGGATGCCGCTTTTTGACAAGCTCATGCACGTCGGCCGCGATCATCTCCTCGCCCTCGTGGGTGGAAACCGCGGCCCAGGTCTTGCGGCCGTTGATGGCGCGCCTCAGCAGATCCAGCGCGTTCTGATCGACCGGCGGCACATGGGTGTCGACCTTGAGGTTGCCGGAAACGGTGACCGGGCGGGCGCCGAGCTGGCGAAAGCGCTCGCCGTCAAGCTCCGATTGGGCGACCACATGGGCGAGATTCTCGAACAGCGCCTCGGCAAGGGAGGGCCGCCGCTGCCATCGCGCGAAGGACCGGTCCGACATGCGGCCATTCACCAGCACCTGGGGCACGCGGCGAGCGCCCAGCTCCAGAATGGTCAGCGGCCAGATCTCGGATTCGGCCATGACGGCGAGGTCAGGCTTCCAGTGGTTCAGGAAGCGGCTGACCGCGGGCTTCAGATCGAGCGGCACGTATTGATGGATGATGCGGTCCCCGAGCCGCTCCGCCGCCACGCTCGCCGAGGTCACCGTGCCGGTGGTGAGCACGACCTTGATGCCGCTCACCAGGAAGTGCTCGATCAGCCCCATGACGGCCATGGTCTCGCCGACGCTCGCGGCATGCATCCAGATCAGCGGCCCATCCGGCCGGGGGATATCCGACCTGCCGTAGCGTTCATGCCGCCGGTTCCGGTCCTCCTTGCCCTTGCTGACCCGCCAGGCGACATAACCGCCGACAAAGGGGAAGGCGGCGGCGCCCGCCCAGCGGTAGGTCGTCAGCATGGCGCGTGCCCAGCGTTCGCTCATCGCGCATCACGACCGCGATTGGAGGAGGTTCCGTCAAGGAGGGCATAGGCGTCACCGGTGATTCGATTGAGCACTTCGGTCACCTCCTGCCGCTTGCGCTCCATCTCCTCATCGTCCGCGTCAGCCGCCACATGGATCGGATCGGCCATGATGACGGCGCACCGACCGAAAGGCAGATTGATCGTCGTCTTGTCCCATGTGCGCTCCAGCACCTTGCGCCGGCTGGTCGCGATCGCCATCGGCACGATCGGACGGCCCGAAATCCTGGCCAGCGTCACGATGCCGAGGCCAGCCTCTCGAGGCGTGCCGTGAGGAATGTCGGCGATCATCGCCGCGTTGGAGCCGGCCTCGATCGTGCGTTTCAACTGGATGAGCGCCGCGGCGCCCCCCTTCTGCACGCTGCCCTTGCGCTGGCGGCCGCCCGAACCACGGACGACCTTGATGTCCATCTTCTCGGCCACCAGAGCGTTGAGCTCGGCATCGGCACTTCTCGAAAAGAGCGCCACCAGCGGCTGCCGGCGCGGCTTGATCGCCGGCGCAAGCAGATGCTGCCCATGCCAGAGCGCTATGATCAGCGGCGAGAACTTGTCGACCGTAGCCTCCACGTCATGGGAGCCTTCGATGCGCCGGTTCGTCCGCTCGACGAAGCGGAGCGCCATCGCCATGAGGGAGGCGAGGAGGTTCTTCACGAACCGGGAGCGCGCGAGCGGCTTGCGGATGCGCCGCCACAACGCTTTCATCGGTCGCTCCTGGCGCCGCTCTTTCACCACTGACGCAACAACCGCCCTTTCCGCCATCAAGTCAGCCACGCTCGCCTGAGCTTGGATCGAGCAAACGGTGAAGATGGACGATGAAATAGCGCATGTGGGCATTGTCCACTGTCTGCTGTGCTTTTGCCCGCCATGCCGCCTCCGCGCTCTTGTAGTTGCCGTAGATGCCCACGATGTCCAGTGCGTCAAGATCGCGAAACTCGGTGCTTGAGATCGACTTCAGCTCGCCACCGAAAACGAGATGAAGAAGCTGCTTTTTACCCTGATCCTCAGCCATTGGCTCATCTTTCCCGTTTGGGGAGGTTTTGTGGCAAGCCCGCGAAGCAGTTGCCTGATCTAGATTAATTCCCGCTCTTTGAAAACCTTTGCGCGTCGCGAGTGCCTAACAAGGAGTTCGCAACGGGCTCATTCCACAAGCCTGGCCACGACGCCGGCCATCACCTCCAGAAGCCTGCCGCTGCCTGCCGCGAGGGGTCCGCGGCGCGGATCGGGCCCGGCGTAGTGAGGGCGCTGCATCGCTCCGTCGACCACAAGCCCGCCCGCCTCCTGCAGAATGACATCGGCCGCGGCGAGATCCCAATCGTGGGAAGATGGCTTCACGAAGGTCGCGTCCAGCGCCCCGCTCGCCACAAGGGCTATTCGATACGCAAGCGAGGGAATGTAGGGATGCGGCGTCACCCGGGAATAAACGTCCGGCGGCAGCGCTTTGAGCATGTTCTTAGGGCCGCCGAGCGAAAACTCACGGCCGGGCGTCTTGACCTTGATCGGCTGGCCGTTAAGGCGTGCGCCACCGCCTGCAACAGCGCTGAAGACCTCCCCGCGCGCCGGGCAGTCGAGCACGCCCGCAATCGCGCGTCCGTTCTCGACCACCGCGACGCTGACGCACCAGTAGCTCCGCCCGTCGATGAAGGCGCGCGTTCCGTCGATCGGGTCCACGACGAACGTGCGCGGCGCTTTCAGCCGCTCCTCGTTGTCGGCCGTCTCCTCCGAGAGCCAGCCATAATGGGGCCGCTCCTCGAGCAGTATCCGGCGCAGGAACAGATCGACATCCAGGTCGGCCTGGCTCACCGGCGACGTGCCTTCCTTCCACCACACCTCCGGATCGCGGCGGAAGTGGCGCATCGCGATCTGCCCCGCTTCCCGCGCCGCCTCGACGATCAGCGAAAGCTCCTGCGCGGCGGTAAAGGAGACCTCACTCACCGGCAA
>Ga0182749_1001087_pt1 | contig 22231 bp, 15 predicted proteins | sample eDN3rd37CKraftMG_FD_128875 | JGI IMG/M metagenome (GOLD analysis project Ga0182749, IMG submission 128875) | Enriched Miracle-Growth compost microbial communities from Emeryville, California, USA - eDNA 3rd pass 37_C Kraft MG (version 2) (version 2) ...
GCCCACACCTATATACATGGGCACTCCGTGGGAGGCACCAACCCGTCGCTGCTGCGCGCCATGGGCGCCGGCACCGCGACCATCGCCTACGACGTGGGATTCAACCGCGAGACGCTCGACGAGGAGGGCTGGTTCTTCGCGGATGCCGCCCAGGTGCAGGCGCACTTCGACGCCCTCGCGGCGGACCCTGCGCAGACCGATGCCTTCGGCCGGCGATCACGAGAGCGTGCGGCGAGCGAGTTCCGCTGGGACAAGGTCGCCGACGAGTACGAAGACCTCGCGCGTCGGATCGCAGCAGGCGAGTCGATCCACGCGGGCGCCAAGCGCAAGAGGCGACGGCGCGCGGAGGCGTGAGGCGGGGCGGGTCAGTCGGGCAGTGCCGCAGTTATTCGCCCATGAAGCGTGTGGACGTGCTTCCGCACGGCGGCGAGCGCCGAGGCATGGCGAACTGCACCAGCGATGTGCGTATCGGGGATGTCGAGCGGATGCGGCCGCGCCAGGAGACGTCGCTTGCGGGCCACGGGGAGCATCCCCAGGCCCCGACGGGTGTTCAGCTGCTCCGCTACCTCCTCGACGTCTTGCGCGGGCGTGAGGGGCTCCTGAGCGAGGGCGATCGCTTCGCGGAGGGTGAAGGTGCGATCGCGCATGGCAGGTTGCAGGCGAGCGACCGCCGCGCGCTCGTCCCGCGATGCCGCGATCACAAGGGCGTACCCATCGAGGAGTTCGGCCGCCAGCTGGCGGGAGCGGTGCGCGGCGACACCCTCGCTGAGGATCTCGTCGCCGTCGAACATGGCCCGGACCGTCGCGCAAGCATGCCGCGGGCCCGGCACCACGACGCCAGCGCTGGCCAGCTCCCATTCCCCTGCGGCCTCCTCCCCAAGCAGGCGTGCGAACTCGAACTGCATAAGCGGTGACCGGCAGACATTTGCAGCGCACACGAAAATGACGCTTCTACCCACGGAACCCCCGTCCCTCGGTCCTAGCGTATCTGCCCCGCGCGTCAGGCACTGTGCGAAGAACGCGGGAGAATGGGGCCATGCCGAGCGCCGAAGCAGGAAACGGAACCTATCTTTTTGCGCATCCGGGCGCAGAGCTGTTCGGATCCGACCGCATGATGCTGGAGAGCGCTCGAGGACTGACCCGTGACGGCGCCCGGGTGGTCGTTGTGCTCCCGGAGACCGGCCCCCTCATCCCGGCTCTCATCGAAGCCGGGGCGGAGGTCGTCATTGTCCCCATGCTCGTGCTGCGCAAGGCCCTGCTGCGCCCCAGCGGGTGGCTGAAGCTCATCTCGGACTCGGTGCGCGGCATGCATGCAGCATGGCGCCTCCTCTCGGGCACGCGGCCGCAAGCGCTCTACACCAGTACGATCACCATCCCGCAGTGGCCGCTGATCGCGAGGCTTCGTGGCATCCCCTCCGTCACGCATGTGCACGAGGCCGAGTCGTCGGCATCCCGCCTGCTCAACCTCGCTCTCTACGCACCGCACCTGGCCGCCGATGCATTGGTGGTCAACAGCGACTTCAGCCTGGGCGCGCTGACGTCGACGCTTCCTCAACTCGGTCGGCGCGCTCGCGTCGTCTACAACGGCGTGGCATCCCCCGACAACGCTCGGCTGCCCCGGGACCACATCGACACGCTGCGGGTGCTCTACGTCGGCCGACTGTCGCCCCGCAAGGGCGTCCGGGACGCCATAGTCGCGGTCGACCGGCTGAGACGCAGCGGCGTGGATGCGCGCCTGTCCATTCTGGGTTCCGCCTTCACGGGGTACGAATGGTTCGAGCGGGAGTTGCACGACCTGGCCGCCGGAATGGATGACGCGGTCAGATTCCTAGGGTTCCAGCCCGATGTCTGGTCGGTCATTGCCGAGCACGACGTGCTCGTCGTCCCCAGCCGCATCGACGAGCCGTTCGGCAACACTGCGGTTGAGGGGGTGCTGGCCAAGCGACCGGTCGTCGCGAGCGACACGAGTGGACTGCGCGAAGCGGCCGGCGGCTACAAGGCTACGCAGCTTGTCGCACCGGGCTCACCAGAAGCAATCGCAGCGGCGCTGCGCAACGTGGTCGACCGCTGGGGCGAGCTGCGCGGCCGGCTCGAGGCAGACGCGAAGCAGGCCACCGAACGACATGCACCGACCAGGTACCAGGAGGCGATCCGCACGGCGGTCGCCGACGTAGCCCGCCCGCGGGGCTAGGGGTCAGACGTCAGAGGTGTAGTAGTAGCTGTCGCGCCTCGAGACGGAGATGTTGTTGAGGACGACGCCCGCGAGATTGGCGCGGACCCCCTTGAGCGCCACGATCGACTGCTCGATGCGCGACTTGCTCGTCCGCCTCGTGTTCACCACGACTACCGTCGAGTCGACGTACTGCGAGAGAACCGTGGCGTCGGATACCGACAGGACCGGGGCCGTGTCAACCACGACCAGGTCGTACTCCATCCGCAGCTCCTCGAGCAGCACCCGCATGCGCTGAGACGCGAGCAGCTCGGCAGGGTTCGGCGCTTGCTCGCCCGCCGTCAGCACGTCGAGGCCGGATGGAGTCGAGATCACCGCCTCCTCCATGCTCACCGCCTCAACCATCACCGACGTCAGTCCGACGGCATTCTCCAGGCCCAGCAGGTTCGCGACGGCCGGCCGCCGCAGGTCGGCGTCGACAAGGACCACGCGGTGGCCAGACTCCACGTAGGCGAGCGCCAGGTTGACGGCCGTCGTCGTCTTGCCCTCGCCCGCAACGGATGACGTGACGGCGATCGCGTCGATCTGGTGCTCGACGGCCGAGAACTTCAGCGCCGAGCGCACCTGGCGGTAGGCCTCGGCCGCCGATCCGTTCGGTCGTAGCAGCATAATCGCGCCCGTCGGCTTGCCCTTGTAGCGTGGCACCGCACCGAGCACAGGCACGTCTGTGACTTCGGCGAGCGCTTCTCGGGAACGGACCCTTGTGTCCAGGAGCGCCCTCGCCGTGAGGGCCATCGCTGTGAGAAGTCCTCCGATCAGCGCTCCGGCCACGGCATCCTGAGACTTGTTCGGGCTGGACTGGAATGCGGCGGGTACGCCCGGATCGATGACCCGTGCGACGACCGTAGACTCCCCGCGGTCGTCCTTGGGTGCGATGTCGTAGACCACCTCGGTCAGGCTGTCAGCCACCGCGTTGGCGATCTGCGCCGCACTCTCGTTGTCGGCCGACGCGGCCGTGATCTCCAGCACGACGGTGTTCTGCGGGATGCCGACGCTTGTCATCCGGCGCAACTCCGTGATGGTGAGATCGGCGCCGTCGCGAGCGAGATCCCGCCGCACGCTCTCGAGGACCTCGGCCGAAGTCGCCAGTTGCGCAAACGACAGCATCTGGTTCTGCGTGTAGGCCGAACCCTGATTAATGTCCGATCCGCTTGAGGCCGTCTTCATGGAGAAGTAGATCGATGCCGTGGATTGAAACATCGGAGTGCGCGTCGAACTGTAGCCGAACGCGATGATCCCGCCCAAAATTGCACCCACGACGACGACCCACCATAGATGGAGGAAGGTGGATGCCAGGCGGTTCGCCGCCGACTGCGATTGACTCACTCTGCTCCCACCCGCATTCTCTGCGCCACGGCGGTCGTCTCCCCCTGGCCGCCAACCCCGACACGCCGTCTGTCCACACTATAGGAACTGACTGCAAGGCCAGCGACGAACCAGAGGAACGGCGAGTACTGCGTGATCAGCGCTACCGTCGCGAGGGCCGGGATTTGGCTGACGATCGCGACCGCCGGCGGGCTACCCCGCCCGATCACCACTACCCACGTGCAGATCGCCAGCATCGTGAGGAAGATCATCAACGGGATGATCCCGTGCCGAAGGCCCGTGAGGATCAGAGCGCTGTCAATCGACCGGAACGCCCCGAAGTAATCCTGCCCGGTCGCCAGCACCCTACGCGCATCGGAGACCCCAAGCACGTTCATCTCGCCGATGAGCGGGATCAGATCAGCGCGGTAGTTCGCACTTCCAGCGGCTTCCTCTCCCGCATCGTCGAAGACTGCGGAGATGAACGGGAGAGCGAGCGCAGACAGAATCGCCAGCCCACCCACCACCGCGACCCGGTGCGCGAGACGCAGGTATCCCCGGAGGAAGATGACCGACAGCACTACCACGAGTACCAGCCCGACCAGCCCGATCCTGCTGAGGGTCATCACGGTCGCGGTGCCCACAAGGAGAAGGGCACCTGCCTTCAGCCACCACCGCCATCGCACGGCGAGAACGAATGAGCTGGATATGGCGAGGCCCGCCCCCAGCGAGATCGAGTGCCCGAATGCGCCCTCGGCGCGTAGTAGCCCGCCACGGTATTGGAGGTTGGTCCACATCGCCCCCGCAACTCCGGGCAACTGCACGAAAAAGTTCTCTCCGGTAGTGAACTCGACGATCACCGATGCGGAGGCGAGGACGGCGACGACCGAGATGCAGCTCCCGATGAATTCCGCGCCCACCCTTGCCAGCGCAATCCGTCCCCAGATGTATGGAACGAACCACGAGATGAGCGTGTATTGCACATGGCCCCATACCCCGCCGAAGGTGAGGCCGACGACGAGCGCCGCGACTGCGGCGACGACGAGGGTATCGACGACCGACCAGCGCACGCGCGCCCCTGGCCAGAGGCTCACGATCGCGACCAGCGTCACGACATCGAGGATCGTCACCGCGACGCCCTGCAGCGAGACACCCACGTAGACGGGTGTGAAGAACATGGCGACGGCCCAAGCGACGACCGCCCACCGCGGCCTCGCGCGGAACACCAGCCACATGGCCAGTGCGACGTTGGCACCGACGACGAGAAGCGTCATCACGCGCAGGGGATCCCCGCCCACACGTTCCCCCTCTCGTGTCGCGCACCGCTTCCCGAATCGTACTGGAGCACGCCCATGCCGACCTCTGTAGACTGTGCTCACCGTTGAGCCAGGGGGAGGCGTCGGGGTGCGGGCAGTCGTATTGTGGGCGAGTGAGTCCTCAACGAATCTCGGCGTCCGCGCATTGGCCCGCGGCTCTCGCGACCTCCTCCGCCGAGTAAGCCCCGATATCGATGTCGACTTCGTCGACTTCGGGCATCGACCCCACGAGCTGCGGTTCGGCAGGCCCCGCTCGCTTATCCGTGAACGTCTGCTGAACGAGCACGGCATGATGCGCTGGCTACGCGGCTTCGACCTTGTCTGGGACACGCGATCCGGCGACAGCTTCGCCGACATCTACGGTCTGGACCGCCACTGGAAGATGTCATTGCTCCACGAGTTCGCCAAGCAGGCTGGCGTGCCCACCATTCTCGCTCCGCAGACGATCGGCCCCTTCCACACGGCCACTGGTCGCCGACTCGCGCGCCGCAATCTCCGCCGCTCTGCCCTCGCATACGCCCGCGACTCCGCGAGCGTCACCGCCGCACAGGAGCTCGGCCGACCGGTTGACCGCCTGGCGAGCGACCTCGTCTTCGGCATTGAGCAGCCAAAGGCCGGGCCCAGTCTCGACGTGCTCTTCAATGTGTCCGGCCTGCTCTGGCAGCCCAACCGCCACCTCGACAGCGACAATTACAGGGCCTTCGTGCGCCAGACGATCGACGGCATCCTCAACGCCGGCCGGTCGGTCACGCTCCTTCCCCACGTCCTCGACTCCCCCGGCGCCGACAACGACGTTCCCGTTTCGCAACAGCTCGAGGTCGAATATCACGGCCGCATCGATGTGCACGTCCCACGCGATCTCGATGACGCAAGGCGCACGATCAAGGGGGCGCGTCTGGTCATCGGATCGCGAATGCACGCCTGTCTCAACGCCGTCTCCACCGGCACTCCCGCGGTTGCCGTCGCTTACTCGCGCAAATTCAAGCCCCTATTCGACGAGATTGGCTGGCCGCACGTGCTCCAATTAATCGATCCGCGCCAGACCTCCGAGGCCGTGCTGGCCGCCGCGCAGGATCCGACACTCGCCGACCGCGTGCAGGACGCACGGCGACGGGGGCGCGAGGCGATCACGGCGATCGAGTCCGACTTGCGGGATCTGTTGCTGTGAGCGATCTGCGAACGAGGGTGGATGGGGTCGTCCGTGCGAATGCGTGCACCGGATGCGGCATGTGCACGCTGCTCGATCCGGGCCTTGAGATGACGATGCGGGGCGGGTACCTGCGTCCGACCACGATCGGTAAGTCAGCGCCGATCGACGGTGCCGCGGCCATCTTTGACCGGGCCTGCCCAGGCCGCTACGTCACGGCCCACCACGCGGCCGGCGCGCAACGCCACCCGCTCCTCGGGTCGTATCTCGGAATGTGGGTCGCGTGGGCGACCGACGAACAGGCCCGCCATGTAGGTTCAAGCGGGGGCGTGCTCACCGCTCTGCACGAATGGCTGATCGCTCAGGGCACGGAGGCGCGAATCGTGTCGGCGGCGGTCTCGCGCCGCGAGCCTTCGCGCACGATTCCGGTCACGATCACGACCCGCGAGGAGGCCCTGGCGTCAGCGGGCTCGCGCTACGCGCCCGTCGCCGTCAGCGGGCACCGCGCCATCCTCGACGGCCCGACGGCGATCACTGCCAAGCCCTGCGAGATCAGCGCCGTGCGCGCGGCAGACCTCACCTACGACAAGCCTCTGTTGCTTTCTTTCTTCTGCGCCGGCACTCCCAGCCAGGACGCGACCGAAAAGTTGGTAAGCGACCTGGGAGGGCCGCCAATCGACCAAGTCACGGCGCTGCGATACCGCGGCAGGGGGTGGCCCGGGCGCTTCGTCGCCGAGTTCGACGGCGGCGAAGTGAGTGCCGACTACGAGGCGTCGTGGGGGTCGACCCTCGGACCCGCCACCCAGTGGCGCTGCAAGATCTGTCCGGACGGCATCGGCGAAGCCGCCGACGTTGTCGCCGCCGATTCGTGGGAGACCGACGCGCGCGGCTACCCCCTGTTCGATGAGGGCGCCGGACAGAGCGCTCTCATCGCGCGGACGCCGCAGGGGCTGGCGGCCGTGCTCGCCGCGGAGGCGGCAGGATTCTTGACCCTTCGTGAGCTCGATCCAGCGGCGCTGCTCAAGGCGCAGCCTCTCCAGGCCAACCGCCGCAGGTTCCTCTTCGCGCGCCTGATCGGCGCATGGCTCGGCGGGCGACGCATCCCGCGGTACGTAGGCTTCGGGCTCGTCCGGCTCGCGCTCTCGGATCCGCGGCGAGCGTTGCAGACCGCCCGAGGCACGTATCGGCGCGTCCGCACAGCGGTGAGGGCCGAGAAGTGACGCAGACCGCGCACCAGACGCATCCCCGCATCCATTGGATGGACTCGGTGCGAGGCACCGCCATCCTTTTGCTTCTGCTCTGGCACGCCAGCGCGGTCCCCGAGATGCTCGGGCAGGAGATGCCGGGGTTCATACGACAGGTCAACGCGTTCTTCATGCCCTACCGGATGCCAACGCTCATGTTGCTCTCCGGAATGCTGCTGACCAGATCGCTGCAGAAGCCGCTACCTCAGTACTATGCTGGCAAATTCGGGATGATCCTCTGGCCGTACGTCATCTGGGTGATCATCGCCAAACTCGCGTTCCTCGAGGTCGTGGGGATGCCCTGGTGGCACTGGCGGGCCTGGTACGCGACGTCCTATCTCTGGTTTCTCTTCTTCATCGGCGTCTACTACCTCGTTGCTCCCGTATTCCGCCGACTGCCCCCATGGGTTCCGGTGGCGCTCGCAGCGTTCGCCGGTCTGCTGCTTCCGTATGGAACCATCGAGCAGCGCATGGCGTACTTCGCAGTATTCTTCTTTGCCGGTTCTTGGCTCGCCTCCCACGGGGCAGTGTTTGCGCGGCTCGCCAGTCCACGCGCGGCGCTCGTCTTCGTCGCGCCGGTCTTCGCCTTCGGGGTTGCGGCGACGCTGTGGACGGACGAGCTTCAGTACGCCGTGTGGGGCGCCCCGGCCAGCATTGCGGGCTGCCTCCTGCTCGCGGCTCTCTACTCCTTGATGGATCGCCGGGGATCCCGAATGAGGGTTCTCCGCTTTGCTGGCATGTCGTCAATCGTCTTCTACGTCAGCCACTTCCCCGCGATGGCACTGTTGTCAGAATCTCTCGCGGGGGTCCACCCACTGGCCATGTTGGCGATCAACTTCGGGGTGGCTCTCGGTGTGGGCTCGCTGCTCGCGCTCACCAAGAAGCGCAGGCCAGTCCGCTGGCTCTTCGAGGCCCCAGCCCCCCTCACAGCGGCGGTGCGCTGGCCGATATCCCGCCTCACGCGATAGCCGGCCCCGAGCTGTGCTCAGGGGCCCGGCTGCGCGTGACGGGTAATGAAGCCCGCCCTACTTGATACTGAGGCCGTCAATCGAGACGTTCACCGGTCCGTTGGTGACCGTGCCAGCGGCGTACGCTGTGACGCCGATCTGGCCAGCCGCCTGCAACGATGCCTCCGAGTCCGATGCCGTGGCCCACCACGTCGTCGGCTCCTCGACGCCCTCTGGCCAGACCTTCACGCGGAGCGTGGTGCTCCCACCATCCGCGACCGTCTGGAACCGCACGTTGACCTTGGCCCCCGCGGTGTGCGTGTAGCCGGTCAGGTTGCGGTTGGCGATGAGGGTCTCGGTTGTACCGACCAGCTTGGCCACGCCCACGGCGATGACGCCAGCCGACGATATGCGCAGCTTCGCCCGGTACTCCCCAGCGGAACTCTTGTGCGCGACGTAGTTCAGGTGGAAGCCGGCACCGTCGGCGACGGTGTCGGTCGAGAACGTAAGTCGCGCGTCCACGTCACGCGCAGACACGGAGGTCAGCGTCGCGGTGCGGGTCTGCGACTTCCCGACGACGATGCGTCCGACGCCGTCGTCGACCGAGAAGCCGGCAGCTGTGGTCCAGTCCCCCCCGACATCCGCCGTTCCCCAGCCACTTGCGGCGCTGCGCTCGAAGTCGTCGCGGGCAACGAAGCTTTCGTCGGTCACCTGGACCGTCTTGGAGACAGAGTCGGTGGAGCCCCTGCTGTCGGTCACCTCGAGGGTGACCTCGTAGGTGCCCGCGGCGGCGTACGTGTGGGACGCGGTCGCTCCCGTGGATGCGCCGCTGCTGTCACCCCACGTCCATCGGTAGCTAAGTGTGGTGCCGCTCGACGCGCTGGAGCCACTCCCGTCCACCGCGACCGAGAGGCCCGTGACCGTCGACTCGAGCTTCGCGACGGGCGCGGCGTGCGCAACCGTCAGGTTAGCGGTCGTCGCCGCGCTCTGCGTGCCCGTGCTGTCCGTGACGACCAGCGTCACGGCGTACGTGCCGTCGGCGCTGTAGGTGTGGGACGGCTTCGAGTCGGTCGACGTGGCACCGTCTCCGAAGCTCCAGGCGTAGCCGGCGATCGTCGCACCGTCTGCCGCTTCGGATCCCGTGCCGTCGAACGCGGCCTTGAGGCCGTCGGCCGACGAGGCGATCTTCGCGGTCGGGGCGGTGTGGGGCGCGTCGCTTCCCGTGCCCCGCACGACCAGGTCGTCGACCGACACCGTCACAGGGCCGTTCGCGATCGTGCCGGTGCCGTAGGCCGTCACTCCGAACTGCCCATCACCTTGAAGGCCCGACTCGGCGTTCAACGCGGTCACGGTCCAGTTCGCCGGCTCCTCACCCCCAACCGGCCATACCTTGACCTTGAGGTCGGTACGATCGCCCGACGCGTTCGCAGCCGCGAAGCGCACGTTGAGCTTCTCGCCGGCCGTGTAGGTGTAACCCGTCAGCGCCCGGTTCGCGACGAGCGTCTCGGTCGTGCCGGCCACTGTTGCGATGCCGACGTTGACCACACCGGTCGCCGAGATGCGCAGCTTCGCACGGTACTCGCCGTCGGCGTCCTTGTGGCCCACGGCATTGAAGTGGATCCCTCCGCCGTCAGCGACCTTGTTGACCGAGAACACGAGAGAGAGGTCGAACTCCGCCGCGCGTGCGCCCGAGAGGGTCGCGGTGCGCGTCTGGCTCTTGCCCACCGAGATGCGGCCCTCGCCATCGCCGACCGATAGGCCGACCGAGCCGGTCCAGGATCCGCCGGTCTGTGCGGAGCCCCAGCCCGAGGCGACAGTGCGGCCGAAGTCGTCCCGAGCGAGGAAGACCTCCTCGGTGATCTCGATCGTGCGCGTCGTCGTATCGGCGGAACCCAGGCTGTCGGCGACCGTAAGAGTCACCTCGTAGGTCCCCGGCTCGTCGTACATGTGGGTCGTCGTCTTGCCGGATCCCTGGGCCGTGCCGTCGTCCCAGTCCCAGGTGTAGGTGAGGGTCGCCCCGTCGGATGCCGTCGAGGCCGACGCGTCCACCGAGATGGTCTGGCCGGTGGCGGTCACCTCGAAGGAGGCGACCGGATCGGCGTGTTCGACCTCTACCGTCGCGGTCGCCGGCGCCGACGCCGCGCCCGCATCGTCGGTCACCACGAGTTCGACCTCGTAGGTGCCCGCGGCAGGGTAGGCGTGACGCGGGTTCGCCTGCGTGGAAGTGCTGCCGTCACCGAAGTCCCACGCGTAGCCGACGATCTGAGATCCCTGCTCGGCGCTCGAACCCGTTGAGGTGAAGTCCACGGTGAGCCCGTCCGCCGTGCTGCCGATCACCGCGGTAGGAGCGGCGTGCGGAGCGGTCACGGTCACGTTCGTGGTCTTGATCCCGGTCAGGCCCTGGTTGTCTGTCACTTTGAGAGTCACGACATACGTCCCCGCGCTGGCGTATGTGTGCCCCGTCGACACGCCAGAGGCCGTGGGGCTTCCGTCGCCGAAGTCCCACTCGTAGGCGGAGATCGTGCGCCCGGCTCCCGCCGTCGACGCCGCCGCATTGAAGGTACGGGTCAGATCCTGCCCGCCGACCGAGAAGGCGGCGGTCGGAGCCTGTGCACCCGTCGCGACGGCGTAGTGCTGCGACACCTGCTGTGCAGTCAGCGCCTTGCCGTAGATAGCGACCTCGTCGAGTTGCCCCGTGAAGTTGTGGTTGCTGGGTGCGCTCGGCCAGCCGTTCAGGTTGTCGCCTCCCAACCGCCAGTAGCCTGTGTAGGCCTGCGCACCGGTCACGGAATTCGAGGCCACGAGCTGCCCGTCCACGTAGAGCGCCATGCCCGAGGAGCCCTGCGATGCCACCACATGGTGCCACTGGTTATCCGTGTACGAGCGCCCACCAGGCGACGACACGGTCTGGACGCCACCCGGGTAGTTGCCGTAGATGAGCTGCCCCGAGTTGGTCAGATACACGTGACGGTCGTACGAGCTGGAACTGCCTGTGCGCGAGCTGCCGTAGCCGATGAGTTTTCCGCCGGTGCCGCTGTTCGACTTGAACCAGAACTCAAGGCTGTAGGCCGGTGTCGTCGGCACCGTTACCGAGGACCCAGCACTGCCGTTCGTCGTTCCGTTGAACCGCACGGAGCCGGTTTCGCCCGCGATCGGCGAGTCGCTCAGCGAAGAGACTCCGGAGCTGATCCGTGCGTCGTAGGTTCCCGCCCAGTCTGCGGCCACCGAATCGGTGCCGAATCGCCAGAAGATCGAGGGCTCGTCATTCAGAACCTGCGACGCATACGCCGACGGAGCGGCGTTCGAGACTGTGGCGGTGACCCAGGCGCTTGCCGCGCTGTTGCCGTCTCCGTCCCTCGCGACGACGCGGAAAGTATGCGTCGAGCCGACTTCGAGGCCCTCGGCGACCAGGGTCACTGTCGGGAGATCCCAGAACGTCGATTTGCCGAGCTTCGTGGCGACAGGCGCGCTGCCCCCCTGCTCCCACAGCTCGTAGGTAAGGTCGCGGTCATCTCGGTCCCAGTTGGAGCCGATACGCACCGAGACGGTCCCCGGTAGCACCGACCGCGCGTTGGGCGTCCAGCTGGCGCCGCTCAGACGCGGTCCCTGCTTTGCGCCCCCCTGAGGGTTCCGTGCGAAGCGCACGAGCCCCTGCTGCCGCTGATTGTTGACGCCGACGAACTCCCCGCCGACGACGATGAACTCGTCGTTCCCTGTGATGTGCCAGCCCGCCTGGCCCATTCCGGAGGCTGTGCCGCCGAGCCAGTCCGGGAACCAGTTCACGGCTGCAGGTGCCGGATATCCGCTCCAGTCGGCGTAGATGTCGTTGACGAACGGGGAACGCGTGAGCGTGCCCTTCCGCTCGGCGGTGTACACCGTCGCATTGCGCATGGTGTCTGATCCCTGCGGAAGACCGCCCGCCGTCGTGCACTCATGTTCGTGTCCGGTGCTGTAGACGTTCGTACCGTCGCTGAAAACGCCGTAGTGGTCGCCGTGGCAGTCCGCGATCCATACTGTGTTGCCAGTCTGGCCCTCCGCCGCGAATAGGCCCTCCAGATTGCCGGTTGCGATGTTCGCGTACACCCAGCCGGTGCCATAGACGTTCTTGTCGTCCGCCGTGATCGCCCAGATGCCGGCCTTGCCTGAGTTGCCCGACCCATCGTTACGTCCGTTCTTCACGATGTTCGTGATCGCCCACGGAAGAAGAGAGCCATCGTTGAGGTCAAGCGCCGCCAGGCCACGCTGAAGGACGTTGTTCACGTTGGCGAACCGGCCCGCGATGATGAGCTTGCCGCCACCCGGGGCCATCACCATCGAGTCGACTTGGAGGTCGGCAGTGGGCGCCCATCCGAGGATCTGTCCGTTCGACGCGTTCGCCGCCGCGAGGTTCTTGCGAGTGATGCCGCCGGCGGCACCGATGAGGCCACCGAAGTAAACGGCGGTGTCGGTCGCGACGATCGCGTTCACGTACGAGCCGCCAATAGCGGGCTTGAAGGTGTTCAGCAACGACCCCGTGGCGGTGTCGAAGGCGGCCACGTTGAATCGCGTGACGTCGCCGACCTTGGAGAACGAGCCACCCACGTAAAGCGTGCGCCCGTCAGGCGAAAGCGCCAGCGACTTGACCGTGCCGTTGATCTGCGGTGCGAAGGGAAGCAGGTTACCGGTGCGGACGTCGAACGCGAGCAGGTTCGAACGCGGTGTCAGGTTTGTGCCCGGCGCGGCGTTGGCCGGTCGCGTCTGCGAGAAGCTACCGCCCGCGTACACAGTGTTCCCATGCATCACCTGGGTCCAGACGATCCCCGAGTCCAGCTGCACCGTCGGCAGCACGTCGGCGGTCACCGTCTTGTCATTCCGCTGCTCAATAGGCGCAACCCCGCTGAGGTCGGGCTCGGCCGCCACGGCCGCCGGACTCGTCACCAGCACCCCGGTCGCGACGAGTACGGACGCCGCCATCACGGCGACCATACGGCTGATCTTCGATGTGAACGTCATGAGACCCCCCAGGCTCAGTCCTGTTCGGCGAAAAGCGCGATGGGCGCCCCCGCCACGTACTGGAAGCTCACGGCGATGCCCGAGCGAGCGTCCTCCGGGAGCAAGAAAACATAGGTCGCGGTGGCCGAGTCCCCAGGCTCAAGTGCCCCAAAGAAAGGCGAGTACGGGTCGGACGTGGTGGGCTGACCGAGCAACTCGTCGGCGTTGGTGAGGCTGACCATGGCGGTCGACAGGTCGATCGCTTCGTCACTCGCGTTGGACACGCTCAGCTTTACGGCAACGGCGGGGCCCGCAATTTCTCCGGGCGTCTTGGCGTCGACGGTGATGTTCTTCACCGATTGGATCGAGGCGGAGACGCCGGGACCGAGGTCGGCCTCCTCTGTGACAGCCACCTCGACGACGGGGCCGGGTTCGCCAGGCTCTACAACGTCTTCGACGGTGCCTCCGCTGGGAGCCGGCACAGGCGTCTCGCGCCCTTCAGACGTGTTTTGCGTGCCGCCCCCGGATTCGGTCGCGTTCAATGCGGTCGGCGTGTGCGACGCCGGCGCGCAAGCCGACACCGCCAAGACCATGCCGATCACGGCAGGCGCAATCCATATAGGCGCTCGTTGTACCCCAAACAATGAGACTCCCCCAGTCTCGATAAGCCGCGCGGCACCGTCGTCCCCTGACTTCGTGCATGCGTAGCCTAGATTTCCCCAGACCCGGATCGTAGCACAGATCGGCACTGTGCCACACCAGCCATTTCGGCCCCGAGCGTAAGGGATCCCGCACCTATACTGACGTCGTTCATCCAAGGTTAAACCCGTCGCCGTTCGGAGGCACCCGTGGTCCTAATCGGTCGTCGTTCGCTCATCGCCTACAACGGCGCCGATTCGGGCCTTGGCAACCGCGTGAGAGTCACTCTCGGCGCCAGGGTGCTCGCCGAGCACGAGAACCGAGCGCTCTACTACGTCTGGCCGACAGGGAAGCTATTCGGGCCTACTTTCGAAGACCTCTGGGACTTCCAGGGCGGCACACGAATCCCCCGCGCGGTGTCCCGCGCCCTCGAGCGCATCTATCCCTACGAGAACGCGGATGTCAGCGCCCCTTCGCCGCAGGTACGGGCGCGGCGCGTGCGGCAGATCCGTACGGGCGGGGAGCTTCAACTGCCGCCGGGACTTCGCTCATGGCGGGAGGAGTTCCGCGATCTCACGGTTAACCCGGCTATCGGCGACCGTATCCGCAGAGTCTTCGACGACGAGCTGCGTGGCCGGCCGTACGTAGGCGTGCAAATCCGTGCGCACGCAGTGTCGCACCAGCGCACGAAGGAAGCCTCACCCGTGTCATGGTTCGAGGAGCGCATGCGTGCGATCGTTGCGGAACATCCCAACATCGCGTTCTTCGTGTCGGCCGACGTCCCCGAAGTCCTCGATCGGATGAAAGCGCTGTTTCCCCATGTCGTCGGCTTGACTGACAAGGGCGGTTACAACACCACCGAGGGCGTGCGGTCTGCCGTCGCCGACCTTTACCTGCTCGCCAGCTCGCACTACATCCTCGGCTCGCACTACTCCAGCTTCCTTCACCTGGCCGGATACCTGGCCGACGGCAAGGTACCCATCGAGACGTCTCAACATGCAACCCCGACGCACCTGCAACTCCCGGCAAGCCCGGCGGTCGAAGACGCGCGCATCCCGTCGGTCCGGCTGCACACCGAAAGCTAGGTCTTGACCTCTCTCGCCCATTCGGCCGCTCGAGGCGCGTTCTTCACGTTCGCCGCCCAGGCAGCGAAGATCCTTCTCCAACTGGCGTCCGTCGTCGTCCTGTCGCGCCTACTCTCACCGCATGACTACGGCCTCCTCGCCATCGTGCTCGTCGTCGTCGGCTTGGGCGAGATCTTTCGAGACTTCGGGCTCACGTCCGCGTCGATCCAGGCCACCGAGCTGTCGCGAGGGCAGCGCGACAACCTATTCTGGATCAATGCGGCGATCGGCGCCGCATTGACGGTGCTGCTGTTCCTGTTGGCTGAGCCGCTGGCGCAGCTCACGTCTGAACCTGATCTCGTGGGTATGACGCACTGGCTGTCGCCGCTCTTCCTCTTGAACGGCCTCGCCACCCAGCACCGCGCGACGCTCATGCGCAGCCTCAAATTCCGCGCACTGGCGATCATCGACGTCACCGCCGCGGCCTCCGCCCTAGGGGCGGCGATCTTCGCCGCTATCCTCGGCGCCGACTACTGGGCGCTCGTGATCCAACAGCTCACGAGCGGCGGGGTCGTGCTCGTAGGCGCGATCCTGGCCGATCGCTGGCTGCCCCGGTGGTACTCGCGGCATGAGCGAGTGCGCAACCTCGTCACATTTGGGTGGAACATCGTCGCCACAAACCTGCTGGTCTACGCCGGCTCACAGATAGACACGGTGATTCTCGGATTGCGCTACGGCACAACATCGCTAGGACTCTACAATCGCGCATTCCAGCTGGTCATGACCCCCCTGGGTCAGGTGCGCGCCCCGATGAAGGGCGTCGCCTTGCCAGTGCTGTCGCGTGTGCAGCAGGACCCGCCCCGCTTTGACCTCTACGTGTCTTCGGCGCAGCTGGCACTTGGCTACGTGCTGGGCATCCCGCTCGCCCTGGTCGCCGCACTCTCGGATCCGGTGGTGCACATCATGCTGGGCGCCCAGTGGGCGGACGCAGCGCCTATCATCAGCCTCTTCGCGACGGCTGGTCTTCTGACGACTCTCTCGTTCGTCGGGTACTGGGTTTACCTCGCACGCGGTCTCGGCCGTCAGCTCTTCGTTTACACAATCGTCACGACCTGCATCAAGATCGGCTGCATCGCAGCCGGCTCCATGTTCGGAGTGCTTGGTGTGGCCATCGGCTTCACGGTGGCGCCGGCGATCGCTTGGCCGCTCTCGCTTTTCTGGCTCTCCCGGATCACGCCGCTGCCCACAGCCCAGCTCTATGCGGGGGCGACCCGCGTCCTGACAGTCACGGGCACGACTGCGGTGAGCGCCTGGGGCACCACTCTGGTCACACTCCCGCTCGGTGCCGTGCCCACGCTGGCCATCGGCGTTCTCACCGGCCTCCTAGTGGCGAGCGCGTTCCTTCTCGTACCGCTGTTCCGTAATGATGCCCTGAAGCTCACGGACTTTGCGCGCCTCATGATCCGCCGTGAGGGCTGACCGCTCGCGCCCCCTCTGCACGACACCGCCGCCCTTCACCGCGACACGAAAGGACGCAGCGGATCGGCGACAGCGGTAAGCGGATCTTCTAACCTCAATATCGTGTCAGCGCCGGACATCGAGGTCTCCAGCCGCAGGCGCGGGCCAGCAAGCTGCTGGGCGATCTCGGGGAAGCTTGAGTAGTGCGGAGCCAGGATGTGTCCTGCGCCTGCGAGCAGGTAAAGGTCGACAACGGACGACAGTAGCGCCGCTTTCGAGTTATAGTCCCCCTTGTCGCTGAGCGCGAATGAGTGCGGGACCTCGTTGAGGATGCGATCCTGACCTTCGGGCGTATCGGCGGAGACGAAGAAGCGCACGCCGGGACGTTGATTCCGGATTTCGCGCATTCTGCCTAGATACCACTCGATCGGCGAGTGCGTGAGGGTTTGCGCGTTGGAGATCGGGTGGGTGCGCACCATGACGCCCACGTACGGAGCTGCTCCGAAGTTCGCCGCGTGGAATGATGCAATCCGGTCGGCGAGCGTGGGCACGGGTTGTAGGGTCTGCAACTCTTCACCCCAGGGCCGAGCACCATCGGGGAGGCGCAATGCGTGCGCTGTGCGGATCTGCCACACGCGCTCATCCGCCGCGGTGGTCATCCAGGAGAGATTCTCATTCCGATACGGATGCCGAAAGGAGCGCAGCCACGAGGACAACCCCGAGATTCGGCGGTCCCGAATATCCCAAAGCTCGTCGAATCGAGCACCGAAGGCGGAGCCGAGCGGCCAGACGTACGCGAACTCGCGACCGACATGCCGCGCTAGGGAACGTGCGCCGAGCACGACGCGGACGCGGTTGCCGAGACCGTGATACCTCCGCGGCGCCGCGATCACGATTCCCCGGGAGACGTCGCTCATCGCCGCACCCCCTCCTCGGACGCCACGGGCCGGTAGCGAAGCCCGGCGATCGTGCCGCGCAGCGCTGGCCAGACCGTGCGTGCAGGGTTGAGGAATTGCCTCCGGCCGCCGCGGCGCAGGATCGAATACGCCGCCGCGAGTGCGGAACGGCGCCACCGTCGCACGTCGGCGAGATCGGCGTGCTTCGCCGCAAACACGAGCCGATTGCGCACATTAAAGAAGTAGTAACCAGGTGACTTGCCCGATACGCGCTGCCCTGCGGGCCGCGCATGGCCCGCCCGGCCCGTGTCCTGAGTGCCGCCGGGGCTGTGCACCGCGCGCACATGTTCAGCCACCTTCACGGTTCCCCCCGCTTTCACAATCCGCACGGAGAGGTCGACGTCCTCCCAGTAGAGGAAGTACTCGTCGTCGAACCCACCGACCCGCTCCCAGAGCGCGGCGCTCAAGGCAACGCACGCGCCGCTCACCCACAGCTCCGACCGCGCGAAGCGGCTTTCGCCCTGCACCCGGCGCAGTCGCCCCGAGTCGAGGTCGACCTCCATCAATGACGAGAAATGGCTCCCGTCTGGCCGGACCACCAGCGGAGAGATGATCGCGTCCGGGTGATCGCGGATGAGAGAGTCGAGCTCGGCGACGCCGTCGCCTTCCAAATATGCATCGGGGTTGAGGAGCACAAGCGAGGTAGCGCCGCGCGCGATCGCCTCTGCCGCCGCCAGGTTCATCCCGCCACCGAATCCAAGATTGTCGCCCGGCCCGAGCAGGATCCATCCATATCGGTCAGCCATCGAGCGCATCGTTTCTCGCTCGGCGGCGGACGTGAAGTTGTCGACGACCACCACCAGGGTGCCGTCCGGCACAGCGGTGCGTCTGAGCCCGTCCTCGACCAGGTCGTGAGATCCATAGCTCACGACGAGCAGCGCAGCCGTCATGACGTCGCGCGTTCGGCCGACAGCTCCGCATCGATGCGCCTCATGTCGCGGAACCACTTGACCGCGGCGGCAGCGGCGAATAGGGCGCAGCATGCGAGGAGCGCCGAATAGGTCAGGAGGAATCCGGCTGTCCATCCCCATACGACGAAGGCCGCGCAGAGGACGCCATAATCAGTCGGCAACAGAAGTATCGAGCGGATGGGCGACCCTCCCCCGACCGCCGTCGAGGTGGCGATTCCACGCTTCGACTTGAGCAGATCGTTCAAGATCATGCCGAAGAACGTCGTGTTCGCCACGATGGTAAATACGATCGGCACCGCGAGCCAGACCATCGGCACTTCCGGATTCCGGCTGAGGCCCACCAGAACGGCCAAGTGGAGAGACGAGATCTTGATGGCATCCACGAAATGGTCGAGCCACTCGCCGGACAGCGATCCGCCGCCGCGCAGCCGCGCGACCTGTCCGTCGGCGGAATCCCATGCGTATCCGAGCGCGAGAAGCAGCCAGACGAGGACGCCCATCCAAATGCTCGCGGGCGCGAAGGCGATCAGCGCAATCCCCGTGAACGTGAAGAGGGCGCTGATCGCCGTGACCTGATTCGGCGTGAGCCCGATGCGGTACGCGACCGCCGCGAGCAGTCGGCCCACGCGCCTGTTCACCAATACCGAGTAGGCCGGTGCGCCCTTCGCTGCGCCCTTTTGAGCGCTTGCCAGACGACTCAGAGTCTCGTGAATAGGTTCCACCCGCAATCCCTCCCCAGCTTGCGCGTTGCGGGGTTCACGCTATCGCACGCCGGGGGAGGGGTTGCACTGGCGGCGAATCAGAGCGGGGTGAAGACGTTCGCACTCGCGCCGGTCTGGCCCCAGGTGTTTCCGCTCATCGACGGTCGATTCGTGGTCGGCGCAATGACGTTGCACTTGGCATGCTTTCGCTCAGGTCCGAATACGTTGCCTGTGATGGAGAGAGCGAAGGTCTTGGGCGTCTTCGCGACGTTCACTGTGCACGCCCCGCCCTGCAGGTAGTTGTTCCGAACGGTGATCGATCCCAAAGTCGTGCGCGAGGTGTCCTGCGTGATCTGGATGCCCGCGTTGTGGGCGTCTTCAAGGCGGTTGCCCTCGATGACGATCGATTTGCCGGCCTGAATCTGAATAGAGTCGTCGTGCGTAGCTGCGCCGTTGCGAAGCGGATCAGACGCCCAGTAGGACGAGTCATGCAACCAGGAATCACGAACGACCACATTGCTGCCCAGAATGCGCACGGGGTCGACCACATGGTGAATGTTGACGCGCTCCAGTGTGAAATTACTGCCGAACACACCGTTCCACTGCGGGGAGGGATGCGCGGCGTAAAGCTCCGAGTCGATGATCTTGAACGACGAGTTCGTGTGGAAGTTGTTGACGAGGCCCAGGCTCGACGGCTTCTTCCCACCAATGATCTTCGAGTTCTTAATGACGACCCCTGGCGCTTTGATCGAGATGGTGCCCTTGACGAGCAGGCCGTCGATGACTGTGTTCGCCTGGGTAACGGTGATGTCGCCCTCGTGAACCTTGAGGGTCACGCCTTTCGGCACACCGGTGTTCGACGCTGACGGGAAGCCACCGGACTTCTCGGGCTCAGGCTGAGGGGCGGGAGCGGGGGTCGGCGCCGGGGCCGGCGTGGACGTGGGCTTCGGTGCGGGCGCTGCCCCGGCTCTAGGCGCCGTGCTCGACGAGACGAGCGTCGCCTTGGTGATCTTGCTGGTGCCACCCGATGCGAACCGCACGACGGCCTTTCCGGCGGTCGAGATGCGCTTGAGCGACGAGTCCTTCGCCGTCAGCGTGATCTTCTTGCCGTACACCTGCGCAACCGCCTTCAAGCTGACAGTGCTTGTGCCTGACGCTGTGAGGCTGACCAGCACGCTCTTCTTGGCGGCAATCTTCGAGGGGTGCTGCACGGCACCGGCGAGGGTCGTGATCGTCTCCTTGGAGCCCGACTTCACAGTGCGCTTGATCGATAGCTGGATGGTGCCGGTCGAGTATGTACGCACTTGAGCGGAGTAATAGCCCTTCGAGCTGTTGCGCAGCGACACGCTCGAGTAGACCGTCGCGCCCTTGGCAGGCAGCGCCGGCAAAGAGAACTTGGCTGCCGCGGAACCCGCGGAGAAGGTCGCGCCGTCGAGCGGAACGGAAACCGTCGACTTTGGCTTGACGCTGTAACTCTTCGAAGCCGCCTCAGCCGGGTTTGCCGCGATGAGCGTGCTGGCGACGACGAGGAAGAGCGTAAGGAGGAGAAGCAACACGCGACGCGTGGCCCCTCGTGTGGGCAGGGTACGGGTAGATTCGGAATTCAAGAGCGGCGTCCTCTGTCGGGGGGATCGGGCGTACGCACTTGCGCTGAGAGCGCGGGCACAACGAGTGATGACGGGCAGTATTTGCGGGCTGACCCGGTCCAGAGTACCCACGGCCGAGCGGTGACTCCGGCCGTCTGAGACCTTTCTAATACCACAACGGCTCGAGGGCAATAAGCAAAAAGGCCGATCGCACGCCGATTCGGTGGTTCCCCCCGGGCATGTTCTGTTCAGACGTCAACCAGCCTGCTACGATCCGCACCCAAAGCCACTCGTCACCTTGGGGAGGTGTGCGATGCGATCGAAGCCTGCCACTGCGACGATTCTGGGGATCAGCGCCGCACTCGCCGTCACCGGCATCGCCACGCCCGTACGCGCCGCCGACGGCTTCGAGCGGTCGATCGAGCTCGTATCGCCGGCCGATGGCACCACCGCGCGGTCCGGTGATCCGCTCTCAGTAAGGGTCAGTCATCCCGATGCCGAGGCCCTGACTGTGACCTTCCATGGAGGGCCCCGTTCGACCGCAGACTCGCGCGAACCCTTCACCTTGCTGACCATCCCCGATACTCAGGGCTACGTCATCACGCCGGCCTACACGGGCATCCTGCATGACCAATTGGAGTGGATCGCAGACCAAAAGGACGCCTTGAACCTGGCGTTCGCGACCGGCCTCGGCGATATCGTCGACAACCACATATCCACCGCCCAGTGGACGCGCGCGTCCGAGAGCATGGCGATCCTCGACACGGCCTCCGTTCCCTACGCAGTCCTGCCCGGCAACCACGACTTCGATCTCACCACTGGGGATTTCACGGGTTACGACACCTGGTTCCCCGTATCGCGGTTCCGCACCGCGGACTGGAACTCCTCGACGACCCACTACGGCGGGTATTACGGCCAGAGCGAGTACGGCCACGACCTTGCCGACCGGCAGAACATGAACAGCTACTCGGTGTTCATGGGCGGCGGGATGCTGTTTCTCCTGCTCACACTGGAGCTCAACCCGCCCGACGGCGTGTTGGCGTGGGCCGACCGGGTGATCGAGGCACATCCCGACCATCGGGTCATCGTGGCGACTCACTCGTACGTCTTCACAACCGGTGCCCTTTCGAACCAGGTGCAACGGACAGACCAACCGGGCAACAGCGGCGCACAGATCTTCCAGAAGCTCATCCGACCCAACTGCAACGTCTTCCTCGTCGTGAACGGCCACTTCTCCAATGGTGAACTGGGCGAGGCGCATCGCAGCGACCAGAACGCCTGCGGCGGCACCGTCTACGGCGTGCTTAGCGATTTTCAGGGGCGCAGCAACGGTGGCGACGGCTGGCTCCGCTATTACCGGTTCATCCCCGCCAGTAATGAGATCGAAGCCGTGACGTATTCGCCGACCCGCAAAGAGTACGAGCGCGACGCCGACAGTTCATTCGTCCTGCGCTATGACATGACGGTCCCGGCCGACCAGCCCGTGCTCGGTTCGGTGACCGTGAGTTCCGGGGCCCTCGCCACGCTGCAGCTGCCCGAACTCCCGAACGGGACCCAGTTCGAGTGGTATGTGAGCGTCAGCGACGGCACGAACACGGTAGACAGCGCCCGATGGACGGTGTCGGTGTCGGACGAGGTGCCGCCGCTGGCGGTCGATACCTTCTCCCGCACCTCGGCATCAGGGTGGGGCGCTGCCGAGACCGGCGGCGCGTGGACGGTGAACTCGAACTCCAAGCTCACCGTCTCCGGCGGCGTA
>Ga0182749_1001092_pt1 | contig 22157 bp, 20 predicted proteins | sample eDN3rd37CKraftMG_FD_128875 | JGI IMG/M metagenome (GOLD analysis project Ga0182749, IMG submission 128875) | Enriched Miracle-Growth compost microbial communities from Emeryville, California, USA - eDNA 3rd pass 37_C Kraft MG (version 2) (version 2) ...
ACGAGGTCGTTGCCGCCCTCGGAGTTGCCGAAGGCGTAGATCTCCCCCGCGGCCGCGTCGTCGAGCACGAACTGCATGGCGTCGTCGCCGCGGGCACTGAGGGCGGCCGCGACGCCGGTGACGACGAGGTGCATGTTGACGGCGAGAGCGGTCGGGCCGGAGGCCTTGGCCAGCTCGACCTGCACGCGAGCGACCTGTTCCAGGCCGAGGCCGAGGCCGCCGTCGGACTCGGGGACGAAGGCGCGCAGGTACCCGGCGTCGGCGAGCTCGGTGAGGTCGTCGTGCGGGAAGGTCTGCTCGCGGTCGTGGACGGCGGCCCGCTCGTGGACGCGGGCGAGCAGGTCGGTGGGGAGGGCGAAGGGGGCGCTGTCAGCCATGCTGTCGAGCCTACGGCGCACCGGGGCTCGGTTTCGATACGGCCGCGGGCGGCCTACTCAACCAGCGCACCTCTTGCCGGTCGAGTAACGAGGAACGAGCGTATCGAGACCTGTGCAGCACGCCGGGGGTTTCGATACGGCCGCGGGCGGCCTACTCAACCAGCGCACCTCTCGCCGGTCGAGTAGCGAGCGCCAGCGAGCGTATCGAGACCAGCCTTCGCCGGTCGAGTAGGCGAGGGACGAGCCGTATCGAGACCTCGCACCAGGTTTCGATACGGCCGCGGGCGGCCTACTCAACCAGCGGCATGGCCGGGGGCGGGCTGCTCAACCGGCGGTACGGCCGGGCCATACTTCTCTCATGCCGTTGCCCGTCGCCTCCCGCTCGCGCGCATGGTGGACGACGGCGTTCGTCGTCTGGGCTGCGGTCATCGCGCGCATGACGCTGTGGCCGACGCTCGGGGACGAGAAGCCGTTCGCGCTCCTCGACCGGGTGCTCGACTGGGCCGACCGCCACGGCGTTCCGCTGACGTTCGGCTTCGTCGAGGCACTCGGGAACGTGCTGATGTTCATCCCCTTCGGCGCGCTGCTGGTCATGGTCTGGCGGCCACGTCGGTGGTGGTGGGCGGTCGGCGTCGGGTGCGCGACGTCGTGCGCGATCGAGCTCACCCAGCTGGTGCTGCTCCCCCATCGCGTCGCAGACCTGCGCGACGTCGTCACGAACACGACCGGGACGGCCGTGGGTGTCGGAATGGCGCTGCTCGTCGTCGTCGGGCGGCGTTCGCGGCGCTCGGGGCGCTCCGAGTGAGAAGCATTCCCGTCGCCCGCGCTTGCTACGCTGTGCTACATGGACACGATCACCCATCGTCAGATGCGGAACCACAGCGCAGAGGTGCTGCGTCGCGTCGCCGCCGGTGAGTCCTTCCGGGTGACGAACAATGGTGCTGACGTCGCGGTGATTGCCCCAGCGTCTCCGACCGAGCTCGACAGGCTCGTGGCTCGGGGTCAGGTGAGGCGCGCCCGCACCGGACCGGAGTCGCTGCGGTCGATCGTTCGCAAGCGCGTCGACGTCACGTCGGCAGAGCTGCTGCGTGACGCGCGGGGCCAATGGTGACGCTCACGTATCTCGACACCTCAGCAGCGATGAAGCTGCTCGTCGAGGAGCCCGAGTCTGCTGCGCTCGTCGAGGCGCTCACCGCTGACAGCGCGCGCCGACTCGTGAGCTCCTGGCTGCTACACACCGAGCTGCACTGTGCCGCGGGGCGGCGGCCGGAGTACATCGACCTGGGCGATGTCTCTTCAGTCCTGGACGCGGTGGACCTGGTCGACGTGAGCCGGGGCGACTTTCTCTCCGCAGGTTCCCTGGCGCCGCTACGCTCGAACGACGCGCTGCACCTGGCGGTCGCCATGCGGCTCGGTGTCGACGAAGTCCTGACCTACGACACCGAGCTGCGCGAGTCCGCGGCTCGGATCGGGATCACGGCCGTCTCCCCTCGTTGAGCACGCCGCAGCATGGTCCGCCCTCGCTGCGCCGCGACGGAGCTGACCGAGAACGGGTCCATGCCCCTGCTGCCCGTATCGAGACCTCGGCTCGGTTTCGATACGGGCCTTGGCGGCCCTACTCAACCAGCGGTGGCGGGCGGACGCGGGACACTTCTTTCGTGCTGTTGCTCGTCGCCTCTCCCTACACCCGCTACGGCCGCCCCAGCCCCCGGTAGGTCCAGTCGGCGGCCCGCCAGCGGGCGCCGTCGAGCACGTTGCGGCCGTCGATGATGGTCTTGCCGGCGGTCAGCTCCCCCACCACGTGCGGGTTGAGTTCGCGGTACTCCTGCCACTCGGTGAGCAGCACGACGACGTCGGCATCCTTGAGCGCCTTGCCCGTGCTCGGGACGTAGTTGAGCTGCGGGTAGCGGGCGCGCGCGTTGTCGATCGCCTCGGGGTCGGTGACCGCGACGTCCGCGCCGAGCCCCTTGAGGCGGACGGCGACGTCGAGGGCGGGCGAGTCGCGGATGTCGTCGCTGTCGGGCTTGAAGGCGAGGCCGAGCACGGTCACCTTCTTGCCGACGACGTCGTCGCCGAGCGCCTCCTGGACCAGGCCGACGACGCGTTCGCGCTGGCGCAGGTTGATCGCGTCGACCTCCTTGAGGAAGGCGAGCGAGTCTCCCAGCCCGACCTCCTCCGCGCGGGCGCGGAACGCGCGGATGTCCTTGGGCAGGCAGCCGCCACCGAAGCCGACGCCGGCGTTGAGGAACCTGCGGCCGATCCGGGCGTCGTACCCGATGGCGTCGGCCAGCTCGGTGACGTTGCCGCCGAGCGCGGCGGAGACCTCGGACATGGCGTTGATGAAGCTGATCTTGGTGGCGAGGAAGGCGTTGGCCGCGACCTTGACCAGCTCGGCGGTGACGAAGTCCGTCGCGACCAGGGGCGTGCCCTGCTCGAGCGCCCTGGCGTACACCTGGTCCATGACCTGGCGGGCGTGGTCGGCCTGCGGGCCCGGGGGCAGGCCGTAGACCAGGCGGTCAGGGGCGACCGTGTCCTGCACGGCGAAGCCCTCGCGCAGGAATTCCGGGTTCCAGACCAGCGTCGCCTCCGGCTCGACGGCGTGGATGCGTTCGAGCATCCGGGCCGCGGTCCCGGCTGGGACGGTCGACTTGCCCGCGACCACGTCACCGGGCCGCAGGTGCGGCACGAGCCCGTCGAAGGCGGCCTCCACGTACTGCAGGTCGGCCGCGTGCTCGCCCTTCTTCTGGGGCGTGCCCACGCCGATGAAGTGCACGGCAGCGCCGGCCGCATCGGCGGGGTCCGTGCTGAAGCGGAGCCGCCCGGAGGCCAGCCCGCGCTCGAGGATCTGCGGCAGGCCGGGCTCGAAGAACGGCGCACGACCCGCGCTGAGCGCGTCGACCTTCGCGGCGTCGACGTCGATGCCGACGACGTCGTGCCCGAGCTCGGCCATCGCCGCTGCGTGGACGGCGCCGAGGTAGCCGCAACCGATGACGGAGAGCTTCACGGGGTCACCTCCGGATCGTGTCGGCGTGGGCGTGGTACCAGTCGACGGTCCGTTCCAGCCCCTCGCGCAGGGAGATCTGGGCGGTCCAGCCGCTCTCGGCGAGCTTGGAGACGTCGAGGAGCTTCCGGGGCGTGCCGTCGGGCTTGGTGGTGTCCCAGAGCGTCTCGCCGGTGAATCCGGTGACCTCGGCGATGGTCTCGGCGATCTCCTTGATGGTGACGTCGCTGCCCGTGCCGACGTTCACCTGGTCGGGGCCGTCGTAGTGCTCGAGCAGGTGCAGGCAGGCGTCAGCCATGTCGTCCGAGTGCAGGAACTCCCGGCGGGGCGTGCCGGTGCCCCAGTTGGTCACCGAGCCGGCGCCGGTACGTGCGGCCTCGTCATAGCGGCGGATGAGCGCCGGCAGCACGTGCGATCCCTGTGGCGAGAAGTTGTCGCCGGGGCCGTAGAGGTTGGTCGGCATCGCGCTGATCCAGGGCAGCCCGTACTGGCGGCGGACGGCTTGCGTCTGCAGGATGCCGGCGATCTTGGCGATCGCGTACGCGTCGTTGGTGGGTTCCAGGTGTCCCGTGAGGAGGGAGTCTTCGCGGATCGGCTGCTCGGCGAACTTGGGGTAGATGCAGGACGAGCCCAGGAACAGGACTCGCTCGACGTCGTTGGCGAGCGCCGCGTCGAGCACGTTGAGCTGGATCCGCAGGTTGTCGCTGAGGAAGTCCACCGGGTAAGTGCTGTTGGCGAGGATCCCGCCGACCTTGGCTGCGGCGAGCACCACGTACCGGGGCTTGGTCTCGGCGAAGAACTCGAAGACCGCATCCCGCTGCTTGAGGTCGAGCTCAGACGACGTGCGACCTACCAGCCGTTCGAATCCTGCCTGCTCCAACCGGCGCCAGATCGCAGAACCCACGAGGCCGCGGTGGCCCGCCACGTAGAACGTGGCACCGCGGTCGAGCTCGTGCGGGGTGTACTCGTCGCGATCAGCGCGGTGAGTCGTGTTCATCTTTCTCCTGGGGTCGTAGGGATCGTCTGCCCTAGGGGGCTAGCGCCTGGTTCTAGAGACGCGGCGCGGGATACTTCCCCCAGGGATCAGGCGTCGCATCGCTGTCTTCGAGGTCGTCCTCCCCGATCAGCGTACGAATGTACTGATCCAGATAGGGCAACGAGAACTCGACGTACCCGTGGCCCGCGCTCTGCACGTATCCGCTGTCGATGAGCCGGTTCTTGTAGACCTGCACGTACTGGTCGCTCACCCCCATCCGAATTTTGATGTCTGCGATCTTGGTCCGGCCTTCAGCCAGCGCCATGGCCCGCAGGAAGTCTTTGTCACGGTCGGAGAGATCGTCGTAGACCCGACTGTTGACCCTGCTCTGCACCGCTTTGATGCCTCGGTCCAGCGAGTATTCCGGGTCGCGGATCGAGATGTCCTTCTGATCGGGGGTGTTTCGCCAGGCGTAGTCGCCGACTAGCTGAATGAGATACGGGTACCCCTGCGACGCAACCGTCAGGAGTTCCAGAGCCTCGGGGGCTATGCGGCGGCCCCCGATCATCGCGGTTCGGGCGAGCACGTCTCTCGTCTGCGCGGGGGGTGAGCCTACGAAAATCGAGGCTTCGCGAGCGGCGCAGGAACGTGTTGTGCTCATGCTTGAGCAGCTCGTCAAGATCTACCTTGATACCCGCGAAGACGATCATCACGTTCGCTCCCGCAGTGATCGCGTGCTGCACCTCGAGGGCGAATCGGGAGGGCTCCCGAAGCCGCGTCTTCCCCGAGGACACTTCGTCGATCGTGATCAGGATGCCTGCCTTGTCGAGTGCGGCGGAGAGCGCGACGAGGTCGTTGCGAAGCAGGGGCGTCACGCCGCGCGCCGTGCTGACTCTTTCCCAGGTGGCGCCGAGCTGCCAGAGACTGACCCCCATCAGCCTGGTCTTGCTCTCTTGCGACAGGTCGTTGACAAGGCTGGGCACCGTCGAGTCCATCACACGGCCCATCAGGCCTCGGCTGGCATCGTCGCTGATGACCAACCACCCGCGTTCGCGCGCTGCGTCCTGCAGGACGGAGAGCATGGCGGTCTTGCCCGAGCCGCGGAGCCCCGAGACGAGGATCGATTGGTTCTCGCCGAAGTCGAGCGTGGAGAATACCTCCGTGAGCTCGGAGACTGCTCGTTCGTGCCCTCCGAACACCAGCGGCTTGCGGCCGTACCCTGGGTTGAACGGGCTCGGCTGATAGTCCTCGGCCACGCGCACCTCCGTCTCCGCCCAATTGGTATTTATTCTTTATAGTTCGTCGGAGCCTGCATCGTGCCCCGCCACGCTCATCAGGACCTCCACGACTCGAGGGGCACCGTGTCGATCCAGGGCTGCCCGGCGTGCTTGAGGGCCTCGATGTCGGCGTCGACCATGATGCGGGCGAGCTGGCGGCCGTCGACGGTGGTCTGCCAGCCGAGCTTCTCCTTCGCCTTGGTCGGGTCGCCCATGAGGGCGTCGACCTCGGTGGGGCGCAGGTAGCGCTCGTCGAAGCGCACGTGCTTCTCCCAGTCCAGGCCCGCGTGCTCGAAGGAGATCTCGAGGAACTCGCGCACGGTGATGCCGGTGCCGGTCGCGAGGACGAAGTCCTCTGGCTCGTCGGCCTGGAGCATGCGCCACATGCCCTCGACGTACTCGGGCGCGTAGCCCCAGTCGCGGACGGCGTCGAGGTTGCCCATATAGACGTGGTCCTGCTTGCCGGCGGCGATCGCGGCGACCGCTCGCGTGATCTTGCGCGTCACGAACGTCTCTCCGCGGCGCGGCGACTCGTGGTTGAACAGGATGCCGTTGACGGCGAACAGGTCGTAGGCCTCGCGATAGTTCTTGGTGATCCAGTAGCTGTAGAGCTTCGCAGCGGCGTACGGGGAACGCGGGTAGAACGGCGTCTCCTCGTTCTGCGGCGGAGGCGTCGCGCCGAACAGCTCCGAGGTGGAGGCCTGGTAGTACTTCGTCTTCACGCCCGAGAGGCGCACGGCCTCGAGCAGCCGGATGGTGCCGGTGCCCGTGGTGTCTGCCGTGTGCTCCGGCTCGTCGAAGGACACGCGCACGTGGGACTGCGCGGCAAGGTTGTAGACCTCGTCCGGATCGATCTCCTGGAGCAGTGTCACCAGACGGGCGCCGTCGCTCAGGTCGCCGTAGTGCAGGAACAGGCGGGCCGCAGGGTCATGAGGGTCGACGTAGAGGTGGTCGATGCGGCTGGTGTTGAAGGTCGACGCTCGCCGGATCAGCCCGTGCACCTCGTAGCCCTTGGCGAGCAGCAGCTCTGCCAGGTACGAACCGTCCTGCCCGGTGATGCCCGTGATCAGTGCACGCCTCGCCACGCGGTACTCCCCTGTTCCAGTTGCGTACACCGGACCTCCGGTGTACTGGTTCGCAACGAGACGCTATCACTAGGTAGCGACTGGTCGGCGGCGCCGACCGCCGCGTCCCTCGGAAGCCACCGCTGCCAGCAGGGCCGCGAACTCAGCGATCGCGCTGTCCTGGCTCAGCACATTCTTCACAAAGGCGGGGCCCGCAGCGCCCAACGTCTCCGCGTGTTCCGGGTCATCACGCAGCGCGAGAACGGAGTCGAGCAGGGCCGCGGGATCCTCCGGCGGCACCACCATGCCTGCACCGGCAGCACGAACCTCAGCCGCCGTCACGCTCTCGCTGCTCGTCGCGGCAAGAACCGGGCGGCCTGTCGTGTAGTACGACGTGAGCTTGCTCGGTACCGCCATGCCGGCGACGCCCGCCAGCTCGTTGACGAGCAGCACGTCCGCCGCTGCCATCGCCGCTTGGTACTCGGCGTCAGGCAAGGGGTCCACGAACTCGATGCGTCGCAACCCTGTGGCCTCGCGCTCGAGCTTGGCACGCTGGTTGCCGTCGCCCAGAAGGACGAAGCGCACGGGCGCTCCGCGCTCGTCGGCGAGCCCGGCGGCCGCGACGACGTTCTCCAGACCTTGCTTCGCCCCTTGGTTGCCGGCGTGAAGGACCACCGTCTCCCCCGCGCCCCATCCCAGGGTGCGCCGAACCGCATGGCGGTCGACGCCGGTAGGCCCAGTGAGATGTGTCCAGTTGCGCCGCACGGTGACTCGATCGCCCGGGATGGCGAGGACGTTCACCACGTGCTCGCGGAACCGTTCGTGGATGACCACGACGTGCGAGGCTCTGCGCAGCGCCCAGCGTTCGACCGATGTCACGAATCGCTGCACGGCTGGGCCACCTGCGCCGGTCTCAGCGATGCCCAGGCTGTAGAGGTCCTGCACCCAGAGCACGCAGGGACGACGTCGCGGGCTCAGCAAAGCGAGAGCGCTCGAGAAGAGCGCCGGCGAGACGAGCAACGACACATCAGCAGGGAGTCTGCGAGCGACGAGCAGCCTCAGCCCGAAGCTCGCCTCGGACAGCAAGCGCGCCAGGCCCCGAGGCTCGCGCGGGATGTAGTGCCGCAACCGCCGTACCCGCACGCCCTCCTCGACCGTGCGCAGCGACCACTGCCCGTAACCCTCCGAGACCTCCCACGCTGGATAGTGCGGGTGCGCAGCCGTTACTGTGACGCCGTGGCCTCGCGCTGCCAGACCGCGCGCAAGTGACGCCGTGTACGGCGCATTGCCGGTGGGCTCGGGGGCATAATTGAGGCCGAAGATGGCCAGGTCGAAGGGCTGCGAGGTCACCGGCACAGGCTACCGTGTGCCGAGGAAGTGAACGGCAACCGCAATCAAGGCCTGGCGCGCCGCGAACCCGCGCATCCACGTGCACTTCACGCCCACGCATGCCTCGTGGATGAACCTCGTCGAGGTCTGGCTTGGGATCGTCGAGCGCCATGCCATCCGCCGCGGCGTGTTCAAGTCCGTCAAGGAGCTCAACGCCAAGATCCGCGCCTTCATCGACGGATGGAACGAGCGCTCCCACCCCTTCATCTGGACCAAGACCGCCGAGGAATTCCTCGCGAAGGCCAACCCGAAGAAAACTTCAAATACGAGCCACTAGCACACCGGCTCGAGCTCGTCTATAAGGTATTGTAGCCCACCCCAAATTTCCCTCGCACGCAGAGATGAGATGACGTCGTGTTCGACACGACCGGGAGTGCTACGCCAGATAGCCCCGCCTGTCGGCACTCTTTTTTGGCGAGTTCACGCAGCCGCTCTATTTCAAGGCACGCACGATATCAAATCGCTTGAGCGAGGCTGACCGGGCCGGACACCGCTTCGCTCGGCAGGCCTCGGACGCCCGATTGGGTAGGCCGCGAGTTGCACGTGCCTACCGGCGCCGGATGCACAGCGAAGACCGGTAACTTCGACATGAGCACGAAAATAACGACCGGGGCGATTACATGACTAGTTAATCCATCAGTGGGCACAAAGAGCGCAATTAACAAGGCGAGCTTCACGCCAACCGGCAACCTCGAACTAGCAGTCATGTAAGACACCATGAGTAGGAACGCTACGGTGCCTAGTATGCCGTATTCGAACAGGAGCTTGACAACCGTCGGAGTGGTAACCTCTGACTCCCAGTTTCCAGCGGTTAGCATATCTGCCAAGTCGCGCGCCGCCCCTGGTCCTTCACCGACAAGTAAATGATCGCGCAACCAAATCGGCAATATTTCAAAATATGGTCGTACGAGACGCGCGTCATTGCTGCCGTCCGCCACGAAGATACGATAGAAGAAGGCCCGACCGATAGGAGTGAAAATTCCGGAAAACACAACACCGGCCAACAAAGCGACGGAGCCGAAAAACAGCCGCAGCGAACGCAACGCGATGAAAGGTATTGCAACAAGTACCACTAAACCCGATATAGCTACCGACGAAAGCATTCCGCAAAGTAAAAGCGTAATCAGTAGATATCTCGTACGCCTAGGATAGCGAGCCACGTTCGCTGCTAAGAAGACCAGAGACAGCGCCGCGAACAAAGACAAAAAAGAAGGCTCAAGCATCAACATCCCGTTTGCTTTCATCCACGTTCCGCCAAATTCGACCGGCTGATCGGCGCGGTAACCCGCCATCTGAAAAATACCCGGCAACTTACCGATTGGATCCAGCGGCAAGCGCCCTGACGCTGTCCAGGCCGACTGAACCACTCCAAGCAACGAAGCGACCGCACTTGCCGCCACGACTCCCCTCGCAAAACCGCCGTCACTCCTATGCGTAGAGCTCAGACTAGCGGGAGCTATCACCGCCGAAACCCACAGTGCCGCCACAAGAATGAAACTCGTCAGCGACGCACCCGTGGCGCCATTAACTACGACAGAGGCCGCACCACAGGCGACAAAAGTAGCGAAAATTATGAGGCCAATGGCGGTAATCACCCAGCGCCCCCGAAACAGCTGAATCGCTGCTGCGATAAAAATAACTGCCAGTGTGACGGGCACTCCTAGCGTGCCGAGCGGCAACGCCAGCCTCTGCGTGGCGATCACGGCTACACCCGTCCAAAAGAGAATCCGCCCGTCGACGTCGCTCTCGTCGTGCCCCGGCCGGTTCGTCAGGTAATGCGTCAGTACACTCACCCCCTCCAATTTTCCATCAGCGCTACCGCACAGCCAGATACTCGGGCCATTCCTATAAACGAAGTTTTGGCAACTGATCCGACGGACAGATCGAACTATCTTTAAGAGCCTCAACAAGACGCGCCGAGAGATCCTTCCGGAACGTATACACCCACGGACTTGTTGTCAGCAGCGGGGATAATGATTCATGGACTAGTAGGGGGCGCTGAGAAGCGACCGCCTCGACCAGTTTATTAGGAACGCCGCTACCATTACGATTAGTCACGTAAACTAGGGAATTTCCCGCATATACATCCCGGATATCTTTTGCCCAGCCGAACACGCGAACGCCTTCAACATCAACTTGCGATAGACCTTTGCCGTAAAGATCTAGAGTAACGTTGGGAAAGGCGGCGCGGACGGCTGGCCATATGTCGATGATCTCTTCGAAGCCGTGCCGGTTATGATAAGAATTGAGGTCGACAGCGGCTACTACTCGTTCAATTCCGCTGTTCGAGACGGGAGGAATGCGTGAAAGCAGGGCGGCAGCCTCCGGCGGGACGATATCAACCTTGCGCCTTCCAAGAATTATCGTGTCGGCGCTAGCGTCTCGGCGGGAAATATAGGAGACAGTCAGCCGACGTGGCGCCAGCCATTGAACCAGCCCACCAACAATAGGAACGAATGAACGGAGTCCCCCCATCTGTGCTCGCCGTGAATACCATTGCAATTTCCAGCTATCGCACGCGTCGTAGGTTACTTTACGCTGAGCAAGAACAAGAAACACGGCCAGGAGAAGCATATGTACCTCGCCGAGCCCGAGAACGACCAGAGCCTGATCGCGTCTCGTCCGCTTAAAAACCGACCGTGAAGCACGAAAGGAAGCCGCTATCCGTCTTACGCCGGAAGCATTAGAATCCACCAGTAGAGGCAACGTCGTAGCTGACAACTGGGCGCTCATAAGACGAGCGATATAGTGCTCGTATCGGCGAGTCTTCCCCGGAGCCTGCTGCTCTGGAGCGGCCTCAGTTATAATATACACTTCCGATCTTGAGTCGACGTCCAAGGGGATTTCCTCTCTGGGTCTAACCAGCCAGTCTAGAACAGTATAGCCGCTGAAGGCCCGTCCGGCTCACTCCTGTGGCGTCCCGCAAGATTTTGGCCGTAGGTACACTCGAGGTTGGTCGAGTTAGTCATACTCGGACGTCGCCCTTCACATGTCCCCGGTGGCTGAGAATAAGTAACCTGATCTCGAGCGCCCAAAACTTCACGACGTAGATCGCAGAAACACCGAAGGCCAGGAGCCCAAGATTATGTGACGCACCTGCGATAAAACACCAGGAGGTCGCGGAAGCCGCTGCACTGACTGCAAGCTGGGCAACCATGCGCTCGTCGCCCAAAGCCTGCAATATACTCGCCAGCGGGGATCCGAGAGAGATAAAACTCGCGGAAACAAGAAACACCTGAACTACAAAGCTCGCGTGAACATACTGGCTTCCTACGACCCGTTCAAGAGTCCAAGGGACGAACTGCGCTATGACAAGAGCAATTAGCGCTGCGGCGACTGCAAACAGCCCTATACGCGACGCTGCGCGCCGCGCACGGCGGCCGCCGTCCCGAGTGTGTGCCACAAGGGACGCTTGAGCGAGAGATACTGCTAGCAACTGGAACGGCCGGATAAGCCTCATACCCAGCGCATAGAGTCCCGCATCGGCGCCACCTAGAAATCCCGACACGATCGAAGTCTCCAACTCTCGCGACTGGCTCGACGCCACGGCGATCCAAAATGGACGCGATTCTCTAATGACGCTCGCGGCGCTACGAAATCGGGGCGTTCGTACGAAACTATCGGACAGGGATACGCGTGCGATTATCACGCCAATTAGGCCGCCAATTGCCTGCGCGATCGCAAATGCGAAGACGGCGTCAAATCGTCTTGCGAGCAGAATTACAAAAGCGCCCAGGGGAAGAAGGCGCCGGACCAATACGACGCCCGCAACGACCGCGTGACGCGATTCCGCTATCGCCATCGCTAGCCAGGTTTCGGAGTTGCGCTCGGTCGCAAGCCAAAATATCAATAGTATTGCGGACGGCCAACTAAATTTTCCGGTGTATGCAATTCCGAATATGACAGCTAGGGCGGCAGAGAGGACAAGCATCCCATACGCACTGATCTGCAGTATGGCTGCCTGTTTCTCTGATTTGGCGCTGCGGGCGTGCACTCGGAGAAGCAGCGTGCCGACACCCAAGTCGCATACCGAGACGCCGAAAGTTCCTATCGCAATGAACGAACTGACCCAGCCAAGTAGCGAACTCGGCACTTGCCGAGCAAGCAGAACAAATATCAGCGACTGGGCGACCCCGGCCAAAGCCCTGGAAGAAAAGAGAACCAGCGTCATGGCCGCGCCTCGTTGTGACTTCGCAACGGCTTGTGACTTCGCGATAGCATTTAGGAAACTTCCGGGTATGTTGCGAAAGCCCGAGTCTTCTCGCTCAATTTAATTCATCTCCTATCATCTCGAAACTCGACAGTTGAGCGACGTGCAAGTCTTGGTGCAGAGTTTGAAGCGTCTGCGGAACTTTATAGAGCTAGACCTTTTAGGTACGACGCCGCAATAACCGAGGCTCGGCGCTCCTTTTGAATCCGGTCGGCCCCCAGTCTTCCCATTCGCGCTCTGAGTTCTGAACTCTCAAGCATCCGGAGACTTGAGACAACCGATTCTACATCACCGTGTCGGTAGACGACGCCCTCTGCACCGTCCGTGAGATACTCGCGCGCGCCTCCGCAATCTGGTACCAACACCGGTAGTCCAGCTCCCATAGCTTCGCCGACGGTACGCCCGCTCGGTTCTCGTCCGTTCGCCACCATGAGCACGTCGATATCTCCATATATCTCGGACGCCGGGCGGCGAGACTTCCATATGAAGGAAGATCCGAGGGCTTCGGTACCGAGCGCGAGGACGCTCTCCATGTAGGATTTCTGATTGCCGAAGTGTTCTCCGTAGATGACGAGTTCTGCCGCGATTCCTTGCTCCCGGGCGGCCTTTACGCTCTCTATAGCGAACTCGATATTTTTTTCTGGGCTGATTCGCCCCACGATCCCTACGCACAGCTTTTCTTTCGCCGCCTTGTACTCTTTTGGAGTAGCGAAACGCGTAATCGGGCGAGGCACCACAACTACGTTTCGGAATCCTTCGCCCCAAGACGCTGCATATTTTGAAATCGCGATCGCGCCAACGTATGAGCGGGCAAGCAATTTCATCGCACGTCGCGTTATAAGTTTCGGCGGCGTATCATGTATGTCGAATATCATTGGCCGCCCGCGAGCGAGCCATGGCAGCGGCATCAAATCCAGACTAAATACCACCACGAGTGAGTCTGCTTTCGGCACGGCTCGTGCCGTCTCGAGTAGTTGAGCGACCCGACTCCGACGAGAAGGAACTGCGACCGTCTTGGCCTCGGGGACTTCTTTTGCGAGGTAGTCTAGCGCGGCCCCCTCTCGCGCCACAAAGATGATCGCATGGCCTCTCCGGATGAATTCTTTCGCGAGTAATGCGAGGCTCGATTCCGCTCCCCACGCGTCGTGCGCGCACGTGACAAACGTAATGTCTTGCAAATCTGCACTCCTATTCACAGCGGCCAACTTAACTCGTGCTCGTGGTTAGTATCTCCGCAAGAGGCATGCTCAGTAGTTGAATCCAAGAATTTTCTCTCGCATAATATGCCCTGGACTCCCCCAACGCCGCCCGCGTAGCATTCCGTTACGCGGAGGATTTTCGTTGGAGCCACTAGTACGCGCCGTTGCTTCCGAATACTGCACGGAGGGTCCTCGTGAGTATTTGTAGATCGCCGGTCATTGACCAGTTTTCGACGTAGTAGAGATCGAGCCTAATCGCTTCCTCCCAGTTGAGGTCGGAGCGTCCGCTCACCTGCCACAGTCCGGTGAGCCCCGGCTTGACCAAGAGCCTTCGATGAGCGGCATCATCGTACAACTGCACCTCGGCGGGCACTTGCGGTCGCGGGCCAACAAGACTCATGGATCCGATTAGGACGTTAAATAGCTGGGGTAACTCATCGAGCGAGTAGCGACGCAGCACTCCCCCTATACGTGTCACTCGGGGGTCATCTTGAATTTTGAAAAGAGGTGTACCGGATGTCCCTTGCTCCGCCAGAAGGTCCGTCAGTTGTTGGTCTGCGTTAACAACCATTGATCGAAATTTCAGCATCTGAAAGGGTTTCCCACTTTGCCCGATCCGTTGCTGTTTATACAGAACCGGGCCAGGGTCGGTGATCTTCACTAAAAGTGCCACCACCAAGAGCACGGGGCTGAGCACGATGGTGAGCAGCCCTGCGCCGACGTAGTCCATGAGCCCCTTGGCCAGCGCGCGCCATCCCGTCAGCCGCGGCGTCTCCACGTGGATCAACGACAGTCCGGCCACCGGGCGCATGCTCATTCGCGGTCCAGCGACATCCAGCAGTCCGGCGGAGAGCACCATGTGCTCCTTGCCAGCCTCCAGCTGCCAGGACATCCGCTTCGTGTCGATGCCCCGCAGCGCTTCCCCACCAGAGACCGCGATCGTGTCACCGCCCAGGCGACGCATGAAGGGCACGGCGTCATGAAGCCGGCCGACGGGCAGGCCGTGCTCATGCAGGTCTTCGTCAAGCTGGTCGCCTTCAGGCAGAGCGACGCCCACCAGCCGGTACCCGCTCGCCGGGGAGCGAAGCAGCTCACGCACCACCACCGAGGTGCGGTGACCCGACCCGACAACGACCACCGCGCTGCTGTGCTCACCGGTACGCACTCGGCGCCGAACCAGCCAGGTGCGCCACGCCTTCCGCCCGATCAGCAATGCCACAAGTCCCACAGGGAGCGCGATGAGCGAGAAACCACGCGCGATGTCGAGCTTGAACGCCACGCAGATGATCGCGACAGCACCGAACCAGCCGAAGGTCGCCTGGAACAGCCGCTGGTACTCCTGCACGCCGGTGCCGAGCACACGGTAGTCGCGCGAGCCGGCGATCTGCAGGCTCAGCACCCACCCCGCCACAAAGAGCACCGCGACGCCTGTGTACGAGACGCCGCCGTGCGCAGTCACTGCGTCGTTGGGGCCGAAGCGGACCAGGTAGGCCAAAGCCATGGCTCCGGTGACGAGAACCAGGTCGGTGACGAACAGCCTGGTCGAGTACTGCGCTCGCCAGTCGCGCCGCCGTTCGACGGCCGATCGCTCCGCGGCTTCTCGGTCGGTCCCACGCGCGGGAGCCTGCTCAGTCACGGTCTCGGGAGACTCGGCCGCGGTGCTGAAGGGTTTCGCCTCCGTGGCCGTCATGGTCGCCCCTCTGCTCATCCTCTGCACTTCCGCTGCCGTTGTCGTCGCGCTGCTACCTCATGAGAACTGCCTGCGATACCCATAGAGGGCGGGCCGGGACAGTCCACCACGTACCGATCGTGGATTTCAAGCCCCGGTTGCCGGTCCTCAGTCTCCATCGACCGGGCGAGGACCGGACTTGAGCGAACAACCGGGAACCGGTTCAACGGTGACCGTCGGGACCCGCAGCATCGGTTGCGTGACCACGCGCGGGTCGCTGTCGAGCGCCGCGCCGTCGTCGTCGACCGCAGGTTCCTGCCATCGGGTGACCAGCCTCACCGTCTGCCCAGGATCCGCCTCGACGTCGTACAGCAGCACCGTTCGCCCCCGGATCTGCGCCGTCTGCACAAAGGCGTCCTCACCGTCCTGCCTCGCGCTGGTCATCGTCGCGCCCTCCGGAAGGTAGACGAGCACCAGGTCGCGGTTGGATCCGACCGCCGGCTTCGGCTGGCTCGGGTCCACGTCCAGGCGGCCCACCATATAGTCCGGCAGACCCGAGGTGGGCGCGTCGTTGGTGAGCGTCGTCGTGAACGTCGTCTCGCGCGTCGCCGTATCCGCATCGTCGTCGACCACGCAGGCCCCCGGAGCGTAGTCCGCCGTGAGCTGGGTGAAGGCGTCGAGCTTGTTGCCTGCCGCGTTGACCACCCGCACCGACGCGACCGGGCCCAGGCCCGTCGGTAGGTCGCCGTCCATCCCCTGCGCCACGATCTGCTTCTGCAACGCCTGGTCCGAGGACCACAGCTGCAGGTAGTCCCCTGACTCGTAGCCGGCCGTCGTGGTGACCAGCGACGCCAGGTCGAGCTTGCCGGCGGCAAGCCGGTCGAACACCTGCGTGATGATCGACGAGACCGCCGCGTCCTTGGCGGCGACGTCCGCGTGATCGCGGTACACCCCGATCGTCAGGTAGTCCTCGAGGTCCTGGGGGGCGATCGTCTTGCCGTCCACCGTCACCGGGCCCACAGCCGCGGCGAGCAGCGGGAGCGTGCCCTGCCCCAGGGCCAGCACCGAGTCGACCTGCTCCTCGCCCCGCGCGTTCCAACCGTCGCGGATCAGAGTGGCGTTGTCCGAGAAGTCGGCGGAGAGGTTCATCGAGGCCCAGCTTGCCAGCGAGTCGCCCCACAGCTCCTTGAGACCGGCGGGCATCGCCTGGTACGGCACCCCAGGCCCCGCGACCAGGTCGTCGTTCGGGCCCTCGTGCAGCACCTTGAGGTGCCCGTCCTTGACCTGCAGCACCAGGTAGGCGGACAGCAGCCCGCCCGAGGGGCGAGCCTCGGTGAGGTTCTGCATCGTGACGAACCAGGTGTGGTCCTGCCCGTCGCCAAGCAAGAGGGGCAGCACGCGCAGGAACGGGTCCAGGTTCGTGACCGCCGGCCCGACGTCGTCCAGGCCGCTGACCACCTGATCCATCTTGCTGCGCAGCCGGGAGTCCACACCGTCGCCCGCGGCGTCGCTGAGTCGGGCCGAGGTCGCACGGGCGACGATCGCGAGGTTCTGCAGGGCGCTCTGGGTGTTGCTGATGACGGTCACATCGTAGGCGCGTCCGTCCTGCGGCACGAGCCTTGGAGCCAGGGTGGCCAGCGGTGTGGCCGCCCTCGTCAGCTCGGCCGCGGAGACCGCCGTCTCGCGCAGCGCGCGGACGTCGTCACCGACGCCCGGCAGGTGGCCTGCCCAGCGGACCGTAAGGTCTCCGGCAGCGTCCGAGGCCCGCCTCGCGGCCGCGTCGGCGCGGGAGACGTCGTCGACCAGCGCCTCGGTGTCACCCTCCTGCGCGTGCGCCTTCGCCTGCTCGGCGACGGAGACGAGGTCCTGCAGGCCGCGGACGGTCGCGTACAGACGAGCCCCCGTCCACGCCGCGACCGCGAGAAGCACCACCACGACCACGCCGACGGTCAGCAGCACACGATGCCTGCGGACGATGCCGGTCGCGGGGACGGCAGCGGGTTCGCCCATAAAACTCGATACTCCATCGTCGGGGTGTGGTCGGGGAAGAGAATTTTGTGTATCGTAGCCGATGCCCGCCGTCACTCGTGCGGGCCAGGGTGTTTCCACCCACCGCCCACTGCCGCCGAGCGAACAGGATGGCGCTGCCATGACACGACACACGATCCGGAAGGCCGCGGTCGCGCTCTTGCTGACCGCGGGCCTCGCACTCCCCGCCACCACCGCCGCGCACGCCGCCTACCCCCCGGCGCCCTCCGCCGTCACGGCCACCGCTCCCTCCACCGGTGCCGCGGGCGCGACGAAGGTGGTCGCGGTCAAGGTCGCCGGCGCCAATGTCGCGGGCTCCACCGTCACGGTGACCGTGGGTGGCAAGACCTTCACCGGGACCGTCGGCAGCGACGGCGTCGCCAAGGTCGCGGTCACTCTCCCCAAGAAGGCTGGCAAGTACAAGATCGTCTCCGCCGCCGGCAGCGCGAAGTCCAGCACGCCGCTGGTCGTCGGCACCCAGACCAAGGTGAAGAAGGTCAAGGTCAAGCGCTCGGCAGGCAAGGCCAAGCTCGCCGGCAAGACCGCCAAGCTCAAGGGCAAGGTCAAGGTGACCATCAAGGCGCCCGGCAAGAAGGCCGTCACCAAGAAGGTCAAGGTCAAGAAGAACGGCAAGTTCGCCTACAAGTTCAAGGCAAGCAAGAAGGGCAAGTACAAGGTGACCATCAAGTACGTCGCCAACAAGAAGTACTTCGCCAAGAAGACGAAGACCACGTTCAAGGTCAGCTGAAGCTGACCGCTGACCGAGGGGCTCACGCCGGCGGTGTGGGCCCCTCGGTCATGACCGGGGCGTGCGGCGCCGTCGGTCGCCCCGCCCGCAGGGCCATCGTCACCAAGAGCTACAGGAGCAGTCCCAGGTCGTGGAACTCATCGAGTACATTCGAATCCTCCGCAAGCGCTGGATCTTGATCGTCGGCACCGTCGTCGTCGCGCTCGCCGTCGCTGGCGTCTACAGCTTCACAGTCTCGCCGCAGTACACCGCGACCACCCGGCTCTTCGTCTCGGCCAGCACCGACACCAGCTCGGCCGCCGACCTCTCCGCCGGCAACACCTTCACCTCCCAGCGAGTCAAGAGCTACGCCGAGGCGGTCGAGACCTCGTCCGTGCTCGAGCCGGTGATCCACTCGCTCGGGCTCCCGATGACCGTCGGCGAGCTCGCCGGGCACGTCCAGGCGAACGCCCCCCTCAACACCGTCCTCCTCGAGATCTCCGTGACCGACACCGACGCGACCCGCGCCGCGACGATCGCGAACGCCATCGGGACGACGCTGCCCACGGTCGTCGACCAGATCGAGCGCTCCGACGCCTCGGGCGCCTCCCCCGTCAAGGTCTCGACGTTGCAGGAGGCGACCGTCCCGGGTGCCCCCTCCTCCCCCAACAAGAAGCTCAACCTCGCCCTCGGGCTGCTCGTCGGCCTCGCGCTCGGCGTCGGCACGGCTGTGCTGCGCGAGACGCTCGACAACAAGGTGCGCACGCCACGCGACGTCGAGCACCTCACCAAGCTCCCGGTGATCGGCGGTGTCCCGGCGGACAGCGTGCTCCAGGAGAAGCCCCTTGTGGTGGCCCAGGACCCGACGAGCACGGTCGCCGAGGCGTTCCGCGCCATGCGGACCAACATCCAGTTCGTGACGATCGACCGCACCACGTCGCTCGTGCTCACCTCGGCGACCGCCTCCGAGGGCAAGACCACCACGGTCACCAACCTGGCGATCGCGGCCGCCCAGAGCACGCAGCGCACCCTGCTCGTGGACGCGGACCTGCGCCGCCCGCGCGTCGCGGCCGCCCTCGGCATCGAGGGCAGCGTCGGGCTCTCCGACGTGCTCGCGGGCAGCGCGGACGTCGACGACGTCATCCAGCCCTGGGGCGAGGACGAGCTGCTGCACGTGCTCCCCGCCGGCGCCGTGCCGCCCAACCCGAGCGAGCTGCTGGGCAGCCAGCGGATGCGCGACCTGATCGCGCGGCTCGAGAACGACTACGACCTCGTGCTCCTCGACTGCGCGCCGGTGCTCCCCGTGACGGACGCCGTGGTGCTCTCCACGATCGTCGGCGGCACCGTCGTCGTCGCAGCCTCTGGAGAGGTGACCCGGAACCAGGTCGCGGGAGCCGTCCACGCGCTCGGCGCGGTGGACGCGCACGTGGTCGGCGCGATCCTCACCAAGCTGCCCACCAAGGGTCCTGACGCCTACTCGTACAACCAGTACGGCTACTACACGGACTACTCCGGGGCCACCAAGGCATAGGATCCGTGCTGGTCGGCCGTTCTCCGACGGCTGACGGCGCGAGAGGAGCCCGCAGGTGACCGACGTCTTCGGTGTGCTGTTCGTCTGCACCGGCAACGTGTGCCGGTCGGCGATGGCGGACGTGCTCGCGCGCTCCTGGCTCGCCCATGCGGTGCCGGGGCTCTCGGCAGCCGTCAGGATCGAGAGCGCGGGGACGGGTGCGCCCGTCGGTGCGGCCATGTCCGAACCGGCACAACAGCTGATGCGTGAGGCCGGCGTGCTGGACCCTGGCGCGCATCGCGCTCGTGCTCTCGACCGCGACCTCGTGAGGAGCGCCGACCTCGTGCTCACCGCGACCCGGGAGCACCGCGCCGCCGTCGTGCGGATGCTGCCCAGCGCGGCGCGGCGCGTCTTCACCGTCCGCGAGATCGCCGAGCTTGCCGGTCGCGTGCCACCCGAGCGGCTCGCCGGGCCGCGCGACACCGCAGGCGACATGCGTGCCGCCGTCCGGATCATCGCGGGGCAGAGAGGAATGGGTCGCGGCGACACGGACGCATGGGACCTCGAGGACCCCATCGGTCGGCCGCTGGGCGTCTATCGGCACGTGCTCGGCGAGATGTGGCCGGCGCTCGCCGAAGGGTTGGGGGCTGTGCTCAGTGTCACCTTCCCCCAGCCGCCACAGCCGCCTCCCGCTGGTTGAGTAGGGCCACCAGGCCCTATCGCTGGTTGAGTAGGGCCACCAGGCCCTATCGCTGGTTGAGTAGGGCCACCAGGCCCGTATCGAAACCGGCCGCCGTGCGGGCTTGGTCTCGATACGCTCGCTGGCGCTCGCTACTCGACCGGCGGGTTGCGCTCGTGCCTCGCTACTCGACCGGCGGGGTTGCGCTCGGTCGCGCCGTGCGGGTTCTGCGGCCGCGCTCTGGTTCAATGACCTCATGCCGATCTTCGCCGTGACCTACGCCTACGACGACCGTACCGAGCTCATGGACGAGGTGCGGCCGATGCATCGCGCGTTCCTGGCCGGCCTCTACGCCTCTGGCTCGCTCCTCGCCTCGGGCCCCGTCGTCTCCGGCGCCTCACGGGGCGCGCTCATCCTGGTACGCGCCGAGTCCGACGAAGCCGCCCTGCATCTGCTCGACGCCGACCCGTACCAGGAGGCCGGCCTGCTCGTCGAGCGTGCCGCCGTCTCGTGGACGTGCGTCTACGGCCCCTGGAGCGAGTGAGCTCTCCCGCGGTGCGGAGGTCTCGATACGCTCGCTGGCGCTCGCTACTCGACCGGCGGGGGCACCGGCGGACCGCCGCTGGTTGAGCAGGCCGGCCACGGCCGTGTCGAAATCACCCCTGTGGCGCCGGGCGCTCGTTACTGGGCGGGCGAGGGGCGGCGGCGCTCGTGCCACAGGCTGGCGACGGTGGTGACGAGCAACGCGCCGAAGATCACCACGAGCGACAACCAGATCGGCACCTCCGGCACGCCCACCAGGTGCTCACCACCGTTGATGAACGGCAGCGCGTTGCCGTGCAACGTCTCGAGCACGAGCTTGACGCCGATGAAGCCGAGGATGACGGCGAGCCCGTAGGGCAGGAACACCAGGCGGTCGAGCAGCCCGCCGAGCAGGAAGTACAGCTGGCGCAGCCCCATGAGCGCGAAGACGTTTGTCGCGAACACGATGAACGGGTCCCGGGTCAGTCCGAAGATCGCGGGGATCGAGTCGAGCGCGAAGAGCACGTCGGTCGTGCCGATGGCGACGAACACGACGATCATCGGGGTGAACATCCGGCGGCCCTCGACGGTCGTGCGCACCCGCGGACCGTCGTAGTGGGAGTGGATCGGGGCGAAGCGCCGCACCAGGCGGACCATACGGTTCTCGGTGTACTCGTCGTCGTCATCGTCCTTGTCGATGACGAGCTTGACCGCCGTGTAGATCAGGAACGCACCGAACAGGTAGAACACCCAGGAGATCTGCGCGATCACGGCGGCGCCCGCGAGGATGAACGCCCCGCGCAGCACGAGCGCGATGACGATGCCCACCATCAGGACCCGCTGCTGCTGCTCCCGGGGGACTGCGAACCTGGCCATGATGATGATGAAGACGAAGAGGTTGTCGACCGAGAGGCTGTACTCGGTGAGCCAGCCCGCGAGGAACTCCCCGGCCGGCTGCCCTCCCCCGACCCACCACATCAGGCCACCGAAGGCGAGGGCGAGCAGCACGTAGAAGCTGACCCAGAGGGCGCTCTCGCGTGTGGACGGGATGTGGGGGCGCCTCGAGACGAGGGCGAGGTCGGCGAGGAGCAGCAGGATCATCGCCGTCAGGCTGACGACCTCGAAGGTGAGGGGAAGCTCGTGGATCATGGGCACGCCGCTCTCGTGAGAGATTCCGGTACGGTCAGGTGGTACCGAAGGTCTCTTCCACCGGCGGCTGCCGACCGGCTCCCCGGGACCGGGGCTCTGGATCGAACCGGTCCGTGATGACGAGGACGCCGCGAGGGAATACTCCCCTTCTACGGGTGCTCACGCTATCACCCCGCAGGGTCTCGATACGCTCGTGCCTCGCTACTCGACCAGCGAGCGCTGGTTGAGTAGGGCCGCCAGGGCCCGTATCGAAACCAAGCGGGTGTACATGCCGCTGGTTGAGTAGGCCGGCCGCGGCCGTATCGAAACCGACCTCTGCAAGACCTTGGTCTCGATACGCTCGTCCCTCGCTACTCGACCGGCGGGTGGGGGCGCTCGCT
>Ga0182749_1001093_pt1 | contig 22154 bp, 21 predicted proteins | sample eDN3rd37CKraftMG_FD_128875 | JGI IMG/M metagenome (GOLD analysis project Ga0182749, IMG submission 128875) | Enriched Miracle-Growth compost microbial communities from Emeryville, California, USA - eDNA 3rd pass 37_C Kraft MG (version 2) (version 2) ...
CGACGAAGACATTCAGGGGCGACTTTTTCACGGACGACGCTCCGCCCGCAGCTCATCGAGTGTCGGCCGACGGCGCCGCGGCGCCACGGTCAGCTCGAGACCCACCATGTCGAGCAGAGCGGAGAGCTTCGTAAAACCGATCTCGATACATCGGCCGCTCTCGATGGCATTGTCGTTACCAGCGGCTGGCTATACGGGCATGAGTGTTATCTTTTATGCGTGGCTTGCCGCTGCTGAACCGGAACGTTGGCCCGCCGAACGTTCGACCGTTTGGGTTTACAGCCTTTTGGCGTTCACAGTCCTCTTCTCAGTTATCTTCATCTATTGCGTCGTATCGCTGGTCAGGGATGCAAACAACGACGCACCAAGCAAACGGAACGCCACCTGACAGGGCGGTCGAGCGGACGCACGGTGCGCCTGCGCGCTCATCGAAGCCTGTAGACAGAAGCACAACGAAGACAGGCCGAAGAAATCTCTCGGCGAGTTGACGCCCACCCAATGCACCGCTGGCCACAACGACCATTACAATCCCCAAAAACTCTAAAACCGTGCGCCACTGAAGCGGTGGGACGTCGTGCTCACGATCGACGTCTTCGCAGATGCCTTCGTGTGCGCGCCTCACGGTGTACCGTCTGTCCAAGGATATGCAGATGCGCATGTTCCGAGCCGCTATTCTCGCGGTATGCATGGCCGTGCCCGGCACGGGCGCTGCGCAAACACGAACGCCAATCGTGTCATCGATTGACGCGTATGTCGGGGCCGCGCCGGACGTCGTCCGCATCGCCAGTCGCGAGCATCTGGTGTACGAGCTGCATGTCACGAACTTCAGATCGTCGCCGATCACGTTGACTCGTGTTGAGGTTGTCGACGCAGCAAGGGACGTTGCACTCGCCAGCTTCAGCGGTGAAGCGCTCTCGCGCCGGATTGGCCGTCCGGGCGTCGCACATGATCTTGCGGACACGCGCGTCGTCGACGGGGGCATGCGAGCTGTTGTGTATTTCTGGCTGCCGCTCGAGCAGGGCAACTCGCGACCTGCACGGGTGCGCCACAGGATCAGTGTCGACGTCGAACGAGCGGGCAAGCGCATTCCGATGGTCGTGTCGGCGGCCGAAGCGGAAGCGCGCCAGGAGCGTCCCATCGTGCTGAGCGCGCCATTGCGCGGCGGGCCGTGGGTGGCGCTCTACGATCCGGCGCTCGTCGGGGGACATCGCACGGCCATCTACGCGGTGGAGGGGCGGGCGCGCATCCCGGCGCGATTCGCGATCGATTTCGTGCGCCTGGGGAACGACGGCACGCATGCGCGAGGCGATCGCAACTCGATTGCGAACTGGCACGGCTATGGCGCGGAAGTCCTCGCCGTTGCGGACGCCACCGTCGTCGAGGCGCGGGATGACCTGGCTGAGTCACCGTCGCTCGACGAATCAGAGTCGTCCATACCGTTGGAGAATGCCAGCGGCAACTTCATCGTTCTGGACCTGGGCGAAGGGCCTTACGCCTTCTACGAACATCTGCAGCACGGCAGCCTTCGCGTGAAGGCCGGCGATCGGGTCAAGGCGGGCGATGTCATCGCACGGCTCGGCAACTCGGGAAGCAGCTCTTCGGGCCCGCACCTGCATTTTCACGTGGCAGATGCGGCCGCGCATTTGGCTGGCGAGGGTGTGCCGTATGTTTTCGCCTCATTTGAGGCCATCGGCAAGTTCAACGGCGTCGAGGAGTTTGCAGCGGGTAGACGATGGGCTCCCGCCAACCCCCATGCCGCGGGCGTCAGGCGGGGCGAGCTTCCGTCACCCAATTCGGTGATCACGTTCCCGGATCACACGGGAACGTGATCGTGAATCCAGGCGAAGCGACAGCGGGGCGAGGTTATGAGTGTCCTGCCGTGCCCCGCGACTGCTTCAGCATCCTACTTCAATCTCTTCAGTCAACCTTTTCGTCGCACGATGCTCTTGTAGTCCCACCGAGTGTGTCTTCGTCAGCCAGCGATGCAGATCGCTCCAAAACCAGAACAACACGCACCCGGGTCCTCCCGGGCGCAGGCAGCGCGAAAGCCCTCTTCGCAAGGATCTTCGCCATGCAGCTCACTCGCGCCGAGCGAAAGCTCATTCTCTTGTACGCACGGTTGGTGGAGCTCTACGAGCGCAACGAGCCGGTCGGCGGTGGCTACTTCCACATCGGCGGCACGCCCCGCGCGTTCTTCTGGAAGAATGGTGCCGGTCAAGAACTGCCCATCGGCGGCTTCGACTACATCAGGGATCACCGTACGGCCGCCCGGCCGCGCGACGACTCGGAGGACCTGAAAACAGATGAAACATCAGTCCACCGCGCCGCGCACGAGACTGGAAATGGAAGTCCTGAACAAAGCCCATGCGAGCCCCCTGAGAGGTACGCGCTGATGGGGATCAACTGAGCGATCTGCTTCCTCAAGCGGCGACGTCTCAAATTGTCCGTACGTGCTCCACCAACGGCCGCACTTCGCGGGATGCTTTATGGCGGCTCGGGTAATAGAGATAGGTGGCTGGACGGCGATTGGGACAGTGCATCCCAATGATCGGGACGCAAGCCGGCTGCGCAGCCCAAGCTACCGGCCGCGGTACGCGCCCGATATGTAACTGCATATCAAACGAGGAATTCAAATAGAAAAATAGCTCAGCTGAGTGCCGTGGCCAAGCTAATATATATGCATAAATACATCACATGGCTCGAATGATGTATTGTTGTATATCATGAAGTACGCCCTTGAGCACATTGCCACCGCCCTCAAGACAGCCCGCGAAACCCAGGGGCTAAGCCAGCGCGCGCTGAGCGAGCTAACGGGCGTGCCGCAAAGCCACATCTCCAAAATCGAGACGGGGAACGTCGATCTGCGTGTCTCCAGTCTGATCGAGCTCGCCCGCGTTCTCGGTCTGGAGCTCGTCCTCGTACCGCGCAAGAGCGTTCCGGCGGTGAACTCCATCATTCGCAGCACGACCGGCGCAGTGCGTACGGCGGATCCGGACTACAGAGCGGAGTTCGAACGTCTGCGGCGGGCGATAGCCGCGCTCAGGCGGACAGATCCGGCAAGTTCCGAGCTGGCGCAACTGCAGCGTGAGGTTCGGGATCTGCAGCACATGAAAGTCTCATCGGCACACCTGGAGGACTTGCGCGAGATAACAAGCAGCCTGCAAAACATCCAAGAGGGTCAGCTCCCGGAAAACCTGCGCCCGATTCTCTCCCAAGTGCAGCAGCTGCGTAACAGCGTGGCGCATGATCTGGAGAGCATGCCGCCGGTAGAGAAAGTCCGCCCGGCTTACTCGCTGGAGGACGAACATGAGCAGTAACGTGTCCGTTCTCACGGTCCTGCTCCACGGCAAGCCCGTGGGCACGCTGACGCGTCTTGAAGGCGACCGTACGATCTTCGCCTTCAATGAGGACTACGTCTCTGACGAACACAAGGCAACACTCAGTCTCGGCTTCAACGACACGCTTGGCCGCCTGATCACGGACTTCAGTCCCGTGCGAAGGCGCGTCATGCCCTTCTTCTCCAATCTGCTACCCGAGGGCCACATGCGGGTCTATCTGGCAGAGCGCGCCGGCGTGAATCCAGAGCGCGAGTTCTTTCTGCTCTGGGTGCTCGGCAAAGACCTGCCAGGCGCCGTCACGATTGAGCCTGCTGACGGTGAGACATGGCCTGACGATGCCAGTGAACGCCTCCGAGACTCGGAGCAGGACGCAAGAGCGAATGCACTTCGCTTCTCTCTCGCTGGCGTGCAACTCAAGTTTTCCGCGATCGAAACGCCCCGCAAAGGGCTCACCATACCCGCCGAAGGCGTGGGCGGCTCATGGATTGTCAAACTGCCTGCTCGCGAGTTCGGCGGCGTCCCGGAGAATGAATACGCCATGATGACCCTGGCCGGGCTCGTCGGTATCGACGTACCGGTGGTCAGGCTTATCGACGTTCGGGAAATCGGCAATCTGCCCGATGGATTTGAGGCGTTGAGAGGGCAGGCACTCGCTGTCCAGCGATTCGATCGGCGGCCGGATGGCACGCTCGTGCATATGGAGGATTTTGCACAGATATTCGGTCTCTACCCGGACGACAAGTACAAGAAGGCGAGCTACATGAACATCGCCAGCGTCATTGCTGCCGAGAGCAACGATGACGATATCGCCGAGCTCATTCGCCGCCTGACTTTCAATGCACTGATCGGCAATGCCGACATGCACGTGAAGAACGTGTCGGTGCTCTATCCCGACAAGCGCAACGCCGTTCTCGCGCCTGCCTATGATCTCGTATCGACCATTCTCTACATACCGGATGAGCGTGCGGCATTGAAGGTCAGTCGCACCAAGCGCTTCGATGAGTTCTCCGAGGATGAGTTGCGCCATCTTGCCGGCCGGGCGCGCCTGCCGGAAAAGGTCGTGCTCGATGCCGCCCTCGAGACCGTGGAGGCATTTCACCAGCATTGGCAGGCGGAGAAGAAGAACCTGCCGTTATCTGCCGCGGACATCGCCAAAATCGAGGCGCATGCCGCGAAGATTCCCCTCGGAAGAAACATGAAGACTGCGTAGGAGTGACGGACCGGCTCGCCCGTCTTTACGGCCCGCGTCGCTTGGAGCTTGCCGTTCGGGAAGCGTTCTTTCGACGCCGAGGCTTCGCAAGCCGGCACGCCTGCGCAATCACGCACGCCGATAACGCGCATCGTCCGAGCGCGCTTGAGTGCCGGCGGCGCGACTCATAGTCTACGGGCGTGCCGAGCTTGAAGCCGAGCAGCGGGTGACAGGCTGCTGAGACGCCCCTGGTTCTGATTACAGGTGCGTGCTCTGACCGAACGCTGGCTCGTGAGGTGACAAGGTGCCCGACATTGCTGTCTCCAAGCTCAGACGATCGTCGCTACGTCGATAGCGACTTGATCGATCGACGTTGAGAAGAACGTCGAAGCGGCGATGAAATACAAACGGCTTCTTACGTGACCGCTGAACGACCCACGTCCACGCTCCTTGAGCGTTTCGCGCCCCATGGACGCAGGTTTTGCTGACCCGTCTGGGAAATGAGCCAACGACTCAATCCGGAGAACTCCAGAACCGGCTGCTACTGAAAGCGGGTGACGTCGCCGAAGCTGCGCAGACCGCCCTTCGAGACGGCGATCACGAGCGCTCTCGCGGCAGGAGTCCTCAGTGGAAGAAGCACGTGTGGAGATGTCCCTGGCGGGGTATCGGTGCACCGAGGCCAGGAGATGACCGAAGCGCTGTGGGCACACCGGTGAGCCCAGGAACCGAGGCGGCATGCTCGAACTGCGGCACGACGCTCTACTACACCCCCGAACGATGGCGTTCTATGCGCGGCAAGCTTCCACTGGCAAGACCATCCACCGTGTGAATCCGCTCGACAGAATCATCCGTGAGATCCGACGACGGACTCGCGTGGTCGGAGCTTCCGGACGGGGCACGCCGCATTGATGCTGGTCGCGGCGAGACTGAGACACATCGCCATAGTTTGAGACCCGCCTGGGGAGTCAATGCGGGGTTGCCCCAGAAGGGGCGCAGCGCCGTGCGGCCGGGCTGCGCCCCTCGCGCGCGATCTACCAGTTCACGCTGAACGTCGCACCGAAGGTGCGCGGCGGTTCCAGCGAGGCATTGCCCACGCCGGTCACGGCATTCAGCGTCGCGCCGGTGAACACCACCTCGTCGGTGAGGTTCTTCACGAACGCGCTGAGCCGGTACTTGTCATCCTGCCACGCGAGATTCAGGTAGAAGTCGAGCTTCACGAAGTCGTCCTGCTGGGCCACGGGATTTGCATACGTTCCCGCCGGCCCCCAGGGCCCGACCGTGGCGTACTGGCGGGCATCGCGCCATGCCGTGCTGTTGAAGCGCGCCGCGAGCTGCGGCGTCAACCGCGCATCGTCGCGCAGCAGGAAGTCGTGGCTGTAGCTGGCCGTCACCGCCCATGGCACCGCGCCCAGCTTCGAACCCGAGTAGTCGTTGAACACCGCGGGATCCGGCGTGGGCACGATGTACCGCCCGAACGTCCCGTCGATCCACGCCACGGTGGCGCGCAGGTTGTCCTGCGGCGTCGGGAGCCAGCCCAACTCGAGTTCGGCGCCCTTGATCTTCGCATTGCCCGCGTTCGCGATCCGGCGGACCGACGCCCCGCCGAAAGCGGGATTGGGTGCCACGAACGAGGCCTGGTAGTTCGAGTAGTCGTAGTAATAGGCCGAGACGTTCATCACCAGCGCGCGGTCGAACAGCCGGTTCTTCCAGCCCACCTCGTACGCCGTGAGCTTCTCGGGATCGAACACCGCCGCGGGGCCGGCCACCAGGCTGGTGCCGCCGGCCTTGAAGCCGGTGGACACGCTGCCGTACAGCATGGAGTCCGGAGTGACGTCGAACTCGGCGTCGGCGCGCCAGGTCCAGTTGTCCCAGGTCCAGTTGATGTCGTGGATCTCGGAGACCAGCATGCCACCCAGCGTGTTGAGGCCGTCCTCAGTCTTCTCATCGCGCGTGAAGCGCAACCCGCCCGTCAGGCGCAGGCGATCGGTCACCGAGTACGTGGTCTGGCCGAAGGCCGCGTACGAGGTGGTGACGACGTGCTGGTCGATTGTGGTGAAGAAGGACAGCCCCGTGTCGTTCACGCCGCGGTAGTAGTAGGCGCCGACGATCCACGACAGCGGGGTGGTCTCGTTGGAGGCGAGGCGCAGCTCGTGCGTCCACTGGTCGTCGAAGACGTAGCTGCGGATGAAGGTGCCGCCGCCGTCGGTGGCGTTGCGGTTCTTCTTGTGCTTGTAGCCGGGGATGTACGTGAGCGTGCCGAAGCCCAGGTCCAGGTCGGCCTGCATGGAGAAGCCGTTGACGAAGCCCGCCTGGCTTGGCTCCTCCGGCGTCGGGAACTGGGTGTACGGGTCGTCGCGGAACGGGTAATACACCGGTGCGTAGCCCAGCATGTCGTACTCGGTGTGGTCGCCGCGCAGCTCGATGCGCAGCGCGTCCGTCGCCTCCCACAGCAGCTTGGCGCGCCCCGCCCAGACGTTCTGGTCCTCGCTGCCGTCGTTCAGGTAGCCATCGCGGTTCTGGTAGTCGCCGGAGACGCGCAGCGCCAACCGATCACCCAGGGGGATGTTGGTGGCCGCGGTCAGGCCACGCGCGCCGTAGTCGCCGACGGTGACCTGCGCGAAACCGCTGCGGTCACCGATCCGCGGCGAGCGCGTGATCACGTTCACCGCGCCGGCGATGGCGTTGCGGCCGTACAGCGTGCCCTGCGGACCCTTCAGCACTTCGACGCGCTCGAGATCGCTGAAGGCGGCGAACGAGGATTCCATGAAGGGGTGGTACACCCCGTCGATGCTGAAGGAGATGCCGGGATCCAGCTCGCCGCCGCCCTGCTGGGTGGCGATGCCGCGCACGTAGACCGAAGCGCCCGCGGGGGACTTGCGGATCTCGACGCCGGGCAGGTCGCGAAGGAACTCCTCCGTGCCGGTGACGGCGCGGGTCTGCAGGTCAGTGCCATCCAGCACGGTGATGGCGATGGGCGTGGCCTGCACGTCCTGGGCACGTCGCTGCGCGGTCACGATGATGGTTCCGAGGTCGTCATCGCGCGCGGCGCCGCTGGCCAGGCCCTCCTGTGCACCGGCGCCCACTGACACACTCGCGGCCGCAGCCGCAACGCACAATCTGACGCCCGCTTGCCCGCAGGACTTGATCATCGAATCCCCCCCGGGGCTCTGCCCCTTGTTCGTTGATATCGGGTACTGGCCGAGGGGCTCCAGGCGGGTGCCGCGCACTACCTCGGTAGCAGTGATAACGTTATCCTCAGTAACAGAGTTGCGCAAATCCTGCTTGGCCGAGCGCCTCATTCGAGGCTCCAGGGCCTGAACATGTTTGCGCTGATAGCGTTTGGGGTGCTGACGGTCGCGATCGGCCGCGGCAACAGCCCGTATCCACCACGGAGGACAATGAGATGAGGGGGATTGGCAGGGGGGTTCTGGGGAGGACGGCGCAACTGGGGGCAGTGGCAGCGATGCTGTTGTTTTCATTGCCCAGTGCGGCAAGCGAAGCGGAAGACCGCTTCCTCATCATGGAACTCATGGACCAGTACGGCGTGGTCCACGATTTCGGCACACCCGAGGAATACGCCGACCTCTTCACCCCCGACGGCTCCATCGGCACGCGGATCAAGGGACGCGAGGCACTGATTGCTCAGGCGAGGCGCGATCACGAACGCTACAGCGCTGAACCCGGCCCCGACGGCAAGGTGTCATCCATCATGCGGCACCTCATCACCAACCGCGTGGTGAAGCTCACCGGGCCGGATACCGCCGAGGGCAGTTGCTACGTGATCACCCTGATCAACGACAAGGAGCAGGGCCCGCTGGTGATGAGCATGGCGCGCTACGTGGATCGCTACGCACGGACCGCCCAGGGCTGGCGCATCGCACACCGGGACATCGTGCTCGAGAGCGGCAATCGCGAGATCGGCAAGCGCTTCGGATTCGGACGCTAGTCGGGGGATGGATTCATCCGCTTGGCGATGAGGTGCATCTCGAGCCCGGCGATCACGCATTTCAGCGCGAACTCGAAGGAGGATTCGGGCTCGAGGTTGGCGGAGAACGGCGGGATGCGTCCGTCGAACGCCTGTTCGGAGGCCGTCCAGCCGATCACCAGCCGCCCCACGAGATGGCTGGCCAGCAGCGCCTCGCGCCGGTCGAAGCCGGCGCGCAGCAACGGCGCCAGCAGCTTGTCCACGCGGTCGCTGAGGTCGGGTTTGGCCGCCAGGATGATGCGCGCACCATCACGGCACGCCAGCACCGCGCGGCGTGTCGAGCGCGCGACGCTGCTCAGCCAGTCCTGCCAGGTGTCCTCTTCGGAGGGCATGCGCGGCCCGGTGAAGAAGGTCTGGGCCAGCGCGTCGATGAGTTCCTGTTTGTTCCTGAAGTGGCGGTACAACGCGGGGCCCTGCACGCCCAGTCGTTCCCCGAGCCGGCGCGTGGTGAGTGCATCGAGACCTTCCTCGTTCACCAGCGCCCGCGCTTCGGCCACAACCTCCGCGCGTTTCAGCCGCATGCAGTCGTCGACACGAGCCGCCTCCAGTCCGGTGTTGCCTGCCTCCCGACAGGTGTTATCATTGATAACAATCAATGATAACAATCTACCACTCCGCGGGGGACTGGAAATGCGCGAAATTGTCTCTTGCAGCCGGCGGGCATTGACGTGGCTGGCTCCGGCAGTCTTTGCCGCGGCGGCCTATGCCCACCACTCCACGGCCGAGTTCGATTACACGAAGCAGTTGACCATCCAGGGCACGGTCAAGGAGGTGCAGTGGACCAACCCGCACTCCTTCATCCAGCTCATCGTGGAGGACAAGGGCAAGCCCCCCGTGGAATGGTCGGTGGAGATCGGCTCCCCTGCCATCAACACCGCCCTGGGCTGGAAGAAGACCAGCGTGAAGCGTGGCGACAAGGTAACCATGCTGCTCTCCCCGGCCCGCAACGGCACGCCCTACGGCACGCTGCGCAAGCTGACGTTCGAAGACGGCCGCGAGCTCATCGGCGTGGCCGGCCGCACGCGTCCTCCGGCGCCCGCACCTGCCCCCGCCGCGCCCGCGCAGGGTAAGTGACATGCGCCGTCTTGCCTGGTGCCTGCTTCCTCTGCTGGCCCTGCAGCTTGCCGCCTGCGGTGCGCGCTCGGACGATGCCGCGAAGGTCACCCGCTCGCCGGACGATCTGCTCGGTATCTGGGTGCCCGATGCCGCGCCTCGCGAGCTCACCACCAACGGCGCCCCGCCGCCGCTGACCGAGGACGCGGCCGAGATTTACGCCGAGCACAAGCAACGCTACGCCGCGGGCGATGCCGGCTACGACCCCACCACCTGGTGCGCCGGTCCCGGCCTGCCACGCATCTTCACCATGGCCTACCCCTTCGAGATCCGCCGTTCCGGGGACTATGTGGCCTTCATCCACGGCTGGTATCGCTGGTTCCGCGCCGTCCACCTCGACGGCCCCGAGGTCACGGAAATCCCCACGCCCACCACCCTGGGGTACGCCGTGGGCCGCTTCGAGGGCGACACCCTGGTGATCCGCACGGTGGGGCTCACCGATACGACGGTGATGGATGCTCATGGGCTGCCGCATTCCGATCAGCTCGTGATCACCGAGCGGCTGCGCGTGCTGCCCGACGGACGCCTCGAGGACCGCATGACCTTCGAGGATCCGCAGACCTTCACCCAGCCCTGGGAGACGGTGCTGACCTTCCATCGTGATCCCTCGGCGCGGGTGACCGACGACGTGTGCCCGGATCGGCTGGCCTCCGGCGAGCCGGCCGAGCGCGTGCCGCCCGCGGGCACCACCGCCGCGGCGTCGCCGGCTCCCGCCAGCGCGCCCGCCGCGCCGGCGTCGTCGCCTTCGGAGAGCGCCGCGCCCACCACGCCGCGCCTGGCCGGCCTGTGGGAGCCGAAGTTCTTCGGCATGCTGGTGCCCGAAGCGAAGTTCTCCCCGCTCGGCCAGCAGATCGTCGACCGCAACGCGAAGGAGATGGCCAGCGGCCGCATCATGCACACGGCGTGGACGTCGTGCCGTCCCGGCGCCATCTCCGCCATGACCATGCCCCGCGAGCGCATCCTGGTGATGGAGTCCCCGGAGGAAATCACCATCCTCTACGAGATGCCGCGCATGGTCCGTCGCATCCGCATGAACGCCGAGCATCCCCAGAACCTCGAGCCCAGCTACGTGGGCGACTCGGTGGGTCGCTGGGAAGGCGACACGCTGGTGGTCGACACCATCGGCTCCAACGGCTACGGCGAGCTGGGCGCACACGGCCAGCCCACCAGCCCGCAGCTCCACACCGTCGAGCGCTTCACGCGCGCGGCCGATGGCACGCTGGACATCGAGGTGACGATCACGGATCCCGAGTACTACTCCGAGCCCGTGCACATCAAGCGCGGCTGGAAGCCCAGCGAGAGCCGCCTCCCGCAGGAGTACGACTGCATGGAGAACCCGCGCGAGGAGGACTTCAAGAACGCCTACTACCTGCGTGACCGCTACAGGCCCGTGTGCGCCCGCGTGGCCGGCAAGGGCATGGAGCTCTCGCGGATGGTCTGCGGAAAGAGGGAGTGAGCGACCCGGTGACTGGCGGGACTGCTGCCAGCCATCCGTCATCGCGCGAGGGATCGCGGTGGCCGGCCGGCGGGCTACGAGGCCGGCTCCGGTGCGTCGGATCACACTCATTTCGCTCGCGCCTGAGGATGTACCTGACCGGCGAGAACTCGACGGAGTACTCCGTTGGCCCGGAAAGAGAGGGCGCAAGTAACTTCAGGCGCTCGCTGCGCTGTTTCGCGACGTCATTCCTGCAGCTGATGTGGCCGGACCCCATCTCCTTCAGGCGCTACGGAGACGAAGAAGAGCATTTCGCGATTCATGGCGCAGAAATCCCCTTCCACTTGCCCACGTTCTGGCTGATCGCGGTTGCATGCGCTCTGATCCGTGAAAGCGCCTATCCCTCACTTCGCCGCGACCTCTGTGCCGTCATTCTGTCGACGCCGATTGAAATTGACCCACCCTGGCCGGCGGTCGCCGAAATAAAACTGACCCACCTGGGCACCTGAACCACGCGTTCCTGGTTTCTCCTTTCACAGCTCCAGCCTTCTTCGTGTCCTTCAGTCGGTAGCTCTCCCCGTGATCTGCATGATGTGCGCGTGATGCAGTAGCCGATCGAGCAGTGCGGCGGTGAGCGTCTGATCATCGGCCAGCGCCGTAGCCCATTGTGTGAAGGGCAGATTGCTCGTCCGGATCATGCTGCCGCGCTCGTAGCGCTTGGCCACGACGTTGAAGAACAGGTTGGCTTCTTCTCGGCCAAAGGGCACGTAGCCGAGCTCGTCCACCACGAGCACACGTGCGCCCAGCCAGCGGATTCCTTGAGCACGTCTCAACGGTTGCATCAGGCAACGCCAGGCGATGCACGCCAGCGATTCGTGGCCTCTGGAGGCGGTGCCACCGGCTCGACGATATCCACGAGCGGCAGCTTCCCGGGGCTCTTGATATCGATATCACAATCGCGGGTTTTCGCCTCGTTTGCACCGTTCGCCCAGTAGACGCCACGCAGTTTGTCTCGCACAAGGGCTTTTGTTAACGTGCACATCCACCCCAAAGAAGAAGACTTCGAGATGCTGGCTGTCGTGTGTCACGGGAAACGCGATCTCAGGATCGAGCGGGTCACTGAGCGAGCGCTCGCGCCCGACGAAGTGCGCGTCGCCGTCGCGTTCGGCGGCATCTGCGGCTCGGACCTGCACTACTTTCATCGCGGAGCGGTAGGCGATTTCGCGATACGTCAGCCGCTGACGCTCGGGCACGAGGTGTCCGGCGTCGTCGTCGAAGTCGGCTCCGCCGTGAAGGGCCTGACGACCGGCACCAAGGCCGCGCTCGACCCGAGCCGGCCCTGCCTCACCTGCCACTACTGCCGCGCGGGGCGCAGCAACCTGTGTACGAACATGTTGTTCCTCGGCAGCGCGGGCCGCTTCCCGCATGTCCAGGGAGGGTTCGCGCAGCATCTCGTGCTGCGGCAGGACCAGATCGTCCCCGTATCCGCCGACACCGATCTCTTGAAGCTGTCCGTCGCGGAGCCGCTCTCCGTGGGTTTGCACGCGGTGCGCCGTGCAGGCGCGCTGCTCGGCAAGCGCGTGATTGTCAGCGGTTCGGGACCGATCGGGCTCCTGACCGCGCGATCGGCGAGGCTCGCCGGGGCCGCCGAAGTGGTCTGCACCGATGTTCAGGAGGCGCCGCTCGCCGTCGCGCGGGCGCACATGGGTGCGAGCCGGACCATCAACGTCGCCACCCATCCGGCTGAGCTCCGCGAATTCGAAGTCGAGGGGGGCTATTTCGATGTCGCTTTCGAAGCGTCCGGCGCGCCCGCCGCCCTCGATGGGCTGTTCAACGTCATTCGCCGCGGCGGCCGCATCGTGCAGGTCGGCATGCTGCCGACCGGAGCCACGCCGGTGCCGGTCAACGTGCTGCAGTCCCGGGAAATCGAGCTCGTCGGCGCATTTCGCGCGCATGATGAGTTCCGGCTCGCCGTGCATCTCATCGTCACGGGTCAGATCGATGTCACGGCGATTCTTTCGGGAACGTATCCCATGGCGGAAGCGGCCCGGGCCCTGGAGCTCGCGGGCGACCGGAGCAAGGTGATCAAGCTCCATCTGGCGCTGAACGACATCACCGCATGATCGCGCGCGCCGCTATATTACGCACCGCATGAAACGAGCCGCGAAGAAGAAGGCCGCCCGCCAGAGCCGATCACGCCGCCCCGCCATCGCGTCGAACCAGCGGCCAACGATCCACGACGTTTCGGTCCTCGCCGGCGTGTCGCGCATGACCGTATCTCGCGTGATGCGCAAGCCGGACTCCGTGCTGCCGGCCACGCGGGATCGCGTGAACAAAGCCATCAGCGATCTCGGCTATGTCCCGGATCGCGCGGCCGGAGGCCTGCATACGCGCCGCACCGGGTTCATCGCCCTGATGTTGCCGACCCTCACGAACGCCAACTTCTCGGCCGTCGCGCACGGCCTGACGGACGCGCTGCGCGTTGCCGACTACGACTTGCTGATCGCCTACACGGATTACTCGCACGCGGAAGAGGAACGCCAGCTCCGCAACCTGCTCGCGCGCCGGCCGGAGGCGATCGTCGTCACCGGTCCGGTGTCGCGGCGCGAGTCGGCGCGGATGTTGCTTGCCGCGGATGTGCCCGTCATCGAAATCGCGGACCTGCCGAGCCGGCCGATCGATCATGTCGTCGGCTTCTCGAATTATCAGGCCGGTCGCACCGCCGCGCGCTATCTCATCGAAAAAGGCTTCAAGCGCATCGCGGCCGTCGCGAGCACGCAAGAGGACGAAGTCGTCGACCATCGCGGCGAGGAACGTATCCGCGGGTTCGAGGACGAGCTGCGCCTGTCGGGTCTGCCGACGGACCTCACGCTCCGGCACGGCAAGGCGCCCGTGAGCTACGGTCACGGCACCGCGGTGGCGGGCATCCTGCTCGAGCGCAAGCCGCCGGTCGAAGCCGTGTTCGCCGTGTCGGATCTCTCGGCGGTCGGCCTCGTCATGGAGTGCGCGCGGCGCGGCGTGCGCGTTCCCGAGGACCTTTCCGTCATGGGCTTCGGCGACTTCGAGATCGGTCGCGAGATCAATCCGCCGCTCACCACGATCCATGTCGATTTCCGCGCGCTCGGTCAGCGCACCGGCCAGATCATCCTGGAGCTGCTGTCGGGAAACAAATCGAGCGCCCCGCGAATCGTCGACGTGCAACTCAAAGTTCTCGAGCGCGCGTCGGTCGCCGCAGCTCCCGGTACGGCCGGCACGCCGCGAGCAACAACGTAAACAAGACGGGCGCCGCCACACCCAGGACGATAGAGCCGCGGCGTGCCACGAGATCGTTCATGTAGCCGCCGAAATAGGCGCCCGCCGTTCCGAACACCAACAGGATGAGTCCGAATGACAAACCGATCTGCGCCGGATTCCATCCGTAAGAGCGCTCGAACAGCGCCGGCGTCCAGATGGCGAACGCGTAAGAGACGAGCGGCACGAACGCAAATCCCGCGAACATCGGCATGAGCGCGGCGCGCTGTTCGCTCACCACCGCGGCGACCGCGCGCATGGAAAGCAGGCGTTCCTGTGTGCGCTCGCCTTGCAAACGACGGCGCTCCGGCTCGCGTAGCAGCACCCATAGCGGCACGAGCAGCAATCCGGGGAACCCCACGACGACGAACGCAGCCTGCCACGGCGCCAGCGCGGCGAGCGGTCCCGCCGCCAGCACGGGTAGACGATCGACGCGAGCGCGAGCAACAGAACCGCGAGCCATCCACGCCAGGCGCTGGGCCACGGGGCCGACGCTTCCGACGGCAGCGCGGACGCGTGCATCGGCTCGCGTCAGAGCCGATCTTCGATCGGCGTGCGCACGAAGCCTGCGGGGAACTCTTCGACCGCGTTGCCGACGATCGTGTACTCCTTCTTGCGCCCGCTGAAGCGCCCTTCCAGCTCCATGTAGCTCAGCGGATCGAAGAGCGGCGTCGCGCTCACGCCCATGACGCCGGTCGCATCCACCTTGTCGCAGGTGTAGAGGCAGCCCTGCTGCGCGAAATTCTTCTTGCCGTGCTCGAGCATGCCATCCATCGCCGCCTTCAGCGTGTAGTGCATGGTCATGAAGTTGAAGCCGAGCGGATAGATCTCCTCGACGGTGACCTCGGGCACGCCGTTGCGGCCGGCAACGTCGGGATACATCTTCCAGCCCGGCACGCGCTTCGCGACGTACTTGGCATCTTCCAGATTGTTGAGCTTCACGACCGTGGTCATCTCGGCGCCGAGCTCCACCGCCTTGCGGCAGCGCTCGATCCCTTCATCGAGCTCGGTCTTCGGGTCCGCATTCGTACGCGCGATGAGGATGCAATCGGTGCCGGCGAGCGCCGCGAGCGCGGCGCGCACCTTCTCGTAATATTTCTCGCGCGGCAGGAGCTGCGTCGATTCCTCCATGTCGGACGAATCTTCGAGCTGCAGTGCCTTCGCGCCGGCCGCCGCCATGCGTTTCGCCGCGCGATACACCGCGAGCGGGCCGCCGAATCCATCCTCGATGTCCGCGGCCAGCGGAATGCCCGAGGTCTGGCTGATGCGGCTCGTGATCCACTCGAGATCGGTGAGGCTCGTGAAGCCGTAGTCGATGACGCCGTTCATCGCGATGGAGACTTCGCCGCCACTCAGCATCATGGCCGGGAAGCCGACCATCTCCACCGCGCGCGCCGACGCGCAGTCGTACACGCACGGCGCCACCACACACGATTTCGCCTCACGCAGCAGTTGGCGCAACGACTTCTTGGTCATCGACGGATCCCCATGTGAACGATAACTTTGACGGTAACCGCAGCGCCCCGGGGGCGCAAGAGGGCTCAAATCACCGCGCCCGGCAGCGCTTGGCCTGCCAGGAAGGCGTCGAGATTCGCGAGCACCGCATCGGCCATGAGCATGCGCGTCTCGACGGTTGCGCTGGCGATGTGCGGCGTGAGGACGACATTCGGATGCGCCCGCAGCGCCGCGGGGACATTCGGCTCGTCGGCAAACACGTCGAGCGCCGCGCCGGCGAGCGCTCCGGACTCGAGCGCCGTGACCAGCGCCGCTTCGTCGACGATGGAGCCGCGGGCGACATTGACGAGATATCCGCGTGGACCGAGAGCTTGCAGCACGCTCGCGTCGATGAGGTGATGGGTCGACGCGTTCGCCGAGCTCGCGACGATGAGCACGTCCGACGCGCGCGCCAGCGAGATCACATCCTCGTGGAACTCGTACGCGCAAGGCTTGCGCTCGAGATTCGTGTACGCAACGCGCCCGAACGGCGTGAGTCGCTCCGCGATCGCCGCACCGATGCGGCCGAGCCCCACGATGCCGAAACGTCGGCCGCTGACCTTGCTTGCGAGCGGCATGTCGCCATCGGGCCAGCGGCCTGAGCGCACGTAGGCGTCGGCAGCGGGGATGTTTCGCAGCAGCGCGATGATCAGCCCGATCGCCAGATCGGCGACATCTTCGGTCAGCACACCGGGCGTCGTCGTCACGCGAACGTTGCGGGCGCGCGCAACGTTCGCATCGACCTTGTCGACCCCCACGCCGTTGATGGCGATGATGCCGAGCGCCGGCAGCGCTTCGATGAGCTCGTTCGCGCATCCGATGTGACCGCCTGTGACGACTGCACGCACGCTTGCCGCGCGCTGCTTCAGCCAGGCCCGCTGCGTGGCGGCATCGAGCGTGAACCAGCGCACGACCTCGAACCGTTGTGACAGGCCCGCCTCGAGATACGGAGAGAACGGGCACAGCTGCAGCACCGTGGCGCGCGATTCGTTCATGTCGACCTCAGATGACCGAAAGGATGCCGCCATCGACGTAGAGCGTGTGCCCATTGACGAAGTCGGCGGCGCTCGAGGCGAGGAACACCACCGCGCCGTGCAAGTCTTCGAGCTTGCCCCAGCGGCCTGCGGGCGTGCGCTTGCGTAACCACTCGTCAAAGGCCGGGTCTTCGACCAGCGCCTTGTTGAGCGGCGTTGCGAAGTAGCCGGGACCGATCGCGTTGATCTGCAAGCCATGGCGTGCCCAGTCGGCACACATGCCCTTGGTGAGATTCCTGATGGCGCCCTTCGATGCGGTGTACGGCGCGATCGTCGGTCGCGCGAGCTCGCATTGCACGCTGCCGACGTTGATGATCTTGCCGCGTCCGCGCGCAATCATGTGGCGCGCGACGGCCTTGCTCACGTAATAGACGCTGTCGAGATTCGTCGCCATCAGCTCGCGCCAGTCGCGGTCGTCGAACTGCTCGAGCGGCGCCCGCCGCTGGATGCCGGCGTTGTTGACGAGGATGTCGATGGGACCCACCTCGGCCTCGATCGCATCGACGGCTGCCGTGACCTGCGCGGGATCGGTCACATCGAAGCGGCTGAGCGCCACCTCGGCACCGGTGCCGCGCAGCGCGCGGGCGGCGGCGTCCAACCCCGCCGCGGCGCGCGCATTGAGCACGACACGCGCGCCGGCCTGGGAAAGTGCCTCTGCGATCGCATACCCGATACCGCGCGAGGCGCCCGTGATCAGGGCGGTCCTGCCGGTCAGGTCGAATAGCTTCATGAGCCGCATCCCGACGTGGCTATGTTATCGTGCACATGCTAGCCTGAAATACCGGGTCGAGTGCAAATGAAAGTCGCGGTTATCGGAGTCGGTGTCATGGGCACGGCCATCGCAGGCCGCCTGCTCGAGAGCGGCGCGACGGTGCATCTGTACGATCCCGTGCCCGAGAAGTGCGCGCCGCTCGTGGCGCGAGGCGCCGTCGCGGCCGGCTCGGCGAGCGGGGCGTCCGCGCCGGCGCGGTTCGTCATCACCAGTCTCAACAGCGCAGACGTCGTCGAGCGTGCGGTCTTCGGGCCGGATGGCGTTGCAGCCGCGGGCTCACCCGAGAAGCTGCTCGTCGACATGTCGAGCATCGATCCGGCGCGCACGGCCGAGATGGCGGCGAGACTGCGCTCGACCACGGGCATGGGATGGGTCGATGCGCCCCTCTCCGGCGGCGCACCCGCGGCGGCGCAGGGCGCATTGACGTTGATGCTGGGCGGAACCGATGAGGATGTGGCCCGTGCAACGCCGCTACTCACCCTGCTCGCCGCGCGCCGTACGCATTTCGGGCCGGCCGGTTCCGGCCAGACCGTCAAGCTGATCAACCAGGTGCTATGCGCAAGCGCATTTCTCGCCGTGGCCGAGGCGGTGCGTTTCGCCGAGGCGCACGGTGTTGACGCGACTCGAATCCCCGAGGCGCTGGCCGGTGGCCGCGCCGACTCGCGCATCCTGCAAGAGTTCATGGCGAAGATGGCCCGCCGGGATTTCTCACCGACGGGCCGAATCGACAACATGCTCAAGGACCTCGAGACCGTGCAGGCGGCCGCGCTCGCACGGCGGGTGCCGATGCCGGTGACCTCGCTCATTGCCGACCTGCACCGCCTCCTCGTAGCCGGCGGCCTGGGGCCCGCGGACAGCGCCGAGTACGTGCGCTTGTTTGATCTCGCCGCCAACAACACCCCCACTGATAAAGACCACACATGACCCCGACCGCCTTCCGAGAAATCCGCGCCGCCGTGCTGCGTGAGCCCAATGGCCCGTTCGTGATCGAGACACTGACCATCGATCGGCCCGGGCCCAATGAGGTGCTCGTCCGCATCGTTGCCGTCGGAATGTGTCACACGGATCTGGCCGTGCGCGCACGCCATCTGCCGACGCCACTGCCCGCCGTGCTCGGGCACGAAGGCGCCGGCATCGTCGAGGCCGTCGGCACAGGCGTGCAGAAGGTGGTTCCCGGCGATCACGTCGTTCTCACGTTTCCGAGTTGCGGGCTGTGTGACAGCTGCCTCACCGGCCATCCGTCGCAGTGCTTCGCCGCGTTCCCCCTCTACTTCAGCGGTGCGCGGCTCGATGGCAGCCACGGCCTGCATTGCGCGCGCGGCCCCCTGCACGACCGCTTCTTCGCTCAGTCGTCGTTCGCGACGTACTCGCTCGCGACCGAGCGCAACGTCGTCAAGGTGCCGAAAGATGCGCCGCTCGAGCTGCTGGGTCCGCTCGCGTGCGGCATACAAACCGGCGCGGGCGCCGTCTTGAATTCGTTGCGCGTGCGCACGGGTGAGAGCTTTGCGGTGTTCGGCAGCGGCAGCGTGGGGCTATCCGCGGTCATGGCCGCAAGGCTCTGCGGGGCACGGCACGTGATCGCAATCGATGTCCTGCCGAGCCGTCTTGAGCTGGCCGGGCAGCTCGGCGCCACGCACGCCATCGATAGTCGCGAGCAAGACGCGTACGAGGAAGTGCGGCGGATCACCGGGGCGGGCGTCCATCACGCGCTCGATACCACCGGTCGTGTCGAGGTCATTCGCGGCGCGCTCAACGCGCTCCGACCGGGTGGCGTGTGCGGCATCCTCGGCGCGTCGGCGCCGGGCTCCGAGTTGCCCATCGACGTCAACATGTTCATCGGCATGAGCAAGACGCTGCGCGGGATCGTCGAAGGCGACAGCGTTCCGGACATCTTCATCCCGCAGCTGATTGCGCTCCATCTGCAGGGCGCGTTTCCGTTCGATCGACTCGTGAGGTTCTATGCGCTGGAAGAGATCAATCAGGCCGTGCAGGACAGTGAAGCCGGGCGGACGATCAAGCCGATCATCCGGATGCCCGCGTAGACATTCGCCATGATCACGCGCACCGCCGTCTTCGAGGGCAGGCTGAAGAAAGGGTCGGAGGAGCGCTTCTTCGCCGCGGTGAAGGAACGCCTGATGCCGCTGTGGCAGCGCTTTCCGCACGCGCGCAACGTGCGCATGCTACGCGTGACCGGCAGCGATGCGCATGCACCTCCGATCGTGATGATTCAGCAGATCGACTACCCTTCGATGACCGCGCTCGAGGAAGCCCTCGCCTCACCGGTGCGCGCCGAATCGCGCGCGATCACGATGGAGCTGATGCAGATGCTCGAGGGCCGCCTGTATCACGTCGTCAGCGAGCTCGAGACCTGAAGACGATCCGGCTCGGCGCCAACGGCGTTCACATCCTCACGGAGAGTGCGCGCGGCAAGCAGGTACAGCAACGCGGACAACAGCAGTGGCAGCGGACTCACGATGAGCGCGGCCTTGAGACCGCCGGCGGAAGCGGCAAGACAAGCTTCTTGAATGACCGCGCTGGCGCCCGCCGCGGCCCGTCCGCCGGGACAGAGCGTCGCGAATTCACCGAACGCGAAGTCACGCGCGGCGAACAGATCGCTCGCCAATCCCGATGCGACCGGCCCGAGGCCCATGCCGATGAGCGTGCCTGCGAGCGAGAAGATCGCGATCGCGGTTGCGCGCGAGTGAGCGTTCGCCATGCTCTGGATCATCCCGATCGAGGGCATGTAGAACGTGAAGAGGAAGATCCCGCCCACGAGGATCAACGCCGCGGCCACCAACGCCTGGGTCTGCTGGAATGCCACTACATAGAGCACGGTGGCGATGCACAGGCCGATAGCGGGAATCCAGCACCGCCAACGCTCGTCGTGCCGCGCGAGCCAGTCGACGCCGAAGCCGCCGAACAGCAGCCCCACCGTTGCCGCCGCACATTGAATCGCGCCGAAAGCAAAACCGCCCTGGGCCAGGGTCCAATGATGAATGCGCACGAAGTAGGCGACATAGAACTGCGCGATCGCATTCACACAAAAGGTGACCAACGCGGCACCCAGCATCACGTAGATGAATGCGCGCTTCTGGAGCAGGAGACCGATCGCCGCACGCCATGGCAGAACCGCAGTGTCTTGCTCCGGGTCGTACAGCCCGCGCGGCGGCTCGCGCAGCATGTATTTGACCGCGAGCCCCACCAGCAACCCCGGCAAGCCCACGGCGATCAACGCGGCGCGCCAGCCCCACTGTTGGCCGATCCATGCGGCGATAGCGGCGCACAGGAGCGTCGAGGCCGGCGAGCCGAGTTGAATGATGGAAAGGATCGAGGCTCGCCGTGCGGGCGGATAGTGATCGCCGACGAGCGAGGTCGACGCGGGAAGAAAGCCGGCCTCGCCGACTCCGAGCCCCGCGCGCCCGAGCAGCAACTGCCAGAAGTTTTGCGCGAGCCCGCAGAGGACGCAGAACAGCGACCAGACCGCCGTCGCCACGGCCACGATCGTGACGCGGTTCGCGCGATCGGCGAGCCGCGCCACCGGCAAGCCCGTCAACGTGTACACGAACGCGAATCCCAGTCCGCCGAGCAGCCCGATCTGGAAATCACTCAGCACGAGATCCTGCTTGATGGACTGCGCGAGCACCGGATACAGGTTGCGATCGGTGAAGTTCAGCAGCCCGGAGAGAAACAGGAGCACGACGAGCTTCACTCGATAAGCGCTGGAGAAACCACCTCGGTCGAGCGGCGTTGGCACTCGGAATGTCCTCTGCGGTGACGGTTCAGCCGGGCGGCGCGTCCGGGCCGGGCGGCGCGGAGGCCGCCTCTTCCTGCGCACGCGCGTCGCGCAGCGCTTCGGCCTTGCGCGCTTCCACGAACGCTGCGGCCACGTGCGGTGTGTTGTCGCGCCCCGGCCGTTCGAGGTGCTCGCGTTTGAACAGTCGAATCTCGCTGTAGCGGCCCTCGCGCACCTTCCTGACCCAAGCCGGGTCGCTGATGTTGCTGCGGCCGACGGAGACCAGGTCGAAGTCGCCGCGCGCGAATCGCCGCTGCAGCTCGCGCAGACCGAAGCCGAGCTGGTGCCCGACGACGCGCGTTCCCTCGGCGCTCTCCATGATGTCCGCGCCCAGCCCGACGCTGCCGACGGCGCAAACGGCCGCATCGGTCATGGACCTCACCCAACCGGCGAGACCGAGATCGCTTCCGGCCCACTCGGGCACATGAAACCGCCGTGTCGAGACGTGAAACATGTCGACTCCCGCCGCGCGCAAGGCCGAGATCATGACGCGCAGATCATCCGGGGTCCGCGCGACTTTTGCGGTGAAGTCGATTTCCTTCCACTGTGAAAAGCGGAAGGAGATCGGAAAATCACGGCCCACGGCGGCGCGGATGCTCGCCACGATCTCCGCCGGAAAACGCACCCGGTTGCGGATGTCCGGCCCGCCGTAGCCATCCTCTCGCACGTTGGTTCCGGCCCACAGAAACTGATCGAGGAGATAGCCATGC
>Ga0182749_1001095_pt1 | contig 22134 bp, 19 predicted proteins | sample eDN3rd37CKraftMG_FD_128875 | JGI IMG/M metagenome (GOLD analysis project Ga0182749, IMG submission 128875) | Enriched Miracle-Growth compost microbial communities from Emeryville, California, USA - eDNA 3rd pass 37_C Kraft MG (version 2) (version 2) ...
TGACCGCTGTCGTTCCGTTCGGCTAACGCGCCAATGTGCTTCAGCAATGGAGCTACTCACGGTCGTTACGACCGAATTTTGGAATCCACAATGGATCCGTGAATGAACATCCTAACTCTAGAGCCGCGCCAGGACGGCGCTCAACTTGAGGCGCACGGTGTCGGCGATTTCGGACAAGGCGGGCTTGCCAACACGCTCCATTGACGCTGTTGGATCGATTGTGGCCACCTCTACCTCTCCGTTGGCGCGCTCTTGCAGAATGACATTGCACGGGAGCATAACGCCGATTTTGTCTTCGGCTTGAAGTGCACGATAGGCCAGCTGAGGGTTGCAGGCGCCGAGGATACGATAGGGTTTCAAATCGATACCCAGCTTTGCCTTAAGCGTGGAGCGAACATCGATATCCGTCAGAACGCCGAAATCTTCTTCTTTCAGCGCTGCGATAACTTTCTCGATCGCCGCATCGAAGGGCATGTGAATGGTTTTAGCGATGTAAAAGCCCATGGCCTGAACCCTTCAAGATTGTGCTAGCGGTGTCGGATGCCGATTTTAATTGCTCACATCATGCAGCAGCCCGCGCCGAGCAACAGATCCGCCTTTTTCTTTTGGTCTGCGCTCAGCACCTTGTAGAGCGCCTCGGTCGCGGGCCGCAAAGCCTTGAGAGCTTCGACCATGCTTTCCATCACCTTGGTGTGAGCGTCCAAGCGATCGAGCGCACTTCCCGTCTGCGTAGCCTGCGCGATCGCGGTGTGCATATCCTGCATGGCCGTTCCTTGGGTTTCGACTGCGCTTGCGTAGTGGTTCCAGGCTGACATCTGCGCCTGAGCGACGCCCAGCTCGGCCTTTATGTAGGCAAGGCGTCCCTCCATCATCGGACCGAAGTTCATCATCGTGCCCCGGCCCATCATCCCTTGCATCGCCGCGCACATGTCGCCGGACCTCATCATGCCCATCCCCATGTGGCGCATCATGCCTTGGCGCATCATGGGCATCTGCTGGTCGCCCTGCTGAGCGCGTGCCGCGCTTCCAGCAAGACTAATTGCGCCGATCAGCGCCGCGACCAGGAAACGCAAATTCTGATCCATGATCCGATTCTCCTTTTCAGATCGCCGGTTCGGCGATCACAGGAAACACCTTCATCGACATTTATTTTTCCTACCGCTCATGCATTGCGTTGATCAGGGTCAACATCGACCGTTTGGGCGGCTGGTCTGCGAAAAGCGAGCGGCACTCCATTTCGAAGAAGGCATCAATCCAATCCGGGCGGCCGTACCAGCTCGCCGCCGAAAATCTTGCAAAAATCATCGGCATCTTCTTTCTTGGAAAACCGATAAATCCAATACTCCTTGTTCTGGCGCCGGACCGTATCGTAGATCGGGCACACATCGCGATTTTCGCAGAATTTCGAAATCGCGATTCCGTTGATGCCTTGAGCAAAGGTGGATAATAACGCGACGCCTATGGGCCACGTCTCGCAGCCAGATGGTATCATTATTATTTATCGGCCAATGGTACGGCGGCTTCTCATGATGATCGCTTGAAACCTGTAATCATTGCGCGCGCGAGATTTTCGCCATGTTCGATGCTGGCGAACACGACGCCACCGACGTGAAGCGCTACTAAAATTAAGGCTATGTTGCTCGCGCTCGAATGAAGATTATCCACCCACTGTACACCCCAGAAGGTATCGGTGGTCATCATGATTCCCGTAATGCAAAGGACGAGCAGCACGACGAGCAATGCGATGACCATTGCACCGCCGGCCGGATTGTGGCCGAGATAGCGAGGGGCCCGCAGGTGCACCATGTCTCGCATGTAGCGCACGACGGTATGCGGAGGGTAAACGAAGCTGGAAAAGCGGGCATAGCGAGAACCTACAAAGCCCCAGACAATGCGCGCAACGATGAGCGCAAGAACAACATAGCCGGCGGCCAAATGGGGTTGATCCCATATTCCGCCCGTATACCAAGCTGTCGCAAACGCGATGACCAGCAACCAATGAAAGACCCGCACGAAAAGATCCCAGACTCTAACTAATCTCGATCCCTCGGCTTGGCGGACCTCAATCGCATAAGCGCGTTCTGCGGGGTGGCTCTTCATCACTGTGAGTGAACGATCTTTGCGCTTGTTGGATCGAGGAAGAGCTCCATCTTTTTACCGCTCTTGTCGGTCGCGTAGACCTCGTAACAATTGCCCGAACGAGTTGTTTTGATGCTCGTGACGGTATAGCCGCCTTCTGTGATCTTGGCCTTGGCAGCCTCCTCTGTCATCCACTTGTCTTTCGCAGCCGCGGTGCAAGTTCCAGAATAGCTACCAGCTAATGCTGGACCAGCGGCGAGCATGCAAAAAGCCGATACGGCGATTTTCATTTTCATATGTCGATCTCCATGAACGCCAATCCGAACGCCAATATGATCGGTCACCGTTCCTGGGAAATCGTGTAGGCAGGTAAACGCATTTGTGCGTTGACTTGCATCAAAGTACCAGTGCCGCCGCAAAGGAAACCTAATAACGGCTTTGCATGCCGAGACGAATACGACGCTAGCGCTAAGTATGCGGTTCGCGTTCCGCTGCTGTTCAATGCCGAATTGACGCCGATCTAGTTCGACACGGCTGTGATCGGCCTTCATTGAGTGGCCTTCTTAGAATATTAGTTAGGTTCCCTCCTTCTGCGGTAGCTCGCGGCGCGAAAGCTTCCTCTGCCGGGCACGAGCACAAAGGAAGAGACAAAAAATGAGCAGACTCCACGTCCATCCCGAAAATCACCTCATCGATCGCATCGGATGGTTGCGCGCCGCCGTGCTAGGCGCCAACGACGGTATTGTCTCCACCGCGAGCCTCATTGTCGGCGTGGCGGCTGCTTCAGCCAAGCCCGCCGATATCCTCATCGCAGGTGTCGCTGGCCTCGTTGCGGGAGCGATGTCGATGGCAGCCGGTGAATACGTTTCCGTCAGCTCGCAGGCGGATACCGAGTACGCAGATCTCGCGCGTGAGCGCCAGGAGCTCAGCGATAACATCGGCTTCGAGAGGGAGGAGCTGGCTCAAATCTACGTCAAACGTGGCCTTGAGCACGAACTGGCCGTGAAAGTTGCCGATCAACTCATGGCCAAAGATGCGTTGAGAGCGCACGCCCGCGACGAGCTTGGAATTTCTGAGATCAGCACGGCGCGCCCTGTGCAAGCTGCGCTAACCTCGGCTGCAACGTTTGCCGTAGGTGCTTTAATGCCGTTGTTGATGGTTCTGATCTCCCCCTCGGACAAGCTTGTGCCCGTTGTCTCGGTCGCCTCTCTAGGTTTCCTCGCCCTCCTTGGGGCCGTGGGCGCCAAAGCCGGCGGTGCCAACATCGCGAAGGCGACGGCCCGCGTCACGTTCTGGGGAGCACTCGCGTTGGCTTTGACGGCCGGGATCGGAAAACTTTTCGCGATAGTTGTTTGAGATCACCGCCGCTCGTTACGATCTCGCGAGGCCTAACTGTGCCAAGTGCTTTTCATGAACGACTGCAACGCAGAGCCCTGATCGCCATTGCGCTGTCCGGATTAACTTTCGGCGGACTGCTTTATGCAGCGAGCCATCCCAACGCGGCGAGATGGTTGTGGGCGGCCGGGACCGTGCCGGTTGTCGTTGGGCTTTTCGTGTCCATGACTCGCGACCTAATGGCTGGCCGTATGGGCGTCGATGCCGTGGCGTTCATCTCAATGTCTGCGGCGCTGCTGCTTGGAGAGCCATTGGCCGGCGTGGTGGTCGCGGTCATGTATGCGGGCGGCAATCTGCTCGAAGACTTTGCCGTCACGCGCGCTGAACGCGATCTCAAGTCCCTGACCGACCGCGCACCCCGCATCGCCCACCGACGACACGGAGACTCGTTGGAAGACGTTGCGATCGAAGACATCGCCGTCGGCGATATCGTATTGGTGCGTGCAGGCGAAGTCATTCCCGTCGACGGCATCATCCTCGCCGCCGCCGCGACGCTCGACGAGGCGGCATTGACGGGTGAACCCATCCCCGTGACACGCCCGAAAGGCGATCCGGTTCATAGCGGCACAATCAATGCGGGCGAAACATTTGAAATGCGGACGACAGCGGGCGCCGGCGAAAGCACCTACGCGGGCATCGTCAGACTGGTGACCGCGGCGCAAACAGCGAAGGCACCTTTCATCCGGCTCGCCGATCGCTATGCTTTGGTCCTGCTGCCGGTAACGCTAGCGTTGGCGGCAGCAGCTTGGCTGTGGTCGGGTGATCCCATCCGTGGCCTTGCTGTTCTCGTGGCATCGACTCCCTGTCCGCTCATCCTAGCCGCTCCGGTTGCCTTCATCGCAGGGATCTCCCGCGCTGCTCGCCGTGGCATCCTCATCAAAGGCGGCGCCGCGATCGAAGCTCTCGCGCGAACCCATACCGTAATGTTCGACAAGACCGGGACACTGACCGTTGGGGGTGCGAGACTTGTTGCCATCGAAACCGCTCCGCAACAGTCGGCCGACGAGATCATGCGCCTTGCAGGCTCTCTCGAGCAAGCCTCCCACCATGTGGTCGCGGCGGCGATCGTTGCGGCGGCGCGCGCACGAGGACTTGTGCTTTCTCAGCCAAGCAACGTCAAAGAGACGATGGGATCGGGCCTTCAGGGTGTGGTCGAGGGTCGCCAAGTTCGCGTAGGCTCCTTCGACTTGGTATATGGTCCGGCACAGCCGAAACCTTGGGCGATACGCGCACTTCGCCGGGCGTCGTGGCGATCCGCGCTGAGTGTATTCGTCTCGGCGGATGGAACTACAATCGGCGCGATCCTTTTGGCCGACGAACTGCGGCGCGAGACGCCAAGGGCTGTGCAAAGTCTTCGTGCCGCTGGCGTCAAACGTATCATGATGGTTACCGGTGATCGCGCCGAGTCTGCCGAGACGATCGCCGCGGCTCTCGACCTTGATGCTGTGCTTGCCGAACGAGTTCCCTCCGATAAAGTTGAGGCCGTAGTTGTCGAACAACGGCTTCATCCAACGATCATGGTCGGCGATGGCATCAATGATGCGCCCGCCCTTGCAGCCGCCGATGTGGGCATCGCATTGGGAGCTCGTGGCGCCAGTGCGTCCTCAGAGGCCGCCGATGTCGTTATTCTCGTTGATCAACTTGATCGCGTTTCTGACGCTGTTGCGATCGCTCGACGAACGCGGCGTATTGCTATTCAAAGCATCACCGCAGGTATGGTCTTGTCCGGGACGGCTATGATCGCCGCAGCATTCGGATATTTGACGCCAGTCGAGGGCGCCGTAACCCAGGAGGCAATTGATGTCACGGTCATACTCAATGCGCTACGCGCGTTGACACCCGGTTGGAAAATCGGTCAGCAGCATCTCCAGCCGTCTGCCAGTCGCGCTCTTCGGCAAGGTCACAACGATCTTCAAACTTGCCTAGATCGCCTGAGAGAAATTGCGGACGCCCTTGATGATGCACCTCCTCAGCTCGCTCTTCCGCTGATCCTTGAAGCCGATCAGCTGATTGCTCAAAACATCGTGGAACATGAACGCGATGACGAGAGCAACGTTTATCCGCGCATTGCCAAGATTCTCCATGACGCTCCCGGCCTTGTCGCCATGAGTCGCGCACACCGAGAAATCCTTCATTTATCGCGGTTGCTGTCGAGATTATCGAATGGTCTAAAGCTCGAGGCGGTCGACAAATATCTGGTCCGCGATGCTCAGCGCGTGATTGAGTCGATTGAATCTCTGGTCCGCATGCACAATGCACAGGAGGACGACATCTACGAGCAAGCAGCTTCGGGTTAATGCCTGAGGTAGGCGCCTGCTTGATGCTTTTCGCAGACCGCATGCGGCCGTCCGTAGCAGTGACGTTCAAAAATTCTAGATCGAGGTATCTTTTCCCGAATTTCAAAATCAGTTTCCGCTCAGCGGCCAGCAAGGGATCACTTGTCCGAATTCTCGGCGATCTAGTTAGTTTGGTGTCCCGAAAACATTTGATTTGGAACAAATCTTTCAAATCGAAATGGGGCGTAAGCTGAAGGCGAGCTATAGGCTTGATGGCGCTCCAGACGATGACGAGGGAAACCCGCTGCCCGATGAGCGCAGCAACGCGCCGAGAAACCGGCAGACCGAATTAGCCCTTCGCAAACGGTTGTCACTGCTAAGGAGCGCTTTCGTGATGGTCTTAATCGCCTTTGCAACGACAGAAGGGCAGACCCGCAAGGTTGCCGAGAAAATCGCGTTCTACGCATCGGCGCGAAATCATGAAGTGAAACTTTATGATGTCGCGTCGCTTACGGACGTTCCAATGGTTGATGATTTTGCGAAGATGATTGTGGCCGCATCAGTCCATGAAGAACGTCATCAAGAAAGTGCCATAAATTTCGTAGCTGCCCATCTCGATCAGCTTCGCCGCAAGCCGTCGGCCTTCGTGTCAGTCAGCCTATCGGCAGCCATGCCGAATGAGCAGACGGAAGCTCAACGCTACCTTGATCGCTTTATCTCCACTACCGGTTGGTCACCTGCGAACACTCTCCTCCTCGCTGGCGCTTTGTCTTTGTCAAAATGCGACTATTTTCAGCGTCAGGTCTTGAAACACGTTCTAGAAAAGCTCGGAAATGATCTAGATCAGGATTTCTACGAATTTACAAATTGGTCGACACTTGAAGGGTTCATCGACCGTTTCCTCCGTGAGACTTAGCGCATCGCAGGTCTCTCATAACGAAGACTATGTACATCGGGTATTTCGAGGGGTTTGGGTTCAACGAGCAGTTCGCGCCGGTCAGAACTTGGAAAGAATTGTTGCTTCACCCCGGCCATGCCGACCCCAGCAGCAGCGAAAAGCAGTGCTACAAATCCGGCTACGATGAACTTGCGGCGCACGGCCCAGTCCACAATTCGCCGAAAGCGCTCATAGTTCAAAGTGCATAGATCGCGGCATGGCCACCTGCGACCAGTTTGATATCGGGAAGCTTCACGCCCAAATACGGGGTGAAAGCGAGGGCGACGATCCAGCGTGGCTATGGGGATCCCGCTACATTTCTCATCAGGCTAACGGCGAGCCCGCGATGGTGCTTGGCGTCGTTATGCAGGACGGCTGGAATGGTCTTGATCTCGGCAAGGCACTCGACGCGGAAGAGGCCAAGATCGCTAAAGCCCTCGTCGACATGGCATAGCGGCGTCGCTCGGCATCAATCGTGCGCCGCTTGCTGCGGTCGCCGTCCACATCAATCGCCGACGGATCAGTCGTCTTGATGATAAGATGAGATTGGTGGCCGCGAAGACCGATGAGTTCGATCCCTTGGTTTAAGGGCGGAAGGGCATTCTCGAAAAGCTGATGCGGTCGCAAAAATCGCTACTACGTTGCGGGCGTTTTCTATCGATCGCGTAGTTCGATGGAGCAAAAAATGATATGCTACTGTAGGACCAAAATGATCGTGCAACTCTTTGTTTTATATAACTATTTTTTTGATGAATGCCAATAAGCTGGCGGAGAGAGTGGGATTCGAACCCACGAGACCCTTACGAGCCTACACGCGTTCCAGGCGTGCGCCTTCAACCACTCGGCCATCTCTCCATATCGCTCATGCGAAGCGGCGCGCACTATACGCATCGCGGCCCTAAGCGCAACTTGCACAGACAGGGCGGCGGCCAAAAACGATGTGTCGCTTGACCACAGGCCGCCCGGGCCACAAAAAGGTGCCCGTTAACGAGCAAACGACAACCCATGACCAGTTCCCGCCTTTTTAAAGCATTTGTCCTGGTTTTCTTGGTATGCACCTCGGCGGCGCTTTGGTCGTGGCACATGACGGGCGAAGCGCCGAGCCACTGGCTGGTGCGTGGTTCGATCGCATCGCTTGTCGCGGCTCTTGTAGCCGGCGTCGTGAACCCCGACACGCGGCCGCGCATGCTGATGCGCTTTCTCGCCGGGCTTTTCGCCCTCTTTTCGTTGCTTGCATTCGCAGCCGACGTTTCGCGCCCGGCGCTCGACGGGCAAAGCCGTGCGGCAATCTCGCTCCTTCAGCATATGCAAACGCTAGCGCCGTCGTTCGTCACCGCGCTCGAACGATCGGTGGAGGGCTCGATCGGCGCATTTGCTTGGGACCCGATTCTGACTTCTGTCCTGTCGTTGCCAGCCTCATTTTTCTTCTTCGTGCTGGCCGTAATCGCCGGCGTCCTGGGCAGACCGAGGCAGCGCATACGCATCTTCGTCAATGATTACTGACATGAAGGCCGATCTGCCCCATGCTCCGCGTCATGGCGAGAGCAACCTGCTCTCGCATTCGTCATGACCCTGATCAACAGCGAGGCAGAAAATTCGGCCGCCCGAAAGATTATTTTTTATCAGCCGTCGTCGTTTTGTGGAGGTGCGGGCGCAACGCCGGGTGCGCCAGTGCCGCCTTCGCTGGCACGATCGGGATGCCTTCAGCTTTCGCAAACGCCATTCTGGCTTTCGCGGCTTTCTCGAGCGCTTCGTGGACCGCGGCCTTCGTCATCAACGCCGCCTGAGGAACCGGAACAGGATCAGGCCCGGCCGCTAGGATTGAACGACATTCCGCCGGCAGATCTGACAACATGATGGGCGGCTTTGGCGGCCTCACGTTGACACTGCGAGGCTTGGGAGCGGGCGCATTCTTAGCGGGCCTGACTCTCGCCAGCCACCAATCGACTTCTTTCCCGCAACCGTCATTGCCGGTCGGCGGCGTCTGCGACTGGCAGCCGCTGACACCGGGCGGACATTTGATGCGCATGTGAAAGTGATAGTAATGCCCGTAGTAGGGCCGCACTTTGCCGAGCCACGCGCGATCCGTGCCTGCGGCCTGGCACAGCGCCTTCTTGATCGCAGGATGAACGAAGATCCGCTCGACCTCGGGATAAGAGGCCGCCCGTTTGATCAGAGCTACCTGCTTACTTGTGAACACCTTCGGATTGACCGCTAGACCTGTGCTGTCGAGCATCGAGGTCGCTTGCAGATCCTCGCGCTGCTGGCGCGTCAGACGCCGCTTCGGCATCGGCGTGAGCCAGATATCAGCATCGAGCCCAACCTGATGGCTCGCATGCCCCGCCGTCATTGGCCCGCCTCTCGGCTGCGCGATATCGCCGACGAGAAGACCATGCCAACCATCGAACTTTTGCGCATCCAACCCAAAACGCTCGATAAGTGCGATCAACTCAGGGTGACCCCAATTGCGGTTACGCGAAAGGCGCATTTCCTGCCAAGCCGGACCATCGACCGGCAATGGCACGGCGCCCGAGAGACATCCATGCGCATAGTACCCAATGGCGCGAGCCGCGAGTGGAGCCGGCTTTTTTACCGCGCCAAAAAGATCTTTCGCCCCAATGAATGTTGGCCACTCGGGAAGACCGGGTTCGGCTTTGAGGCTGGACGTTTCCGATAGAGGCGTGCCGAGGACAGGGTCGGCGGTGATCGCCGCGGACTTCGCATTGGAATTCGACGCGGTAGACGGCGCCATCTGCGCTATCGGCTTCGCATCAGGCGCCGGTGTCGCGTCCTGTTCGCTGGAACGTATCAGCGCCTGACTCTTCTGAGAAACAAAGTCCGGCAGACCGTGAACGGCCCCATCTGTAGCGGATCGCGGATCGGCAAAGGCGGAAGGCAATAGAAAATCGCACTTGATCAGGATAATTCCCGCCAAGCCTAGCGTGAAAAGCAGCGCGGATAATCCTCCGGATCTCATGCCCGCTTCCGAATTTGCCAAAGATAAGCCCTTATACGTCATAGTCGGGCGAAAATCAGTCTCTGCCGCCGAAACGCCATCAAAGTTGCACCAGCGTGGCAAAAAAAGCCAAAATATCGCCCTTGATCGAGATTCAAGGCCAATCGTCGGCTACATCCAGCGCCTGCAGGAACTCAGGAGCTTAGCCGCGCAGCTTATGTTCAATTCGCGTGCCAATCATGCCGACATCTTCACCAAGCAGCCAGGAAAGAACTTCAAACTGACATTTATAGTCGAAGCAGGCGATCCAGACGCGCCTTGCCGCCTCGTCCTCGCACACGGCGCGGGAGCGGGCATTGCGTCGTCCTTTTTCGAGGCAATGACAAAATTGCTCGCCGCGCGCGACATGGCTCTCACGGCATTCGAATTCGCGTACATGGCCTCCCGACGCGAAGGAGGCCCAAAACGGCCGCCACCGAAAGCGGAAATGCTGACGTCCGAATATCGCGACGTCGTTCGATCCCTGACGAGGTCCCGGAAGGCAGCCACCAAGATCGTTATCGGTGGCAAGTCGCTGGGCGGACGAGTGGCAAGCCTCATCGCCGACGAACTCTATCGCGAAGGCGCCATCGCCGGGCTCGTTTGCCTTGGCTATCCATTTCATCCGCCCAAGACGCCCGAAAAGCTCCGGACTGCCCATCTCGAAGTAATCAAATGCCCGACCCTGATCGTCCAAGGTGAACGCGACCCATTCGGTGGCCGTAGCGAAGTCGAAGCCATGCCGTTATCTAAAAAGATCGAAATAGTCTGGATCGGAGACGGCGACCATGATTTTGGTCCGCGCGGAAGTTCGGGCTTTACGCGTAAAGGAAACCTAGCCTCCGCGGCCGATGCCGTTGCGGCATTTGTCGCGAGGCTTCCGGACTCGCGTTGACGCATTCCCTGGCGCAACCTACGGTGCCGCCGCGAAATTTATTCTCCGAACGGAGGGTAATTCGAGCCTCCTGCCAACATGAAACGGCATCGCAATCAATGACCTCTCTTGCCTTCACTTCCGCGCAAGCCGCCGCCAGCCTCGAATCCAGGGCTTGGCCGTTTGAAGAAGCTCGGCGGCTGATCAAGCGGCTCGAACGCTTGCCAGGAGGCGCCGAAAAGACCGTCCTGTTCGAGACAGGCTACGGGCCGTCCGGCCTGCCGCACATCGGAACGTTCGGAGAGGTCGCGCGCACGACGATGGTGCGCCATGCATTCGAATTGTTGACGGGCGGCAAGCGCAAGACGCGCCTCATCTGCTTCTCCGATGACATGGACGGCTTGCGCAAGGTGCCGACCAACGTCCCCAATCAGGCAATGCTGCAGGAGCATCTGGACGAGCCGCTAACGCGCGTGCCCGACCCGTTCGGCAAGTTTGAAAGCTTTGCCCATCACAACAACGCCATGCTGCGCGATTTCCTCGACCGCTTTGAGTTTGAGTACGAATTTTTCTCGGCGACCGAGTGCTACAAGTCGGGAATGTTCGACGCGACATTGCTCAAGATGCTCGCGGTCTACGACAAGGTCATGGAAATTATCCTGCCGACGCTCGGATCGGAGCGGCAGGCGACCTATTCCCCCTTCCTGCCCATCAGCGAACGAACAGGCCGCGTCCTGCAGGTGCCGATGGTGGCACGCGACGTCAAAGCCGGAACCATTACCTACGTCGACCCTGAAACGGGCGAGACGATCGAAACGCCGGTTACCGGCGGCCGTGTCAAGTGCCAGTGGAAGGCTGACTGGGCGATGCGCTGGACGGCTCTCGGCGTCGACTACGAAATGGCCGGGAAGGACCTGATCGACAGCGTCACCTTATCGTCGAAGGTCTGCAAGGCGCTTGGCGGCACGCCGCCGGAAGGCTTCAATTACGAGCTGTTTCTCGATCAGAACGGCGAAAAGATTTCCAAGTCGCGGGGCAACGGCCTCACGATCGAGGAATGGCTGACTTACGCGCCGCCCGAAAGCCTGTCGCTCTTTATGTTCCAGAAGCCGAAGAGCGCCAAGAAGCTTTATTTCGATGTCATTCCGCGCGCGGTCGATGAATACCTCCAATTCCTATCTGCATACCCGTCGCAGGATGCCAAGCAACAGCTCGACAATCCGGTCTGGCACATCCATGGCGGGGCACCCCCGGCCCCGGAACTCCCGATCACATTCGGGCTCCTCCTCAATCTTGTTTCCGTCTCCAACGCCGAGAACAAGGATGTGCTGTGGGGCTTTTTGCGCCGCTACGCCCCGGGCGCAACACCAGAGAACAATCCGATCCTCGATCGCCTGTCCGATCGGGCCATTCGCTATTTTGACTCCTTCGTCCGGCCCTCGAAGAAGTTCCGCCCGCCCGATGACGTCGAGATCGCCGCGCTGAAAAACCTCGATGCCGCTCTCGCCGCCCTGCCCTCCGACGCCGATGCCGACAAGATCCAGAACACGTTGCTCGATGTCGGCCGCGCCATTCCGCGCTATCAGGACCCAACCAAGGTCAGCCCGAGCGGCGGACCCGGCGTGAAACTCGACTGGTTCCAGGCGATTTACGAAATTTTGCTCGGACAACAGCGCGGCCCGAGGCTTGGTACTTTTATCGCTCTCTATGGAATTCCCGAAACGCGCGCTCTTATCGCCAAGGCGCTCAGTGGCACGCTGGCAACCGCGTAACGTGCTGCGTTACGCGGACCGCGAGATTGGATTCGCCTGTTCTTGAATTTGCGCCGCGCCGCGGGAGGCGGGCCGCTGCGATCTGATATCGATCCGCCATAGCTTTTCTATGAGGACGATCAAACGTTGCTCGCGGGCCTCTATTTCGGCGCGCCGCCATTCGCGCTCGCCGAGCACATCGCGCGTAATGGCGAGCAACGGTGCCTTGCTCGATGACGTTCTGCCGTAAATGCCCTTCTTCTCGCTCCAGGAGGCATTGCGCGCTTTGTCATTCTCCTGCTGGGTGATGAGAACGAGATTGCCGAGACAGTCGACCAGTTCCCCGCGTTCCTCCGCGCTTGGAACGCATTGACGCCAGGCACTCGACGCCGAAGGCCGCTGCGGCAGCACATGCTCGATTGTGTAGAGATCGGGATCGAGGTCGGCCGTTGCTTCGTCCATCTCGTCACTCAAGCGCAGCAGCAGCAGGCGGCACACTTTCGGATTGCGCTTGTGCAGATCTCTCAGATGAAAGGCGATGCTGCGAACCTCATCCCGTGTCATCTGCAGGACCGGATGCATCGCGTCGATCGGCTGGCCTGATCGAATAACTTTGATCAGCTCGGCGAAGCGGCGCACACGTTTGCCTGAACCCGCACACAAAAGCCGCGTCAGCATCGCGAGCCGCTCAATCTCGGCGAGCAGGAAAGCCGACCTGTCGGGCTCCTGTTTCCAATTATAGAGCGCTAAAATTGCGGCAGGCGCCCAGTCTGAATCCGGCAAACGATTAAGATAGCGGAGAATCCGCTGCATATCGGCGGGCAGGACATTTTCGCCATTGCTGCGGATAATAGCGTAGGCCTTCGAAAAGGGGAGGAAAACCTCTTTGAAGAACGCCTCCGAACCGCCGGCCTCCCGAATGATCGTGCGCACCCCCGAGACGATCGGCAGACGTCCATACCCGAAAATAGTTCTGAGGTGGCCGAAGAAAGGTTCGAAATCGTCGCCGAGGGCCAAGCTCATGTCATCCCACATCCGAGCGGCCCAAGCGGTATCGCCCGTTCCCAAGCGGCTCAAGATGTCCGATTTCAGGATGTCGTTGCGCTGGAGCTTCTTGCCGCGCTCGTTCAGGACGACGAACATCTGATGCGATCGATCAATGTCCGTGCCGACGATCACGACCACGTAGCAGCGGTCCGCCACGAATTCCGCAAGCATTTTCCGCGTGCTGCGTGACAGCTCCTGCAGCGCCACACGAAAACGATCACGGACGTCGAGAAGCGTTGCCTCCTGAATCGAGGCTCCAGCAACATCGACCGCAACCATCGTGCTGCCCGGCTGAAGAATATTCTCTTCGAAGACGGCCCGCTCTTGTCCCGAGAGCAGCAGCCGGAACCGCTCCGTACGGAAGAACCGGGAGCCGCGTTTCGCGACGAGCATCGCCCGCACGCGCTTCGCAACCGACGTCCTCGGATCGGCTTCCAAATCGCGCAAGACCGCGAGCAGGGTCATTATGGTTATAAGGCGCTGCTGGCCGTCGATGATGCTGAACTCACGCTGCGACATCCTCGACGAAAGGCGCGTGGTCTCGACACCAGGGGCATCCATCAGGACGACGGCACCAAGAAAATAATCGCGATCAGCCTCACCCTCGAAACCGATACCAGCAGCCTCGATCAGATCGCTGAGCAGCTGTTCCGCTTCCTCCCGCCCCCACGAATAGGGACGTTGGAAAATCGGAATATTCAGCAGGTATGGCCCGGAAAGGAGTTCTGAGATACTGAGGGATGCCGTCGGATACACGGATACTTCGAACCTTTCGCTTACCCTGCACTGTGGCCGGCAGTCCGCGTTACTCGGCCACGTATCGCCCACTGCCGATCTTGGTTGTGCAGATATCCAGCCGTGATAGCAACGATCTCGAACAAGCGCCACAGGCGTTCGCACATCGACGTATGATGCGTGCGAGGCTCGGCGTCAAAACATAATCTTTTGGAAATGCAACAGATCATCTTCAAGATCGCGAAATCGGCAGAATGGCGCGATGCAATTGCCAAAGGCTATTATTCCGGCTCGGCGGACGATGTTCGCGACGGCTTCATTCATCTTTCGTCTAGGTCGCAACTGCGGGGAACTTTAGAGAAGCATTTCAGAGGCAAAACAGATCTTCTTCTCATTGCATTTGAAGAAGCGAGCCTTGGTACCGAACTCAAATGGGAAGCATCGCGCGGCGGCGAGCTCTTTCCACATTTCTACGGGCGGCTACCGGTATCGGACGCGCTCTGGGAGCGCGAACTGGCGTCCGATGATCAAGGCATCCCGATGCTCCGCGACGAGTGGTTCACATGTTGAGCACGTTATATCGTTTGGCGCGCCCGGCGCTGTTCGCGCTCAACCCTGAGGATGCCCACGAGGCAACGCTCAAGGCGCTCGAATGTGGCGTTCATCCGCGCCAGCTGGGCAACGACGATCCAATTCTCAACCAACAGGTATTCAATCTCGAATTCCCAAACCCGATCGGAGTGGCGGCAGGCTACGATAAAGATGCGCGCGTTCCCGATGCGCTGCTTTCCATGGGCTGCGGTTTCGCCGAAATCGGCACGGTGACGCCGCGGCCGCAATCGGGCAATCCAAAACCGCGCATTTTTCGCCTCATTGAGGATCGCGGACTGATCAATCGCCTCGGCTTCAACAATGGCGGCCACAGAGCCGCGCTCGCGCGTCTCGAAGCACGAAAGGGCCGAAACGGCATCGTCGGCGTCAACATCGGCGCCAACAAGGATAGCACCGACCGCACCGGCGATTATGTGGCGGGCATCGACACCTTTACCGCGACGGCAAGCTACTTCACCGTCAATATATCCTCGCCCAACACGCCCGGCCTCCGCGATTTGCAAGCGCCCGCGGCTCTTGATGAGCTGCTCTCGCGCGTCATGGAAGCCCGCGAACGCCGCATCGCAATGGGAGAGCCAAAAAGACCCATCATCGTCAAGATCGCGCCGGACATTGCTGCTGAAGACGTAACACCCATCTGCGAACGCCTTCTCGCGCACGCCGTCGATGGCATCGCCGTCTCGAACACGACGCTTGCGCGCGACGGCCTCAAGGACGCTCAGGCCAAAGAGAATGGCGGACTTTCAGGCCGGCCGCTGTTCCGCCGCTCGACGATCATGCTGGCCCGCGTATTCCAAGCGACGGGAGGCAAGATTCCGCTCATCGGTATCGGCGGCATCGACAGCGGTGAAACGGCCCTGCAAAAAATCGAAGCCGGTGCGACCCTGCTGCAGCTCTATACCGGGCTGGTTTACGCCGGACCGGGACTTATCGGCGAAATCAAAACCCATCTCGCTCGCGAGATCAGGCGGCGGGAAAAGGCGAGCCTTGCGGCGTTACGTGGACTGAAGGCCAGCGAATGGGCGTCGCTGCCGTTCTGAGCTTAGTCTCGGAATGCATCCATTGCGTTAGCTGGCCCGAACGACTACCACGGTCGACGGCCGCCCGCATGAAGCGGAGCGCCAAGGAAATTCCTTCTGTCGAGCATGACGCTCACGACGCCCAAGAACACAAAACGCAAGCCACGAACCCCGGCGCGAACGGAACCGATACTGCCGCCGGAAATCGCGGGATGGTTTGCGCGCCGGCGCTGGAAACCACGCGCCCACCAGTTGGCGCTACTGGAAGCCGCCCAACAGCGTCGCTCGACCCTGCTCATCGCACCCACTGGCGCCGGCAAAACGCTCGCCGGGTTTCTCCCGAGCCTCGTCGCTCTCGGCAGCGGCAAACGGCAAAAAAAGGGCGCAGGACTCTTCACCCTCTATGTATCACCGCTCAAGGCGCTCGCGACGGACGTCGAACGCAACCTGATCGAGCCGATCGAAGAAATGGGCTTGAACATCCGCACCGAGACGCGGACCGGCGATACCTCGATCGCGCGCCGCCAACGTCAGCGCGTCAAACCACCCCAGATCCTGCTGACGACGCCCGAGCAGGTGGCGCTTCTTCTTAGCCATCCCGATGCGCCACACTTATTTGCAGATCTCGACACCATCATCCTCGACGAATTGCACGCGCTCGCCCCGTCCAAACGCGGCGATCTTCTCGCGCTCGACCTCGCGCGGCTGCACACAATCACACCGACTGCGATGATGGTCGGACTCTCAGCAACCGTTGCACGCCCGAGCGAATTGCGCGGCTATCTGATGCCGCAAACCGATCCGGATAGGATCACTAGTCTCGCCGATCTCGTGACAGTCGAAGGCGGCGCCAAACCGGAAATCAGCATTCTTGAAGTCGAGGATGAAATTCCCTGGTCGGGCCACACCGCGCGCTATGCCATGCGCGAAGTCTACGATGCCATTCGCGCCCACAAGCTGACGCTCGTCTTCGTCAATGCGCGCCTGCAGGCTGAAGTCGCGTTTCAGGAGCTTTGGCGGATCAACGACGACAATCTTCCCATCGGCCTGCATCATGGCTCGCTTGACACGCTTCAGCGCCGGAAAGTCGAGGCAGCGATGGCCGCCAGCAAGCTTCGGGCCGTTGTCGCGACATCGACGCTCGATCTCGGCATTGACTGGGGCGACGTCGATCTCGTGATTCACCTCGGCGCTCCGAAAGGCGCGAGCCGGTTCCTGCAGCGGATCGGCCGCTCCAATCATCGCATGGACGAGCCATCGCGCGGTATCCTCGTACCAGGAAACAGGTTCGAGGTTCTCGAATGCCGGGCGGCGCAGCAGGCGGCGGAAGTCGGCGCCCAGGATGCCGTACTCTCCCGCTCCGGCGCACTCGACGTCCTTGCGCAGCACATTCTCGGCATGGCGTGCCAGGCGCCCTTCGATCCCGGCGCGCTGTTCGCCGAGGTTCGTTCCGCCCTGCCCTATGCTGGGCTGAGCCGAAATCAATTCGACCGCGCGGTCGATTTCGTATCAACCGGGGGCTATGCGCTCAAGAGCTACGAACGGTTCGCCAAGCTCAAACCCTCTGATGGCGGCAAGCTGCGCGTTTCCAACCCGCGCGTCGCGCAACAATACCGGTTGAACGTCGGGACGATCGTCGATTCCCCGATGCTCAAGGTGCGCCTCGTTTCCGCACGCCGTGGCGCTGGCCGGGCGCGACAAGGCGGCCGCGTCCTTGGCGAGATCGATGAATATTTCGCCGAGCAGCTGCCGCCGGGCGCAACCTTCGTCTTCGCGGGCGAAGTTCTTCGCTTCGAAGGCATGCGTGACACAGAAGTTTTCGTTTCGCGAGCGTCATCGGAAGATCCGATGGTGCCGAGCTATGGTGGCAACAAATTTCCGCTCTCGACGCATCTCGCCGCTCGGGTCAGAGCAATGCTCTCCAATCCCGGCGATTGGCCGGGACTGCCGCCGGCTGTCGCCCATTGGCTCGAACTGCAAAGCGAAAGATCTGTGCTTCCAGCAAGCGATGAAGTTCTCGTCGAGACGTTTCCACGCGCCGGACGCCACTTCCTGGTCGCTTATCCGTTCGAAGGGCGCCTGGCCCATCAGACGCTCGGCATGCTGCTGACGCGCCGGCTTCATCGCGCAGGGGCACAGCCGCTCGGCTTCGTAGCCAACGATTATGCGCTGGCCCTCTGGGGATTGGGCGATATCTCCGCGCTCATCGACGAGGGTAAACTGTCCTTGCCCGACCTTTTCGACGAGGACATGCTCGGCGACGACCTCGACGCCTGGCTTGCGGAAAGCAACCTGATGAAGCGGACATTCCGTTTGGCGGCAGTCATCGCCGGGCTGATCGAGCGCCGCCATCCCGGCAAGGTCAAATCGGGCCGGCAGGTGACGATGTCGACCGACCTCATCTACGACGTCTTGCGCCGCCACGATCCCGACCACCTGTTACTTGAAGCAGCGTGGGCCGACGCGGCAACAGGGCTCCTGGACATCAAGCGGCTTGGCGACTTTCTGGCGCGCGTGAAGAACCGAATCAGGCATCAATCTTTGCCACGGGTTTCGCCCTTGTCCGTTCCGGTGCTTCTTGAGATCGGCCGCGAAGTCGTTGCCGGCCACGCTCGCGACGCATTGCTGCGCGAAGCCGCGGATGTTCTCGTCCACGACGCGATGGGGGATTCCTGAGCATGGGCATGCTGAAGCCGGAACGTATCGGCCTAGACGATTTTGCCGATCAACACGTGTCGATCTGCGGCAAGTCGTTCCTGGCGCACAAATCGGGCGCGCTTTACTGGCCCGCCGAAAGAGCACTAATCGTCGCCGACCTGCATCTTGAAAAGGGTTCTGCCTTCGCAGCCCGCGGACAAATGCTGCCCCCCTACGACACGCGCGAAACCCTCGCGAAACTCGCCGCGATGATCGACCGGTACGAACCGGAAACCATTATCGCGCTCGGTGATAGCCTGCACGATCCCGATGGTGCGGCGCGCATGGATGCGAACGATATCGAGAGCCTGCACATGCTGCAGGAGGATCGCGACTGGATCTGGATCACCGGCAATCACGATCCAAAGATAGACCGCGCGCTCGCTGGCTATGTCCTCCCGGAGATCGTCGTCGAAGGCATCGCCCTTCGTCACGAGCCGCGCGTTGGCGCAGTGACGCACGAAATCGCTGGCCATTTCCACCCCGCGGCCCGGCTCGTGCTGCATGGAACGTCGCTGCGCCGACCGTGCTTCGTCGGTAACGGCTTGCGGCTCGTGCTCCCGGCATTCGGCGCTTATGCCGGTGGACTGAATATTCTCGATTTGGCATTCGAGCCGCTGTTTGGATTGGATGGGCTTGCGGTGTGGATGCTCGGTTACGAGGGGCTCTATCCCGTCGCTCCGCGCCTTCTCAAGGACGATTGAGGAACTTTATATCCGCTTGCAACGCGAATGGTGAATTCAGGCGCGACAGCGACAGCCGCCGAGGACGCTCGATCGCAAAACAAAAAGACACGCTATCCGGCGATGCCGTTCTTGGGATTCTTCTGCCACTCCTGGCCCGCGACGCGAGCATCATTGACGGCCCGATCAACCGGTATCGGCTTCCACGCCGCGATCATCCGCTCGGCTGCTGCGATCTCGTCGGCGGTCAGCTTCCCGCGCAGGATGTCCCGGCGCCGTACCGCATCGGCATCTTTGCTTTGAGCAGCAAGCGAAATCCACATGTAGGCCTGCTTCAGATCGCGCTTCACGCCAAGGCCGTTCTCATACAGAATTGCCAGATTGAACTCGCTGTCCGCAAGCCCGCGGCTGGCAGCCTGTTCAAACCATTGCGCCGCCATCGTGTAGTCCGGCGACTGATCGGTTTGATTGGCGCTGAGCACCGCGAGATTATGCATGGCCTTGACGTTGCCTTGATTGGCCGCGCGCCGGTACCACGCCGCCGCAAGAGTGCGATCGGCTTTCAGCCCAAGGCCCCGTTCATAAAGCGCGCCCAGACGATATTCGGCCGGGGCGAAACCCTGATCCGCCGAGCGCGAGTACCACTTCGCCGCTTCCTTGAAGCTCTGAGGATTTCCCTTTCCCTCAGACAGACGCGCGCCGACCTCGAATTCCGCTGACGGGTCGCCCTTGGCCGCCGCCAGGCGAAGCGACAAGGGACCGACTGTTGCCGGCGGCAAGTCGAGCGCCCCAGTGCTTGATACCACGCGGGGAGCTGGCTTGGGCGAACTTGAAACACCCGAACCCTCTGTCTCAGCTTCGGTCGGAACGATTGAAGCCGGCACCAGAGCCGGGTTGCTTTCTCGCGCCGCTGCGTCTCCGAGCTTACCTGAAATCGCCGCCATCGCCTGATGACGCTCGGCTTGTTTCATGCTCGCTTCAGTCACCGGATCACCGAGATCTACAGCGACGCCGAGCATGGGAAGCGTCGTTTTTGGCTCATTAAAAGTGCTGCGAATGAGTTTCCCCTGCCCGTCGCTTTGAGGAGTCGCCTCGCTACGAGGCCCGACGGCGGGCGATGGCTGCGCGCTCGTATTCTTCGCACCGGGTTGCTCCGTCGGCTGCGCTTCGCCGGTATCTCCCGGCGTGCCAGCCTGCCCCGCCTTGGGTACCAGCGAGGAGGATGACCCAACGGCTAGTTTGGGAGTCTCTCGACCTAGCGTGTACCAGAGCCCGCCCAGCGCCAGCAATGCGGCGACCGCAAGAATCACGAGACGCGGCGACGGGCCCGAAGGACCCGAAGCGTTGGAGCGCCCGGCGGCTGGACGTATCGGCTTGCTGCCATACGGTCCCCGGACAGCATCCGACGACGACATGGAAAATACACCCGTTTCCGACGGCGGGGTAACGACGATGTCATCCTCGGCCGCAGCAGCATCAAGACGCATCTTCGCGCGCCTTGCCTCAGCGACGTAATCCTGACGCAGCTGTTCGTTATTGCGTTGGGTCGGTTGGCTCGCCTCACTCAGCCGCTCGACGTCATAAGACGGAGCATAGCTGTTCACCGGCGCGTCTTCGACCACGTACTCATTGGCGTCGGGTTCGAGACCATCATAGGCATCGGAAACGTGATCCTCGGCCTCGCTTTGTGTGTCCATTGCGCGCCGCGCGTCGTATTCATGCTGCCCGAGACGAGCGGACGCGTTGGTATGGTACTGCCCCATTTCAATAGCATCGACGCGATCGAGAAGCCGGATCATCGCCTGCTGCAACGTATCGAGCAATGCCGCGATGTTTTCTTCGCCGTGCTGCCTTTCCGAGATCATCCGTTCGAGAAGCGGACGAAGCTCCCTGACCGGATCTCCGGACGCAGATGCCATTTCAGCGAAACGCATCGCCGTTTGCTCGGCTGCTTCGCGAGCAATCGCTCCGACGTCGGCGGCAGAAGGCTGTTGCTGCAAGGTCGACGCTGCACCACTCTGCACCTCAGCCAAGCTGCGCGTGATGCTTGCGAGCTGCCCTTCAATGACATTGAGCCGGGACAACTGATCTTGGGTCTGAACGAGATGATTGACGACCTCGCCGACGTGCGCCTCGATCAAATGCACCGCTTCGAAGTCGGCCCGCGTTGCAATACCCTCAAACATCTTGGCGAACTGTTGCTCGAATTGATCGAGCCGCTGGCCAATGTTGCTGAACCCGCGATCCGGCCGGATCTCCGCCAGCGACTGCTCGATGCCTTTCGCAATTTCGGCAAAGCGGCTGTCAAGCCAGAGCTGATCAATGCTCGCGGCGCCTGCTTCCGCCCCGGGGGCGGACGTCATGCCCGACGAAGCAGAGGCAAAATTGGCGGCAGCAGATTCATAAAGTCGGGTGAGAGCCTCTGCAGCATCTCGATCCCACGGACCTGAACCGTCTTCCGAATAGCCCGGCAACGGCGACCCAGAAACAAATTCACGGGCTCCAGTTTGGATATGGCCATCGACCGCAAGTTCGTTCGCTGACTTAGACCCAGTGGCGGAGTCCGCTGCCGCAAGACGCTTGGCGAGTTCGGCAACGCCCGACTCGATAAGATCGAAAGCAGAAGTGAATTGCGTGGGGACGTGATGTCTGAGCGTTTCCGTCTCACGGCCCATGGTCGCGATGCGGCTCCGCATTTCGCCAAGCGTAGCCGTGTGCCGTCGATCGGCGTCCGTAAGCTGCTGGGCTATCGCGTCGATGAGGAGCTTCAATTCGCTGTGGCCATCCTCCTCACCGAGAGCTTCGGGAGAACCGCGGAAATCGTCATCTGAACTCAATTCCGGATTCGACATGTGTCCCTCAAGGCGGCGCGACGCTGGCGGTCCGGCAAAGCCGCGGCATCTGCGGGAGGGACATCGAAATCGTCCGTGCCACGCGAAAATCGCGATCTTCGTTCGGACGCAGCACAAATCAGCTTCAGCCACGTTGGAGAATTGCAGTAAATACGGCGTTAAGATCTGAGGCCGATATCGAA
>Ga0182749_1001096_pt1 | contig 22124 bp, 20 predicted proteins | sample eDN3rd37CKraftMG_FD_128875 | JGI IMG/M metagenome (GOLD analysis project Ga0182749, IMG submission 128875) | Enriched Miracle-Growth compost microbial communities from Emeryville, California, USA - eDNA 3rd pass 37_C Kraft MG (version 2) (version 2) ...
GCGTATGGCATGCTGCGCTGCGTTCCGATCGACCTCGCCTCCGGCATCGGGGCCTGGGCGGCACGGACCATCGGCATGCGCATCGGCGCCACCCGGCACGGCGACCGCAACCTGCAGCTGGTGATGCCGGAGCTGACGGCGGCGGAGCGGCGCCGGATCCTGGCCGGGATGTGGGACAATCTCGGCCGGGTGATCGGCGAATATCCGCATCTCAAGGCGCTGGGCCGGGCCGAGACGCGCCGGGCCAACCGGATCACCGTCGACGGGATCGAGAACTACGAGGCCGCCCGGGCCGATGGCCGGCCGGTGATCATGGCGCTGGCCCATTTCGGCAATTGGGAGGCGGGGCCGATCGTCGCCGCCCGGCACGGGGCGCCGCTGACCATCTTCGTCCGGCCGCTGAACAACCGGCTGGTCGACCGGCTGGTCCGGAGCGTGCGCATGTCGCTCGGCACCGGCCTGCTGGAGAAGCGCATGGCCGGCAACGACGCCCGCCGCGCCCTCGGCTTGCTGCGCAACGGCGGCGTGCTGGGCGTCATGGTCGACCAGCGCTACACCGGCGGGCTGAAGGTGCCGTTCCTCGGCCAGGATGCGCTGACCTCGCCGGCCGCGGTCGAGATGGCCTACCATTTCAACTGCGCCCTGCTGCCGATGCGGGTGGAACGCACCAAGGGCGCCCGCTACCGCGCGGTGATCGACCCGCCGCTCGACATCCCCCGCACCGGCGACCGCAAGGCCGATGTGGAGGAGGGGGTGATCCGGCTGAACCGTGTGGTCGAAGGCTGGATCCGCGCCCGGCCGGAGCAGTGGCTGTGGCTGCACAAGCGCTGGCGGCTGACCCCGAAGCGGCCGATCAAGCCGCCGCGGGTGATGCGCCAGCCCGCGCCGCCCTCGCGGGCGGCATGAGACCTCTATCGCCGGCGCGGCTTGACAGGGCTTGCCCGCCCCTTACAGTGCCTCGCCCCTTCCGGAAGATTGAACGTGGATAGACCCATGGCCGAGCCCGCCGGCATCGCCATCACCCTGCCCGACGGCGCGGTCAGGCGCTACGACCGCCCGCTGTCGGGCGCCGAGATCGCCGCCGACATCTCCAGGAGCCTGGCCAAGGCGGCGATCGCCATGACCGTCGACGGCAAGCTGGTGGATCTCGCGACCGTGGTCGACCGCGACGCCAAGGTCGGCATCGTCACCCGCAGCTCGCCCGAGGCGCTGGGGCTGATCCGGCACGACGCCGCGCATGTTATGGCCGAGGCGGTGCAGGAGCTGTATCCCGGCACCCAGGTGACGATCGGCCCGGCGATCGAGAACGGCTTCTACTACGACTTCGCCCGCGACGAGCCGTTCACCCCCGACGATCTCGAGAAGATCGAGGCGAAGATGCGGCAGATCATCGCCCGCAACGCCCCGTTCACGCGCGAGGTGTGGGACCGCACCCGGGCGATCGAGTTCTTCAAGGACAAGGGCGAGAAGTACAAGGCCGAGATCATCGCGGACCTGCCGGAGAGCGAGACCATCTCGATCTACCGCCAGGGCGACTGGCTCGACCTCTGCCGCGGCCCGCACATGCCGACGACCGGCGGGGTCGGGCAGGGCTTCAAGCTGATGAAGGTGGCCGGCGCCTATTGGCGCGGCGATCACCGCAACGCCATGCTGCAGCGGATCTACGGTACCGCCTGGCGCGACCAGAAGGAGCTCGACGCCTATCTGCATCAGCTGGAGGAGGCGGAGCGCCGCGACCACCGCAAGCTGGGCCGCGAGATGGATCTGTTCCATCTGCAGGAGGAGGCGGCGGGCAGCGTGTTCTGGCACCCGAAGGGCTGGACGCTCTACCGGACGCTGGAGAACTACATCCGCGAGAAGCTGGCCCGCGCCGACTATGTCGAGGTGAAGACGCCGCAGCTGGTCGATTCCAGCCTGTTCAAGGCGTCCGGCCACTGGGACATGTATGGCGACAACATGTTCAAGGTGGCGATCGGCCAGAAGGAGGACGGCTCGCCCGAGAAGCTGGCCGGCATCAAGCCGATGAACTGCCCCTGCCACGTGCAGATCTTCAAGCAGGGCATCGTCAGCTACCGCGACCTGCCGATCCGCATGGCGGAGTTCGGCAGCTGCCACCGCAACGAGCCGTCGGGCGCGCTGCACGGGCTGATGCGGGTGCGCGCCTTCACCCAGGACGACGCCCACATCTTCTGCACCGAGGAGCAGTCGGTGACCGAGGCGGCGCGCTATATCGCGCTGCAATACGAGGTCTATCGTGACCTCGGCTTCCCCGACGTGGCGGTGAAGCTGGCCCTGCGCCCCGAAGTGCGCGCCGGGTCGGACCGGCAATGGGACGTCGCCGAGCAGGCGCTGCGCGACGCGCTGGTGGCCGCCGGGCTCGAGTTCGAGGAGCTGCCGGGCGAGGGCGCCTTCTACGGGCCGAAGATCGAGTTCCACCTGACCGACGCGATCGGCCGGACCTGGCAATGCGGCACGCTGCAGTTCGATTCCGTGCTGCCGGAGCGGCTGGACGCCACCTATGTCGGCGAGGACGGAGCGAAGCACCGGCCGGTGATGCTGCACCGGGCGATCCTCGGGTCGCTGGAGCGCTTCATCGCCATCCTGATCGAGAACTATGCCGGCAAGCTGCCGCTGTGGCTGGCGCCGGTGCAGGCGGTGGTCGCGACCATCACCAGCGACGCCGACGGCTATGCGCAGGAGGTGCTGGCGGCGCTGCAGCGGGCCGGCATCCGGGCCGAGATCGATCTTCGCAACGAGAAGATCAACTACAAGGTCCGCGAGCACAGCCTGAAGAAGGTGCCGCTGATGCTGGTCGTCGGCAAGCGCGAGGCGGAAAACCGGAGCGTGGCGCTGCGCCGGCTGGGCGGAGAGGCGCAGGAAGTCCTTGCCCTGCCGGAGGCGCTTCATAAACTTGTGGAAGAGGCGCGATCCCCGTTGACATCCGAAAGGGGGAGGGTGCAGACGGGGGCGCAGCAATTGACGGAGGCCATCCATAGCTAGACTTCCCACAAATGCCCTGCCGACCCGCGAAGGGCCGAGGGTGAACCGCGAGATCGACGTGCCCCAGGTCCGGCTCGTCGGGGCGGATGGTGAGATGATCGGGGTCGTTCCCCTGCGCGAGGCCCTTTGGGCCGCGGAGCAGGCTGGGCTCGACTTGGTCGAGATCTCGCCGAACGCCGCGCCGCCGGTCTGCAAGATCCTCGATTACGGCAAGTTCAAATTCGAAGCGCAGAAGAAGAAGAACGAGGCGCGGAAAAGACAGAAGGTCATCGATGTCAAGGAGATCAAACTCCGCCCGAACATCGACGACAACGACTATAACGTGAAGATGCGCAGCGCACGGCGTTTCCTCGAGGAAGGCGACAAGGTCAAAGTAACCATGCGCTTCCGCGGGCGCGAGTTGGCGCACCAGGAGCTCGGCATGAACGTGCTGGTCAAGGTGCGCGACGAGCTGCAGGACCTGTCGAAGGTCGAGCAGATGCCGAAGATGGAAGGCCGGCAGATGATCATGGTGCTCGCGGCGAAGTAAGCCGCGAGCGCTTCCGGGGATGATGCGGTCCTGCACCGGCGTGCAGGGCCCTTTTCTTGGCGTGACGAGGGCGGAGGCGGGAATGCGGATCGGCATCGATCTCGGGGGGACGAAGACCGAGGCGATCGCCTTGGACGATGCCGGGGTGGAGCTGCACCGCCAGCGCGTCCCGACCCCGCGCCACTACGAGGGGACGGTCCAGGCGATCCGCGACCTCGTCGCCGCCGTCGAGGCCACCACCGGCCAGCGCGGCTCAGTCGGCGTCGGCATGCCCGGCGTGCTGTCGCCGCAGACCGGCCTGGTCAAGAACGCCAACTCCACCTGGCTGATCGGCAAGCCCTTCGACAAGGACCTCAGCGCCGCCCTCGGCCGCGAGGTGCGCTGCGAGAACGACGCCAACTGCCTGGCGGTGTCGGAGGCGACCGACGGCGCCGCGGCCGGCAAGGGCGTGGTCTTCGCCGTCATCATCGGCACCGGCACCGGCGCCGGCATCGCGGTCAACGGCCGGGCCCATCGCGGCGGCAACGGCCTCGGCGGCGAATGGGGGCATAACCAGCTGCCCTGGGCGACGCCCGACGAGCTGCCGGGCCCGGACTGCTATTGCGGCAAGAAGGGATGCCTGGAGACCTGGATCTCCGGCACCGGCTTCGGCAAGGACCATGTCCGGGTGACCGGGCAGGAGATCTCGACCCATGAGGTCGTGGCGCGGGCCGAGGCCGGCGACCCGGACGCCTCGGCCACGCTGGAGCGCTACATCAGCCGGCTGACCCGCGGCCTGGCCCATGTGATCAACCTGCTCGACCCCGACGTCATCGTGCTGGGCGGCGGCATGTCGAACGTGGCTCGCCTCTACGAGGAGGTGCCGAAGCGGCTGCCGCCGATCGTGTTCGGCCGCGAATGCGCCACGCCGATCCTGAAGGCCAAGCACGGCGACAGCAGCGGGGTCCGCGGCGCCGCCTGGCTGTGGCGGCCGGGCGAGGTCGGCTGACCGGCTACCGGTCGTCCCGCGATCCCAGCGGCGCGAAGGCGGTCGCCTTGATCTCGACCAGCCCGCCATCCGGATTCAGCTCCGCCACCGCCAGCTCGACCGCGGCGGGGTAGGGGGCGGGGAAGAACTCGTCCCGGACAGCCGCGATCGCCGCCAGCTGCCCGGCCTTGTCCAGCGCCAGCCGGTCGCTGCCGAGCACGTGGAACATCTGCAGCTCGACCACGTCCCCGAGGGTCGCGCCGCAGGCGCGCAGCAGCTCCTCGATCTGCCGGAAGACGCGGCGCAGTTCCTCGCGGAAGTCCTCCGCATCCAGGGGCTGCGGCTGCCGGCTGCAGGCGACGATGCCCGACAGAAAGACGAAGTCCCCGGCCCGGCGCGCCGGCGCATAGTGGAACTGGTCGACATCGGCCTGCAGCCCGGCCGGGATCGCCACCATGCCGGTCCGGGTGGTGACGGCGCGAATGTCCGCTCGGACGTCCATCGTGAGTCCTATTCTGTAATCAGCAGCACAGAATTTCTGTCGCAGGCCGACCGGCTGGTCAAGGGATTTATGTAATGAAAATTACAGGATTTGCGACTGGGCCGCGGCGTGCGCGATATAGGTTTCTGTTCATGAATTGTTCATAGGGGTCTCGCGGCCCGGCGCGCGGTGCAGTATGATCCGCCCCTGACTCGCCGCGAGAGACCCATGCCCCAGCCGGAACGCCGCCTGACCGCCATCCTCTGCGCCGACGTCGTCGGCTATTCGCGGCTGGTCGGGCGCGACGAGACCGGCGCTCTGTCGCGGCTCGACCAGGCCCGCGGCATCCTGCGGACGGCGATCGAAGGGCAGGGCGGCCGCGTCTTCAACCTGGCGGGTGACGGGCTTCTGGCCGAGTTCCCGAGCGCGATCGGCGCGGTGCAGGCCGCGATCGCGGCCCAGGACCGGCTCGGCCTCTGGGCCGCGGACCAGCCGGAGGACGACCGCATGCGCCTGCGCATCGGCATCAATCTCGGCGACGTCGTGGTCAGCGGCGACGACCTGCTGGGCGACGGCGTGAACGTCGCCGCCCGGCTGCAGGAGATCGCGCCGCCGGGCGGCATCTGCCTCTCCGGCGCCGTCTACGACCAGGTCCGCGGCCGGATCGAGACCGGCTTCGCCGATCTCGGCCCCCGGCCGATGAAGAACATCGCCGAGCCGGTGCGGGTCTATGCCCTCAGGGTCGGGCCGGACGCGCATCGGGTGGAGGCGACGGCGCCCGCTCCGGCGCCGAAGCCGGGGCGCGGGATCTTCGATCGGCTGCGCCGCCGCCTTCTGGGCGCCCTCGTCGTGGCCGCCGTGCTGCTGGTCATCAACCTGATGACCAGCCCTCACGACCTGTGGGTGCAGTGGCCGGCGCTCGGCCTCGGCATCGCCGCGCTCCTGCCGCTGATCCGCCACCTGCTCTGGGGCCAGCCGCTCGACGCCGACGGGAAGTAGCGGATCCGGGCCCTCAGGCCAGCAGCAGGCTGTCGTCGTCCAGCTCCTCGCCGCGCACTTTGCTGAACAGCTTCAGCAGGTCAGGCACGTCCAGGCCCTTGCGCTGGTCGCCGGCCACGTCGAAGGCGACCCGGCCCTCGTGCAGCATCACCGTGCGGCTGCCGTGGTCGAGCGCGTGGCGCATCGAATGCGTCACCATCAGCGCCGTCAGCTTCTGCTCCTCGATGATGGTCCGGGTCAGCTGCAGCACGAAGTCGGCGGTGCGCGGGTCCAGCGCCGCCGTGTGCTCGTCCAGCAGCAGGATCTTCATCCCGGCCAGCGTCGCCATCAGCAGGCTGACCGCCTGGCGCTGGCCGCCGGACAGCAGGCCCATGGAATCGCCCAGCCGGTTTTCCAGCCCCAGCCCCAGCACCGCCAGCTTGTCGCGGAAGACCTTGCGGCGCGGCCCGTCGAGGGAGGCGGCGAAACCGCGGGCCCGGCCGCGGGCATAGGCCAGCGCCATGTTCTCCTCGATCGACAGCGCCTCGCAGGTGCCGGCCATCGGGTCCTGGAACACGCGGGCGACCAAGCCGGCCCGCTTCGGCGCCGGCCAGCGGGTGACGTCGACGCCGTCGATCTCGACCCGGCCGCGCTCCGGGCTGGCGTCGCCGCTCAGCACGTTCAGCAGGGTCGACTTGCCGGCGCCGTTGGAGCCGATGACGGTGACGAACTGGCCGGTCGGGATGGAAAGGTCGAGCCCGCGCAGGGCCCGGTTCTCCAGCGGCGTGCCCCGGCCGAAGGTGACGTGGACGTCCTGGACCGTGATCATCTCAGGCGCTCCGCCGGAACAGGGTCTTCAGGGGATTGCGGACGCCCGGCAGCATCAGCGCGACGCCGACCAGGACGGCGGTCACGAGGTTGAGGTCGGAGGATTGCAGCCCGAGCCAGCTGGTGTTCAACGCCAGGGCGATGACGATGCGGTACAGCACGGCGCCGATCACGCAGGCCAGCAGCATGACGGTGATCCGGCGGGTGCGGATCAGCGTCTCGCCCAGGATCACGGCGGCGAGGCCGACCACGATCGTGCCGGTGCCGACGGTGACGTCGGCGAAGCCGGCGGTCTGGGCGAAGAGGGCGCCGGCGAGGGCGACGAGCGCGTTCGACAGCGCCATGCCGACATAGATGTGCAGCTTGGTCGAGATGCCCTGCGCCCGCGCCATCCGCGGGTTGGCGCCGGTGGCGCGCATCGCCAGCCCGAACTCCGAGGTCAGGAAGCGGCCGAGGACGAGGCCGACGACCAGCACGATGATCGCCAGCACCACCACCTTCAGCGTCGCCCGCGCCGGCAGGCCGAGGCTCTCGATCGCGGGGGACAGCCAGGCGAACAGGTTGATCACCGTGTCCTGATTGATCAGCGCGACGTTCGGCTTCCCCATGACCCGGAGGTTCACCGAGAACAGCGCGATCATGGTCAGGATGCTGGCCAGGAGGTGCAGGATGCCGAAGCGGACGTTGAGCCAGGCGGTGACCAGGCCCGCCAGGGCGCCGGCCACGACCCCGACCAGCGTCGCCAGCACCGGGTCCATGCCGCCGACGATCAGGGTGGCGGCGGTGGCGGCGCCGAGCGGGAAGCTGCCGTCCACGGTCAGGTCGGGGAAGTTGAGGACCCGGAAGGACAGGAACACCCCGAGCGCGACCAGGGCATAGATCAGCCCGACTTCGATCGCGCCGAGAAAGGCGATCAGACTCATCAACGCATCCTGCGGAGCGGCCGGCGGCGGCCGCGGAAAACGAAGGCCCCGATATACGGGCTCCGGCCGGATCTGTCATGTCCGGACGGCCGCATCGGGGCGCATGACGAAAGACCCCCGTTCCGGGCGGGACGGGGGTCTTCCGAAGGTTACTTGATCACCTTCTTGGCGCGGCTCAGCACCGCCTGCGGGATGGTCACTCCCATCGCCGCCGCCGACTTGGTGTTGACGAACAGGTCGGTGCCGCTGGCGTTCTTGACCGGGATGTTGCCCGGCTTTTCGCCCTTCAGCACCCGGGCGACGACCGCGCCGGTCTGCTTGCCGACCTCGAAATAGTCGAAGCCGACCGAGGCGATGGCGCCGCGGCTGACGCTGTCGGTGTCGCCCGAGAACACCGGGATCTTGTTCTCGGTGCCGACCTGGATCACCGCCTCGAGCGCCGAGACCACGGTGTTGTCGGTCGGGACGTAGATCACGTCGACCTTGCCGACCAGGCTCTGCGCCGCGCTCTGGACGTCGGCCGATTTGGCGGCCGCGGCGGTGACGATGTCGACCTTCCACTCCGGCGCCATCTCCTGCAGCGCCGCGATCAGCGCCGCCGCATTGGCCTCGCCCGGATTGTACGGCACGCCGATCGTCTTCACCTTCGGCACGATCTCCTTGATCAGGTTCAGGTGGTCGGCGAGGGGGGAGAGGTCGGAGATGCCGGTGACGTTGCCGCCGGGGTGGTCCAGGTTCTTCACCAGCTGCGCGCCCACCGGGTCGGTGACGGCGGTGAAGACGACCGGGATGTCCTGCGTCGCCGCGACCACGGCCTGGGCCGAGGGGGTGGCGATCGGGACGATCACGTTCGGGTTCTCGCCGATGAACTTCTGGGCGATCTGGGCCGCGGTGGCGGGGTTGCCCTGCGCCGATTCCCACTGGAAGACGAGGTTGTCGCCGTCCTTGTAGCCGGCCTCCTCCAGCGCCTTCTTCACCCCGTCGCGGGCGGCGTCGAGCGCCGGGTGCTCGACGATCTGGGTGACCGCCACGGTGACCTTGTCGGCGGCGACGGCCGCCGAGGACAGGAGCGCGAGCGCGGTGCCGGCCGCCAGCGCCAAACGGCTGATGTGCATGAGGATGCCCCCCTACGTTTCTGGTTCCCGGCTGGATGCCGGGCGTCTGCTGCGCATTAGCGCAGGCGGCCGGGGACCCGTCAAGGAACCGCCGCCCGCCTGCGTTTTGTCGGATTTTTCGCCGGTCGGCCCGGGCCTTAACCGAGATCGAAGACGATGCCCTGGGCCAGCGGCAGCTCGCGGCTGTAATTCACGGTGGCGGTCTGCCGGCGCATATAGGCCTTCCAGGCGTCCGAGCCGCTCTCGCGCCCTCCGCCCGTCTCCTTCTCGCCACCGAACGCGCCGCCGATCTCGGCGCCCGAGGTACCGATGTTGACATTGGCGATGCCGCAGTCGCTGCCCGCCGCCGACAGGAAGGTTTCGGCCTCGCGCATGTCGGTGGTGAAGATGCAGGAGGACAGGCCCTGCGGCACGTCGTTGTGCAGCATCAGCGCCTGGCCGAAGTCCCGGTACTTCATCACGTAGAGGATCGGCGCGAAGGTCTCGTGCCTGACGATGTCGCTCTGCGTCGGCATCTCGGCGATCGCCGGGCGGACATAGAAGCCGCCCGCCGGCACGCCGGACGTGACCTGCTCGCCGCCGGTGACGGTGCCGCCCTGTGCGCGGGCCGCGGCCAGCGCCTTCTGCATGCCCTCGAAGGACGCCTGGTCGATCAGCGGCCCGACCAGCGTGCCCTGCTCCAGCGGGCTGCCGATGCGGACGGCGCCATAGGCCTGCTTCAGGGCCGGGATCAGCTTGTCGTAGACGCTCTCGTGCACGATCAGCCGGCGCAGCGTGGTGCAGCGCTGGCCGGCGGTGCCGACGGCGCCGAACAGGATGGCGCGGACCGCCATGTCGAGATCGGCCGAGGGGCAGACGATCATGGCGTTGTTGCCGCCGAGCTCGAGCAGCGAGCGGCCGAGGCGCCGGGCGACGCGCGGCCCGACCTCGCGGCCCATCCGGGTCGACCCGGTGGCGGAGATCAGCGGCACCTTCGGGCTGTCGACCAGCGTCTCGCCGATGGCGCGGCCGCCGATCAGGATCTCGGCTAGGCCGTCCGGCACGCCGCCGAAGCGCTCGGCCGCCTTGCGGAAGATCGCCATGGTGGCCAGCGCCGTGACCGGCGTCTTCTCCGACGGCTTCCAGATCACCGGGTCGCCGCAGACGAAGGCCAGCGCCGCGTTCCAGGACCACACGGCCACCGGAAAGTTGAAGGCCGAGATGACGCCGACCGGCCCGAGCGGGTGCCAGGTCTCGGCCATGCGGTGGCCCGGGCGCTCCGAGGCGATGGTCAGGCCGTAAAGCTGGCGGGAGAGGCCGACCGCGAAGTCGCAGATGTCGATCATCTCCTGCACCTCGCCCAAGCCTTCCTGCAGGATCTTGCCGGCCTCGATCGAGACCAGCCGGCCCAGCTCCGCCTTGTGGGCGCGCAGCTCCTCGCCGAACAGGCGCACCAGCTCGCCGCGCCGCGGCGCGGGCACACTGCGCCAGTTCAGGAAGGCGTTGGACGCGCGCTCGATCGCGGCGTCGACATCGGCTTGCGAATGCTCGGGCAGGCGGGCGATCTCGGCGCCGTCGACCGGCGACCGGACGACCAGCGTGCCGCCGGTCAGGGCGTCGGGATCGAGCCCGAGGCTGCGGATGAGATCGTGCAGCTCCATGGAACACAACTCCGGAGAACGGGAGCGCCCCGGGGGCGCTGATGGGCGGCATTCGTATCGTTGCGCGGTCCGCGGGGCAAGGGCAGCGGCATCCGGGGCCACCGTGCCGACGTCTCGAGACCTGTTCCACCAAAAATGGTATTGCCTTCGAACAAAAATGGTGTTTATGGTTTGTTCGTATCCTGGAAGTGGCGGTGGAACGATGGGCGGGGCATTTCTGGAAACCCTTCACGGCGAGGCCGTGGCCCTGGTCGCGGCGGTGCGGCAGACCCGCACCGCCCGCAGCCTGCTCGACGGCTCGGCCGGGATCGCGACCTATGCGAACACCCTGCGCGAAACCTTCCATTATCAGCATGCGCTGCAGCCGGCCCTGGCGCTCGCGGCGGAGCGGATGCTGGAGCGCGGCCGCCACATACCGCTCGCGCTGCTGCTGCAGGAGAAGGCGGGGGAGGTGGCGGGGCTCGACCAGCGGATCCTGGCGGATCTCGAGGTGCTCGGCTTCAGCCGGGCGGATGTGGCGACCTCGGTCCCGGCGCCGCCGACCTGCGCCACTATCGCGTGGTGCCGCTTCCTCAGCCGCAGCGACCATCCGGCCGGGTTCCTCGGGGTGGCCTATCTGCTCGAATACCTCGCCGCCGCCTGTGCCGGCGCGGCGGTCGACAGTCTGACGCAGGCCGGGCGGATCCCCGGCATCCGCCGGGCGCTGGGCTTTCTGCGCAGCCGCGTCGACGCCCGGGAAGGCTACGTCCGCACCCTGGTCTCGTCGCTGCCGGAGCTGGACGACCCGGATACGGTCGATGCGATCCTCACCTCGGCCCGCGTCATCCGGACGGCCTATGCCGGCATCCTCAAGGCGGTCGACGGCATGTCGGCGATGCCGGCCCGCCGCGCCCTGTGATAAGAGACGGGCGGTACGACGAAGGGGAAGAGAAATGCACGAAGGCGTCGCGCTCAACCGGGCGAACTGGGACGAGCGGGTGGGAGTGCATCTCCGCTCCGCCTTCTACAATGTCGATGGCTTCCGGCGCGGCGAGACCGATCTCGGGCCGATCGAGGCGGCGGAGATCGGCGACGTCACCGGGCTGCGCGTGGCCCATCTGCAGTGCCATTTCGGCCTGGACACGATGTACCTCGCCCGGCGCGGCGCGCGGGTGACCGGCCTCGACTTCTCCGCCAATGCGATCGCCGCCGCCCGGACGCTTGCGGCCGAGACCGGCAGCAGCGCCGATTTCGTCGAGGGCGACGTCTATGACGCGCCGCGCCTGCTTGGCGACGGGCTCTTCGACCTCGTCTTCACCAGCTGGGGAACGATCATCTGGCTGCCGGACATCGCCGGCTGGGCGCGGGTCGTGGCGGCGCTGCTGAAGCCCGGCGGCCGGCTCTATTTCCTCGACGGACATCCGGCGACGCGGGTGCTGGACCAGGCGGCCGCCGAGGCGCCGATCGTGCCGACCTACGCCTATTTCCGCGGCGAGCCGCTGGAATTCGAGGGGCAGGGCAGCTACGCCGACCGTGACGCCGTCTTCATCCACACCCGCTCGTTCGAATGGGACCACCCGCTCGGCGGGATCGTCGGTGCGCTGCTGGCGGCCGGGATGCGGCTGACGGCGCTGCGCGAGCACGATGCCACGGCGTGGCAGATGTGGCCCTGCCTGGTGCGGGGAGAGGACGGGCTGTGGCGGATGCCGGCCGACCGGCCGAACCTGCCGCTCAGCATCACCATCGAGGCGGTGAAGGGCTGAGCGCTTTCCTCGCGCCTCGGATCGTCCGGTCGGCGCGAGGCGGGGGGTGATCGTGTCGATGTCCCCGGGGCGTCCGCATCGCCCCACGGGACGGGCCGATCAGCCCCGCATGGCGAGCCGGGCGGGGCCGGCTCCCGGGGTCGGGATCTCGATATCGACCTCGAGCGTCGACACCGAATCGCCGCGGTCCAGCTTGACCTGGACCTTCTCGCGGTCGACCGCGATGTGCTTGGCGATCACCGCCAGGATCTCCTCCTGCAGCGTCGCCACCAGGTCGGAGCGACCGCCGATCACCGACCGCTCATGCGCCAGGAGGATCTGCAGCCGCTCCCGTGCGACGGGGGCGGAGCTGCGCTTGCTGAAGAAGCTGAACAGGCTCATGCCACCCTCCGGCCGAACAGCTTGGCGAAGATGCCCTTCTTGTCGCTCGGGACCGACATCTCGACGCTTTCGCCCTTCAGGCGCTTCACCGCGTCGAAATAGGCCCGGGCCGGGGCGCTGGCCGGGGCGTTGAGGGTGATCGGCGCGCCCATGTTCGAGGCGCGCAGCACCTCCTCGCTCTCCGGAATGATGCCGAGCAGCGGGATCGACAGGATCTCCAGCACGTCGTCGGTCTTCAGCATCTCGCCACGCTCGGCCCGGCCGTGGTCGTAGCGGGTCAGCAGCAGGTGCTTCTCGACCCGTTCGCCCTTCTCGGCCCTCTCGGTCTTGGAATCGAGCAGGCCGATGATCCGGTCGGAATCGCGGACCGACGAGACTTCGGGGTTGGTCACGACGATGGCGGCGTCGGCATGGCGCATGGCCAGCACGGCGCCCTTCTCGATGCCGGCGGGGCTGTCGCAGATCACCCAGTCGAACTTCTCCTTCAGCTCGCCGATGACGCGGGACACGCCCTCCATGGTCAGCGCGTCCTTGTCGCGGGTCTGCGACGCCGCCAGCAGCGACAGGGTCTCGACCCGCTTGTCGCGGATCAGCGCCTGCGGCAGCTTCGCGTCGCCCTGCACCACATTGATCAGGTCGAACACCACCCGGCGCTCGGCCCCCATCACCAGGTCGAGATTGCGCAGGCCGACATCGAAGTCGACCACCACGACAGTCTCGCCGCTCTGGGCCAAGGCCGCGCCCAACGCCGCGGTGGAAGTCGTCTTGCCGACCCCGCCCTTTCCGGATGTCACGACCAAGACCTTGGCCATATTCGGTGATCTCCTCTCTTTGCCTCAGTCCAGGACTGCCAGAACCATCGCGTCGCCGTCGAGCCAGGCCTGCACCGCCTTGCCGCGCAGCTTCGGCTCCATGTCGTCCGCGGTCTTGTAGAGCCCGTCGATCGCCAGCAGCTCGGCCTCGAGCTTGCGGCAGAAGATGCGGGCGCGGCCGTTGCCGGTGGACCCGGCGATCGCCCGGCCCCGCAGCGTGCCGTAAATGTGGATCGACCCGCCGGCGATGATCTCCGCCCCCGAGGCGACCGACCCGACCACGGTGACGTCCCCCTCCGGGAAGATCACCGACTGGCCGGACCGCACCGGCCGGTCCAGCAGCAGGGACGCCGCGGGCTTCGCTTCCGCGGACGGCGCCGCGGCCTGGGCGCCGTCCGGCACCTCGATCAGCCCGGCGGGGCGGCTGCCGGTCATCAACGGCGGCAGGCCCCAGGCCTCGGAACCGAGCCAGGACGGGTCGGCGCCCTCGATCCCGATCAGGCGGATGTCGCGCTGCTGCAGGTCCTCGATCAGAGCCGCCAAGTCCTGCTTGCGCATCGGCAGGGCCGACAGGTCGACCACGACCGGGCGGCCCTGGAAGAAGCTCGGCGAACGCTGGATCTGCGCGTCGAGCTCGGCGAGCCAGTCGGTGATCGGCGGCTCCGGCGCCAGGACGAGCGCCATGAAGGAGCGACCACGGAAGCGGATGGCGGGGCGGGTGGTGCGGGCTGCTGTCGTCACGGTCAGGGGCGTAGCCGGGCGCGATCCGGCCGTCAACACGGGGGTCCGACCATTGAACCCGGTTCGATCCGGATATGCAACAGGTTGTGGTTCCCACGGCCGGCAGCCGCCATGTGTTGTGGCTTCCGGACGGCTTCTCCGCTGGCGCGCGGGTCGCTGTCCGGCCGGCGGTGCCGTCGCGGTGGCGGGCCCGGGGATGCGGCCGGGCCGCCCGGCCAGGGAGAGCGCGGCGCGACTCGGGAAAACCGGGGAAGGTTGCGGCCGCAATCGCGGCCGGCCCGGTCAGGCGGCCGGATCGAGGCCGAAGCGCCGCAGGGTCTCGGCCAGATGCGGTGGCGGCGGCGCCTCGGCCGCGACCGGCGGCTTCTTCGGATAGAGCGGCACCGACACGGCGCGGGCGTGCAGATGCAGGGGCGGGGCCTCCGGGCCGCGGCCGGCGGTGCCGTAGATCGCGTCGCCCAGGATCGGGAAGCCCGAGGCGGCGCAGTGCAGCCGCAGCTGATGCGTCCGCCCGGTCAGCGGCCGCAGGTCCAGCCAGGCCAGGCCGCCGGCGCGGCCCAGCACCCGGAACTCGGTCTGCGCCGGCTGGCCGCCGGGGTCGACTTTCATCCACCAGCCGCGCTGCGCCGACCGTTTGGCCATCGGCAGGTCGATGCGGCCTTCGTCCACCGCCGGGCCGCCCTCGACCACCGCCCAGTAGGTCTTCGCCACCCGGCCGGAGGCGAACAGCTCGCCCAGCGTCGCCGTCGCCTTGCGGTGCCGGCCCAGCACCAGGCAGCCGCTGGTGTCCTTGTCCAGCCGATGGGCGAGGGCGGGCGGATGCGGCAGGCCGAAGCGCAGGGCGTCGAGGTGATGCGCCAGCACCGGGCCGCCCTTCGGCCCGGCATGCACCGGCAGCCCGGCCGGCTTGTCGAGGATCAGCATCAGCCCGTCGCGGTAGAGCAGGCGGGCCAGGATCTCGGAATCGGTCAGGGCCGGGGTCGCGGCGGCGGTCATGCCGGCGTCATCGCACCGGCGCCGAGCGAAGGCAACAGCGGGATGGGCTCGCCGCATCGACGGAATTTGCCAGACCGGCGAAATTCTGCCTCGATCATCGGATCGGTGGAAAAGACGGAGGGGAGACGGTGGATCTGAACAAGCTGGCGAAGCGGTACCGGATCGAGGACGGCGGCGGCTTCCGCCTGAAGGACTGGGATCCGGCGGACACCGCCGGGCTCGACGACAAGGTGGTGGCGCAGGAGGCTTTGGCCGACAGCGTCGCCCGGCTGGCCGAGATGCAGGACGTGCTCTACGCCCAGGACCGCTGGTCGGTGCTGTTGATCTTCCAGGCGATGGACGCCGCCGGCAAGGACAGCACCATCAAGCACGTGATGTCCGGCGTGAACCCGCAGGGCTGCCAGGTGACGTCGTTCAAGCAGCCCTCGGCCGAGGAGCTCGACCACGACTTCCTGTGGCGCACCACGCGGCATCTGCCGGAGCGCGGGCGGATCGGCATCTTCAACCGCTCCTATTACGAGGAGGTGCTGGTGGTCCGGGTGCATCCGAACATCCTGGCCAGCCAGCATCTGCCGCCGGAGCTGGTGACGAAGAAGATCTGGAAGGAGCGGTTCGAGGACATCAACGCCTTCGAGCGCTACCTGGCCCGCAACGGCACCCTGATCCTGAAGTTCTTCCTCAACGTCTCGAAGGCCGAGCAGAAGAAGCGGTTCCTGGCGCGGCTGGACGAGCCCGAGAAGCACTGGAAGTTCCAGCCCAGCGACGTGGCGGAGCGGCAGCTCTGGTCCGACTACATGAAGGCCTACGAGGAGACGATCCGCGCCACCTCGGCGCCGCATGCGCCCTGGCACGTGATCCCGGCCGACAGCAAGTGGTTCACCCGCCTGGCGGTCGCGGCCGCCATCGTCGAGGCGATGGGACGGCTGGACCTCGCCTATCCAAAGGTGGAACCGGAGCTGGGAGACAGGCTGCAGGCCGCCCGGGCGTCGCTCGAGAACGAATAGCGCGGCGAGGGAAGGGGGATATCGATGAAGACCATTGCATGGCTGCCGCTGGCGCTGCTCCTGGCGTGGGCGGCCCCCGTCCTGGCGGACGGCACGCTGGACGCCCGCATCACCGCCGCCGACCGGCAGCGGCTCGAGGCTTACGACTCCGTGCGCGGCGAGGCTATCGGCGCCGCGCGGGAGAGCGGCGACAAGGCGGCGGTGGCCACGCTGGACGCGATCCTGTCCGGCCGGCCGGAGGCGATCCGCGGCGCCACCGACCTCGCCGGGCTGTGGCGCTGCCGGGTGGCGAAGCTGGGCGGCAAGCCGCCGCTCGTGGTCTACGGCTGGTTCCGCTGCCGGATCACGGACGACGCGGCCGGCCTGCGGCTCGACAAGATCTCCGGCTCGCAGCGCACCGCCGGCATCTTCTACGACGACGCCGATGCCGAGCGGCTGACCTATCTCGGCGCCGGCTACTATGCCGACGAAGGCAAGCCGAAGGCCTATGGCCGCGATCCGGACCGCGACGAGGTCGGCTATCTCGTCCGGGTCGGGCGCGACCGGCTGCGGCTGGAATTCCCGTCGCCGCGCCTCGAATCGCAGTTCGACATCATGGAGCTGGAACGGATCCGCTGATCGCGGAATCCAAGTCAAGGATCGGGAGAAACGTCGCATGACCCGGACCGCCCGGCCGCGCAGCCTGCTCCGCCCGCGCAAGGGGCACGAGCATGGCAAGGTCACCTTCGTCGAGCTGTTCTTCGACCTGGTCTTCGTCTTCGCCGTCACCCAGCTGTCGCACGGGCTGCTGAAGGACCTCACCCTTCTGGGGGCGGTTCGCACCGGCCTGCTGTTCCTGGCGGTGTGGTGGGTGTGGATCTACACCTCCTGGGTCACCAACTGGCTGGACCCGGAGCGCACGCCGGTGCGCCTGCTGCTGCTGGTGCTGATGCTGGCCGGGCTGGTGCTGTCGACCTCGCTGCCCGAGGCCTTCGCGGAGAAGGGGCTGGGCTTCGCCGGCGCCTATGTCTTCATGCAGGTCGGGCGCAGCCTGTTCACCGCGGCGGCGCTGCGCCGGCACAGTCCCGGCAACTATCGCAACTTCCTGCGGATCAGCGCCTGGCTGATCCTCTCCGGCCTGTTCTGGATCGCGGGCGCGCTGGCCGAGGAGCAGCGGCTGACGCTCTGGGCGATCGCCCTGGCTATCGAATACGCCTCGCCCTCGCTCGGCTTCTGGACGCCGGGCCTCGGCCGGTCGACCACGACAGACTGGAACGTCGAGGGCGGTCATCTGGCGGAACGCTGCGCCCTGTTCGTCATCATCGCGCTCGGCGAGTCGATCCTGGTGACCGGCGCCACCTTCGGCGAGCTGCCGTCCGACGCCGCCACCGTCGCCGCCTTCCTCATCTCCTTCATCGGCAGCGTGGCGATGTGGTGGATCTATTTCGACATCGGCGCCGAACGCGGCAGCCACCGGATCTCGCATTCCGATGATCCCGGCCGGCTGGCGCGCATCGCCTATACCTATATCCACCTGCTGATCGTCGCCGGCATCATCGTCGGCGCGGTGGCGGACGAGCTGGTGCTGGCCCATCCCGCCGGTCATGCCGAGGGAGCCGCCGTCGCGACGCTGCTCGGCGGGCCGGCGCTCTATCTCCTCGGCAACACCCTGTTCAAATGGACCACCGCCGGCCGGATTCCGCTGTCGCATCTCGCCGGCCTCCTGCTGCTCGCCGTGCTGATCCCCGCGTCCGGGTCGCTGTCGCCGCTGCTGCTGGGCACCGCCACCACCGCGGTCCTGATCGTCGTCGCGGTGTGGGAACGGCTGTCGCTCCGCCATGTCCGGGCGGAGGCCCTGTCATCGGCCGAGATCGGCTGACGCGCAGGCCGTCCGGGCAGCCGGAAGCGCCCGGCACGGGTCGTCCCGTGCCGGTGGGCTCATGGCAGGTCGGGCAAAGTGAGGCCGACCTCCGCTCTCCGGTCCGATTCAGATGGGCGACGCGCAATGGTTCCAGCCCGACGTCCGTCTGTTTCGGAACAGCGGCCTCACGCGACGCCTCAGAAGAAGGTCGACCGGGCGCTGGCCGAATGCTCCTTCAGCACCGCGTTGCTGGACGGGTCGAGCTCCTTCAGCAGCACGTCATAGCCCCAGAGGTCGGCCAGGTGCTGCAGCACCTGCCGCGTGTCGTTCTCGGCCAGCAGGATGCCGTTCAGCACGTTGTGGTGCAGGATCAGGCGGCGGTCGCCGGCCAGGTCGACATCGACCACCTGGATGTCGGGGTCGTTCCAGGCGACGTCGTATTGCCGGGCCAGGGCGCGGCGGATCCGGCGATAGCCGCTCTCGTCGTGGATGGCGTCGACGCGCAGCTCCGGCTGACCGGAATCGTCGAGCAGGTGGAACATCCGCCACTGCCGGATCAGCCGCGGGCTCAGGAACTGCGAGACGAAACTCTCGTCGCGATAATTCGCCCAGACGTCCTGCAGCACCGCGGTCGCGTCGTTGCGGCCGGCGATGTCCGGGAACCACTCGCGATCCTCGTCGGTCGGATCGACGACGATCCGCTCGATGTCCTGCATCATCCCGAAGCCGAGGGCGTAGGGATTGATGCCGTTGTAGTGCGGCTCGTTGAACTCCGGCTGGTACACGACGTTGGTGTGCGACTGCAGGAACTCCAGGAACGCGCCGTCGTCCAGGGCGCCGCTCTGGTGCAGCGAGCCCATGATCTTGTAATGGACCCAGCAGGCACAGCCCTCGTTCATCACCTTGGTCTGCGACTGCGGGTAGAAATACTGCGCCACCAGCCGGACGATGCGCAGCAGCTCGCGCTGCCAGGGCTGCAGCCGCGGCGCCGTCTTCTCCAGGAAGTAGAGGATATTCTCCTGCGGCAGCTCCAGCAGCGCCCGGCGGCGCTCCTCGCTCAGCACCGGGCCGGATTTGGTCGGCGCGGTCGGCAGGGTCCGCCACAGGTCGTTGAACACCTGCTCCTGGTATTCCAGCCGCTCCTTGGCCCGGCGCTCCTCGGTCTTCAGGTCCGGCCGGCGCGGCCGCGGATAGCGGTGGACGCCGTGGCTCATCAGCGCATGGGCGGCGTCCAGCAGCTGCTCGACCGCCATCTGGCCGTAGCGCTCCTCGCATTGCGCGATGTAGCCCTTGGCGAATTCGAGATAGTCGAGGATGCCCTCGGCGTCGGTCCACTGCTTGAACAGGTAGTTGGTCTTGAAGAAGGTGTTGTGGCCGAAGGCGGCATGGGCGATCACCAGCGTCTGCAGGGTCGCGGTGTTCTCCTCCATGATGTAGCTGATGCAGGGGCTGGAATTGATCACCAGCTCATAGGCCAGACCGCGCAGCCCCTTGCGGTACAGCACCTCGTTCTGGGCGAACTGCTTGCCGAAGGACCAGTGCTTGTAGAACAGCGGCATGCCGATCGAGGAATAGGCGTCGAGCATCTGCTCGGCGGTGATCACCTCGATCTGGTTGGGGTAGGTGTCGAGCCTCAGCTCCTGGAGCCCGACCCGCTCGACCCGGTCGTAGATCCGCTGGATCGTGCCGAAGTCCCAGTCCGTGCCCGAGAAAAGCAGCGTGTCGTCACCCATCAGGCCCCCGCGGTCTGGACGTCGTGGCGCTGGAACAGCTCGCGGAACACCGGGTAGATGTCGCGGCGGTGCCATACCTTGCGCATGGCGAAGGGCGCGTCCGGCTTGCGGACGCGGTCATAGGTCTGCCACAGGTCGGTCTGCCGCGGCACCACGCCGGAGGACATCGGGTCCTCGTCGCGCCCGACCTCGAGATAGGCGAAGTACTGGCACAGCGGCAGGATCTCGTCGCTCAGCAGGGCCGCCGACTTGGCGCTGTCGCTCGACAGGTTGTCGCCGTCCGAGGCCTGGGCCGCATAGATGTTCCAGTCCTCCGGCCGGTAGCGCTGGGCGACGATGCTGGCCATCATCTCCAGCGCGGTGGAGACCACGGTGCCGCCGCTCTCGGTCGAGTAGAAGAACGTCTCCTCGTCCACCTCCTCCGCCTGGTGGGTGTGGCGGATGAAGACGATCTCGACATGCTTGTAGCGGCGCTTGAGGAACAAGTGCAGCAGCGCGAAGAAGCGCTTCGCCAGGTCCTTCATGTGCTCGGTCATCGAGCCGGAGACGTCCATCAGGCAGAACATCACCGCCTGCGCCACCGGCTTCGGCGTCGCCTCCAGCCGGCGATAGCGCAGGTCGACCGGGTCGATATAGGGGATGCGCCGGGTCCGCTGCAGCAGGTGGTCCAGATGCTCCTGCAGCTGGTCGATCTTCTCCTGATCCGGGTCGGTCTCGCCCTCCAGCGCCGCGATCTCGGCCTCGATGTCCTTGATCTCGCCGGATTTCGGGCGGCGCAGGGCGATGCGGCGCGACATCGCCTTCTGCATGGTCCGGGTCACCGCCAGGCTGGCCGGCGGGCCGCTGGTGGAATAGCCGGCCCGGCGCCAGCCGACGCTCTCGGACGCCACCAGCTTGCGCTTGGCCAGGTCGGGCAGCTCGAGATCGTCCAGGAACAGGCCGAGATACTCCTCCTGCGACAGCACGAAGCGGAACTCGTCCTGGCCGTCGCCGTCCGGCGAGCCCTCGCTGCCGCCGCCCCCGCCGCCGCGCTTCGGCCGCGGAATGGTGTCGCCCTCGACGAACTCCTTGTTGCCAGGCAGGACGTGGTCGCGGACTCCGCCGGAGGAGGAGCGGTGCAGCCGCGGCTCGTTCACGCCGGTGACCGGGATCGACACCTCGCCGCCCTGTTCCAGGTCCTTGATGCTGCGCTCGCGCGAGCTGTCGCGGACGGCGCGCTGCACCAGTGCCTTGGCCCGGCGCAGGAAGCGCTGGCGGTTGACGAGGCTCTTGCCCCCCGGGTTGAGCCGCCGGTCGATGATGTGCATGGCCATCGTTTCGTCGCTTCCGACCTCCGCTCTAGAGGCGCCCGGGAGATGCGGCCGGCGGGGTGCCGGCGGATCTCCCGGGCGCCGTCTCAGCCAGCCTGCTTCACCCGCATGTACCACTCGACCAAGCGCCGGACCTGCCGCTCGGTGTAGCCGCGGGCGACCATGCGCTGGACGAACTCCTCGTGCTTCTTCTCGGTGTCGCCGTCCTTCTTGGAGCCGAAGCTGATCACCGGCAGCAGCTCCTCGACCTGGCTGAACATCCGCCGCTCGATCACCTCGCGGATCTTCTCGTAGCTGGTCCAGCTCGGGTTGCGGCCCTCGTTGGCGGCGCGGGACCGCAGCGCGAACTTCACCACCTCGTTGCGGAAGTCCTTCGGGTTGGCGATGCCGGCGGGCTTCTCGATCTTGGTCAGCTCCTGGTTCAGCAGGTCGCGGTTCAGCAGCTGCCCGGTGTCGGGGTCCTTGAAGTCCTGGTCCTCGATCCAGGCATCCGCGTAATCGACATAGCGGTCGAACAGGTTCTGGCCATAGTCGTGATACGATTCCAGATAGGCCTTCTGGATCTCGTGGCCGATGAACTCGGCATAGCGCGGCGCCAGCTCCGCCTTCAGGAACTCCAGGTAGCGCTTCTCGGTCTCGGCCGGCAGCTGCTCGCGCCGGACCATCTGCTCCAGCACATACATCAGATGCACCGGGTCGGCGGCGACCTCGCTGGTGTCGTGGTTGTACGTCGCGGCCAGCGCCTTGAAGGCGAAGCGGGTCGAGACCCCGTCCATGCCCTCGTCGACCCCGGCGGCGTCCTTGTACTCCTGCAGGCTGCGGGCGCGGGGATCGACCTCGCGCAGGCTCTCGCCGTCATAGACCCGCATCTTGGAGTAGAGGTTGGAGTTCTCGTGCTCGCGCAGCCGCGACAGGACCGAGAACCGCGCCAGCATCTCCAGCGTGCCCGGGGCGCAGGGCGCGTCCGCCAGCTTCGAGCCGCGGATCAGCTTGTCGTAGATCTTCTGCTCCTCGGTCACCCGCAGGCAGTAGGGCACCTTGATGACGTAGATGCGGTCGATGAAGGCCTCGTTGTTCTTGTTGTTCTTGAAGCCCTGCCATTCC
>Ga0182749_1001097_pt1 | contig 22116 bp, 15 predicted proteins | sample eDN3rd37CKraftMG_FD_128875 | JGI IMG/M metagenome (GOLD analysis project Ga0182749, IMG submission 128875) | Enriched Miracle-Growth compost microbial communities from Emeryville, California, USA - eDNA 3rd pass 37_C Kraft MG (version 2) (version 2) ...
GAAGTGGCGTCGTCATCGTGGTGGTGTCTGAGGCACCCGGATCGTGTTCCCGATCGTCGAGGTATTCATGAAGCAAATGCTTTCCAGTATCATCGTGGCCAGCGGCTTAGTGCTGGGCTCTTCATTTATGTCGCTGGCCTACGCCGCTGACCATCAAGGCGCGGCCAAGCCGGATGCCGCCAAGGGCGAGCAGCTGTTCGCCAACGGAGATGCGGCGCGCGGCATCCTGGCCTGTGTGTCCTGTCACGGGGCGGGGGGCAACAGCACCATCCCGCTGAACCCCAACCTGGCCGCAATGCCCCACGAATACATTGTCAAGCAGCTGCACGATTTTGCAGCGAAAGACGACAAGACCCCGCCCGCGCGCGGAGGCGCCGATGGCGCCGCGTCGGTCATGGCGCCTTTTGCCGCAGCGCTGAACGACGAAGACAAGCAGAACATCGCCTATTACCTTTCCAAGCAGGCGCTTGATCTGGACGCAGCCGGCACCGCCACCAACGAATCGACCATGGAGCGCGGCCAGCACATCTGGCGCGGCGGCCTGCCAGCCCGCAACGTGCCTGCCTGTGCGGGCTGTCACTCGCCCAACGGGGCGGGTGTTCCGGGCAACTACCCCCGCCTGTCCGGCCAGCATCCCGAATACCTTGCCACGCAGCTCAAGCTGTTCCGCAGCGGTGACCGCAACAACAACCCCATCATGCACGACATCGCCGACCGCATGACAGATGCTGACATCGCGGCCGTTGCTGACTACGCAGCCGGCCTGCGCTAGTCGCACGCAAGCAGTGCAGACGCCGCGGGTGACCGCGGCGCAACCGTACACAAGCAAGGGGGAGGCTCGCCGCCAGCCCCCTTTTTTATGAAGCCTACTTCCGTGAGCCATCCAACATCCGCGCGCAGGACCATGGCAGACCTGATGGAGCTGCTCGGGTCCATGCGCTTTGCCGTCAGCCTGCTGATGTTCATCTGCGTGGCGAGCCTCATCGGCACGGTGCTGCAGCAGAACCAGCCGCTCAACAGCTACATTGACCAGTTCGGCCCCTTCTGGTTCGAAGTATTCGACAAGTTCTCCATCTGGCAGATCTACAACAGCTGGTGGTTTCTGCTGATCATGGCTTTCCTTGTGATATCGACCACGATCTGCGTGCTGCGCAATGCCCCCAAGATGCTGCGCGATGCCCGATCATTCCGCGAGTACGTGCGGGGCAGCAGCCTTCGTTCCTTCCACCATCGGGTGGAGATGGTTTCTCCGGTCGGTACGGGGGAGGTGCGCGAGCGCGCCCAGGAATGGCTGCGCATGCACGGCTACCGATATCGCGTGCGGGAAGATGACACGGGCGTGATGCTGGCAGCCAAGAAAGGCGGGGCCAACCGCCTGGGCTATATTTTTGCCCATACCGCCATCGTGATCATCTGCATCGGCGGCCTGCTCGACAGCGAGCTGCCCATACGGCTCCAGGTCTGGCTGGGCGGCAAGGTACCCATCACACAGAATATGCTGATATCGGAGGTCCCCGACTCGGGACGCCTGTCGATAGCCAACCCGAGCTTTCGCGCCAACATGATGGTGCCGGAAGGTTCGCGCAGCAGTTCGGGCATCGTGACCGTGGACAATGGCGTGCTGGTGCAGCCCCTGCCGTTCACGCTCAAGCTGGACAAGTTCGTGGTGGACTATTATTCCACTGGCATGCCCAGCAGCTTCAAGAGTGAGGTCGAGGTGACCGATCCGGTCGACGGCTCGACGTTCCGCAAGACGATAGAGGTCAACGAACCCCTGCGCTACAAGGGGGTCACGGTGTATCAGTCCAGCTTTGACGACGGCGGCAGCAAGCTGGCGCTCGCCGGCTATCCGCTGGTCGGCCAGGGCGCCGCGCCCTTTGAGGTAAATGGCATTGTGGGCGAAGGCGCCCAGATCAAGGCGGGCGCGGCGAAGGAGCCGCTGCAGGTAGACTTTACCGGCCTGCGCGTCATCAATGTGGAGAATCTCACCGGGGATGCCGAGCCCCAGGCCAAGGCCATGATCGACCACGTTGCCGCCGTGACGGGCAGCGCGGCGGGCGGCAAGAACGAAAACCTGCGCAATGTCGGCCCCAGCGTGCAGTATCGCGTCACGGGGGCCGACGGCCAGTCGCATGAGTTCACCAACTACATGCTGCCCATGACACTGGACGGCAGCCTGGTTTTCCTTGCCGGCGTCAGGGATTCCGAAGCGCAGCCATACCGTTATGTACGCATTCCCGCCGACGATAACGCGTCGATGGCGGAATTCATGCAGTTGCGCGCAGGGCTGGCGGATCCCGCGCTTGTTCATCTGGCCGCCCAGCGATTTGCGCAGCGCAATACCGGCAGCGACATTCAGCAGCCGCTGCTTGAAAAGGCCGCGGCGGGAGCCCTGGAATCATTCCGGCAATCAGGTTTCAGCGGTATCATTGATCGGGTGCCGGAACAGGATCGAGAGAAGGTGCTCGGGTTTGCCGTACCCATGATCCAGTTGTCATTGACCGAGTTGCGCGATATTGTCAGAAAGCGCAACGGCTTGCCGCCGATACACTATGAGGGGCAGGATGGCATCGACGCTGAACGGTGGGTGCAGTCGGCGCTGCTGGCGCTGGCCAATCTTCCCGACTATCCAGCGCCAGTTTTGCTGACGCTCAAGTCTTTCGACCAGGTCGAGGCCAGCGTATTCCAGGTGGCGCGCAGCCCTGGCAAGAACACCGTGTACCTGGGCTGCCTGTTTCTGGTGCTGGGGGTGTTTTCGATGTTTTATATCCGCGACCGCCGTATCTGGATCTGGATCCGCAAGCGCGACGGCGGCTCGGAGCTGCTTGCTGCGATGACTTCCCAGCGGCGTACGCTGGATTTCAACCACGAGTTCGATCGCTTCAAAGAGGCGTTCAAGCGTCTCGCTACCTAACGAGGTCAATCATGTCTGAGTCCGCTTTGCATCACCCTGCTCCAGTGTGGCAGGACGCCATGAGTGCCAGTGGCGACCGTCGGGGACGGCGCGGCAGGCCAGACTGGACCGATATCGCCTTTTTCCTGCTGCTGGCCGCGGGTGCCGGGTATGCGCTGAAAGAGTTCGGCCATGCCATGGATTACTACGAGAAAATCATCCTCTGTGGCGGCGTTGCCGTGCTGAGCTGGATGGCATGGCTCTGGCGGCCGCTGCGCACGCTGATGGTTGCCAGCGGCCTGAGCGCCCTGTTTGCGATCTGGCTGTACAGCAACGGAGGGGGGCTGGGCCAGGGCGACATTACGCGGGCCGAGAGCGTGTTCTTCCTGAAATACCTGTTTTCTTCACAGTCGGCCATTCTGTGGATGTGCTCGCTTTTCGTGCTGGCCATGGTCTGTTACTGGGTGGGGTTTTTCAGCAATACGGCAGCCTGGCTGGGTACGGTACTCACCTGGTCGGCAGTGTATGCGGGCACGACAGGCATGCTGGTGCGCTGGCGCGAGGGGCATCTGCTGGGGCCTGACATTGGCCATATTCCCGTCAGCAACCTGTACGAAGTCTTTGTGCTGTTTGCGCTGATCACCGCGCTTTTCTACCTGTACTACGAACGCCGCTATGCCACCCGCGCGCTGGGGGGCTTTGTGCTGATGGTCATCAGCTCGGCGGTGGTGTTCCTGCTGTGGTACTCATTTACCCGCGATGCCTTCCAGATCCAGCCGCTGGTGCCCGCCTTGAAGAGCTGGTGGATGAAGCTGCATGTGCCGGCCAATTTCATTGGCTACGGCACGTTCTCGCTCTCGGCCATGGTGGCGTTCGCCTATCTGGTGAAGGAGCATGGCCAGACACGCTCATGGGCCAAGCTGACGCCGGTGTTCGTGCTGGGCGCGGTGCTGTGCGCCGAGCCCCTGATATTTGGCTCCCGCGAACTTTCGCCGACCTGGATGCTGTATTTCGGTATCGGCGCCATCGTCGTGGGCGGGATCCTGGCCCTGCGCGGCCCCATCTCGCAGCGGCTGCCCTCGCTCGAGATCCTGGACGACATCATGTACCGCGCCATCGCGGTCGGTTTCGCCTTTTTTACCGTGGCAACCATACTGGGGGCGCTGTGGGCTGCTGATGCCTGGGGCACCTACTGGCAATGGGATCCGAAAGAAACCTGGGCCTTGATCGTCTGGCTCAACTACGCAGCCTGGCTGCACATGCGCCTGATGAAGGGCCTGCGCGGCACCATGGCGGCTTACTGGGCGCTGGGCGGCCTGCTGATCACCAGCTTTGCCTTCCTGGGCGTGAATATGTTCCTGTCCGGGCTGCACTCATACGGCGAGCTTTGATGGCCGACTTGCCCTCGGCACCGGACGCAGGCGCTCAGTACGTTACCGTCACGACTATCCGGTCCGAATAGCTTCCGCTGCCCGGCAGCGCCTGAGGTGGAACACGCCCATAGACAAGCATGGTCTGTGAAGTATTGGCGCCCACACTTGTCTGGCCTTCACCGAGGGTATTTCCCCAGCGGGTGTTGCGCCCTGGATCACGGTAAAGCTCATACTGGATGAATCCTCCGGCCCCCTGCATGCGGCGCTGTGTGCCTTGGGCATGCAAGCCGTTATCCAGGCCAACCTCGTAAGGTGTATTGGCTGTGCAGGTAACGGATATGGCGGAAGTGCTGTCGGCAGATTCCCGCAGTTGCCCGTAGATTGTCGGAAAGCTCATGTTTGTGGCGGAATCGATTCTGCAGGTATTGATGAGCGTTACGCCGACCCAGAACTGGAAACTGCCCCCCGACTGCATCTGCGGATTGGCGCAATCGGGTGGTGAGCCATCATAGACCATGTAGGTCATGGACAAGGTCACGTTATGTCCGTAGTTTTGCCCACCCAGATACTGTTGCTGTCCGTATAGTTTGATATCTCCGTACAGCGGCATAGTCATCGTGGCTGACGCAGGCGTCAGTGTGGGGGTCAACAGCCAAGGGGTTGCCTGAGAGCCTGATGCGAGGCTGCCCAGGATCTCCTGGCGTGCCGCATCCTTGTAGAGGTTATAGGCAACGTAATAGCCCGACAGCCCCGAGTGCAGGATGGGCATATAACGCGGGTTGTAGCCAGGCTTTTGCGGTGTGTCATAGGCATTGAAACACAGCAATACGGGGGTGGGCTGCGAAATGCCCTGGCATGAAAAGCCAATCGAACCAGTGGAGGAGGCAATGCCGCCGCTGTTGATGTCGATGCTGCCGAACTGCATCGAGGTTCCCCAAAACGAACAGCTCGGCGCCGCCGAAGCCTGGCCGCACAGGCCCAGCATCATCGTAAACGCCGCCAGCCAAAGGCAGAGCCGGTTCAACGATATGTACTTCATTGTTGTTTCCCTTCCAGGGCGGCAATTGCGGCCACCCGGCGAATGATTATTTGCATGTTAAAGGCCCCACTGGCGCGCCTGTCACTGATCGGTTCGCGTAGCTGAACGTAACTGAGCAGGACACCATGGCGGTTTGGGTCGCAGAAGCTCCCCCAGCCTGGGTGGGGATGCCGTCCGCAGCGAAATATTCAACTCGAACTGTGTTCTCGTCCTTCAGGTTTTCGACATAAGCCATGCCGTCGTAGCCAACCGACGTAGCTGCTTCATGATCATTGACCAGCAGCCTGGCCCCCACAGGCAGCGGCTGGCCGGCCGGGTTATGCAGCACAATCGTGGCCGCGCGTACCGCTTCAAGCCTGAAATTGACGAGCGTCCCGGACTGCCTCTGGGGCGCCACCTCGGCCTCGACCTGTTCGATCTTCATGTCGGCCGGTAGATCCAGCGGATCAATGGAAATGAGGTTTTTTTGATAGGCGCCCAATGGCGAAACCATCAACATTCCCTGAGCGTCCGTTTTTCCCACTGGCCGGCTGTGCAACCGAACCGGTACGCCGCTTGTCGAAACAACGGCAAACCCGTCATCTACGTGGCGACCCGCAAAGGCCGCGCCATTCATGAAAACAACAGCGCCCGATGCGCCACCGTATGCCCATTCATGGTTGTCTGCTTCGCTTATCCCGGCTTTGAAATCGCCATATCGGCTGCGATAGGACGCCTCCGCATTCGCATTGCGGGATTGCGGGCCGCGTTGGCCCTGTAGCGACCAGTTCCATCCAGTGGCAGCCTGCGTCCACTGTGATGCGCTTGCGCCCACGGTACTTGCACCGTTGCGCCGCTGGAGCGTGGTTCCCAGATTCAGGTTGTTGTCCAGATAGAGACTGAGCCCCACAAACACAATATTGTCTCTGGGCTCGGCAAGGCTGCGGTTGTAGCTGATATTGATCAGGGCGCGCGAACCCAGGCTTTTGCTCCAGGACACGCCCGCATACTTGCTGACCAGCTGGTTGCTGTAAGCGTTTCCGCCCCAAGGAGCGGCATAACGCGCCCTGACATAGTTGGCATTGAGTGATCCGAGGCGGCCAAGGTTGATGCCGGCGACCGCGCTTTCGCTCACTCGCGTGGGCAATTGCCCATCCTCAATTGCCGCCGCGTCACGGTAGCTTTTGCTTGTGCGCAGTGTATTGAGCGCCACATGAAAACGCTGGCCTTGCCACTGATAGCCCACGCTGAATTGATGGCCTTGGAGGGTGCCGGCTTTACTTGCTGAAATGGAACCGGACACTTGGCCCAGCAGGCCGATTGAGGTAGTTGCGCCTACGCCGGCCATTTTCACTGCACGGGTGGCTTCGGCATGCGCCTCGAGCGTAATGTGCCGGTTCAGGCCATAGCGCAGGGTGCCGCTGAATACAGGATCGGAGGCATAGGTAAAGGATGAATAACCATACCGTCGGCGAACGAAGCCGGCTTCCAGGCCCCAGTCCGCCAAGCCTGGCGCCAGCAGATTGGTGCTCGCATAGAACGGAATGCTGAACTGGGTCTGGCGGCCAAGCGCATCAGTCAATACCATCCTGGCGTTGCCAAGCCCGGAGACTGTTGGCATGTTGTCGAGCTGGAAGGGGCCGGCGGGCAGGTCGCCCTGATAACGGCGGAATCCATTGATATATAGATCGACCGCCGACGGAACCGTGGCCGTACCCATGAAGGCTGGCAGGGGTGTGATGATGCGGTAGGGCTGCAGCGAGTAATCACGCCCAATCTGGATGCCACCCATACGCAAAGAGCGCGACCATGACAGGTTGCTGCTCGTCATATCTCCAAGCGTGAGCCTGATGGCACTGCCGGGCCAGTAGCTGGACCAAGCGGTATCCATACGGACGTTGTGAACATGGCTGGCTTGTTCGCCCGCAAATGCGGCGGTCTGCCGCCTCATGGTCGTCAGCATGGTGTTGCTGAGCACGCCATAATTGCTGAAGGCGCGTAGTTCGGTTGCGGCGTTTAGCGTGGATGCGTAGCCGGGATCATGGATGCCGTACAGATCGTAGTTCAGCAGCAGACCTGTGCCTGTGCTTGCCTGGATGCTCTGGGGGCGACCGGCATCCACCACCGTTGCAGCCAAGTTTAGTTGATCGACCGGTGCTTGAAGCCATATCTGCTGCGTCGCAGCGTCATAGCTTGAACTCACGCCAGGTAAGGTATCCAGCTTGGACGCCTCATGGACATTACGCAGGCCAATGCGTCGCAGGGTGTCCAGGTCTGCCCATAGCGCTCCGTTTCGCTGGCTGTAAGGCAACAGGCCAGGGATGGGGTTGCCATTGATGAAGGTCTGCAAAAGCAGCGGCATGGGAGCGTCCACCCCGGCGGCCGGCAAGGCTGTGATGGGCGCCAGACCCATGTCTGTCTGGGCTGGCGCGGGTTGCGTGGCCAGCATGCCACAGGTCAGGATGGCCAAGCGTCGCAAGGTGTTACGACGCCTTGGCGGAGGAAATACGGAATTGGCCAGACTGTTGGTTGATGGTGGCCTTCACTGTTCCTCCATCAAGAAAGACCTTGCTTTCCCGAGGAAGCTCCCAGCGTCGTTCATTGTTTGCCAGTGCGTACCCGTAGAGGCCTTTGCTCAGGGGGATGGATCTTCCGTCCTGGGTGATGAAGGTAACGTCGGAAATTCGCGCATGAGAGCCACCCGTGTTGGTGGCGCGCAGCCAGACCGCTTGCCCTTCTCGCTCCACGCGCCATGACAGCGCGGGGGGAGTGATGTCTTGGCCTGATATGAAAACAGGTAGTGAATAGCGCAGCGCGAACTGTAGACCTGGGTCCCGACCCTGCGTCGGAATCTCGTCGATCACGATACGAAAGCTCTGCTCCGTACTTGCAGATGGTCCGGGTTGTCCGCCCATGCGCATAACCCGGACCATCTGCCTCTGTCCGGGCATGATGGAGAGCATCGGCGGGCTAGCCATCAGTTCGGTGGTCGGTATCAGGTGGTCAGCACCGTCCGCCTGCACCCATTGCAGCACCCTGACTTGAGCCTGGAGCGGTTTTGCGCCGGGATTGCTCAGCCAGATGGCGTCGGCAGTTTTGTCCGCGGGCAAGGTAATCGAAACCGGCGCCACCTGCAGATCGGCGCAGATGGCCGGGATATGCGCCATGGCGCCGCCTGCCAGCAGACAGGCAGCAAACGCCCTTACATACTTGCGTTTCATGAGAGGATGCTGATTTATCGTCGGTTATCAGTAGCTGAGCGTAACGGTGACGATGTCCTTGAAATCGCCTGCGACGCGGCCGGTATCCTCTACCGAGCCGTATACCGTCAGCGTATGCGCTTCACCATCGTCGGCGATAGTCTGACCGTTTGTGCCGTCCCATACCGACTGGTGGGCCGCATCCTGGAAGAGTTGGTAGGCGATGGTGGCTGTGCCGTTGTTCGGGTTTGCCGCCGATCCAGTGCCTTTCATTTTCCAGCCTTCCTGGCTGCTCAGCGTAACGGCCGGACCGGTGCCGACAGTGCATTGAATGGTGAATTGCGTGGTATTCGTGGCGGCGGTGGTTCCGCCCACCGGGCTGGCGCTGACAGTGCCGAAGTTCAGTGCGGCGATGCTGCTGGTGGTGAACACGCAGGACGAGGCCACATTGATAGTAACGTCGAAAGTGTTGGTGGTTTGCGTGGCTGAAGCTGCTTGTGCAAGACCAATGGCACCGACGGCAGCCATGATGATTGCTTTTGTCCTGATGGGGTGAGCCATGGTATTTCTCGATATCAGATTAAGTAGAAGGTTGGCTGCCGGCAAGCCGTACAGCCAGTCGCGGATTCTACTGATGGCATTGCATGCCACTTTTAATCTGGGGCAAGAATCGTTTCATGGAGAGTCTGATGTATAAACTTGTTGCTGGGTGTGTGTGTGCGGCGCAACACGGCGCATGCAGATGTTGACTTGGCAACCAGCGGGGGCGAGAGGGTTAGTTGTCCTTGGCCGCCCCATCAGCACTGCCTGAGGTGCGCTGGTGGCGCATTCGCTGCCGATACAGAGACGGTGTTGTGCCCGTATGCCGGTTGAACGCCGACGCAAAATTGGCGGCACTGGAAAAACCCAGCTCTTCAGCTATTGCCAGGACGCTCAGGTTGCTTTGCGCAAGCATGCGCTGTGCTGTCTGTATGCGGGCCTCCCGCACGTATTGGAAGACAGTTTTGTTTTCATGAAGGTGAAAGGCGAGGGAAAGGCGCTTCTTGTGGGTAGCCAAGGCGTTTGCAATATCAGCCAGCGAAAAATCAATGCGCAGGTGGTTGTCGATATAGCGCTTGGCGGCGTCGACCAGCGCACGATCGGCATCGATGGACGACACGGCTGCCTCGGGATCGCCGGTTTGCGTTGTGGGTGACAACGACAGATGCAGCCGGATTTTGGCTAGCACTTCTTCGGCGGAATAGGGTTTGATCACATAGTCGCGCGCGCCGTTTTGCAAGCCTGAGAGGCGGCTCTCAATGTCGGCGGCCGCACTCAGGAAAATAATGGGTATTGATGCGGTGGCGGGCGTGGCTTGCAGTCGGCGGCACAGCGCAAAGCCATCCATTCGAGGCATGTGTACGTCGAGAAGTATGAGATCGGGCCGCAAGGAAATAGCGCGCTGGTAGCCTCGCTCGCCATCCAGGGCAACGCTTAGCGTGTAGCCCGCGCCGCGCAGCCGCTCGATAAGCAGCCTAACCTCCTCTGGGCTGTCATCCACCAGAAGGAGCCGATAGCGGGAAGTATCGTGCTGCTGTGTCGGGTTCATTACCAGCAATTATTCCGTATTGCGCTCGAGTAAGGGAGGGGATGTTTCCTGAAGAATGTTTGTTTTTGTAAATTTTTACAATAAATTATGCCAATAAGAAGATAATATCCAAATGTCATCTTTACCTGGCGGCCGCCTTTTCGCTGGAAGACATCTCACCCGAGGGCTCTGCGCTACTTTGACCACGCCGCGACCCGAATGTCTCTTTTTCGGGCATACGTATGCTTGAAAGCATTGATGCTTATCACACTATCATTCCCGGAATATGGGGATGGGATCTGGTTTATTTTGGCGCGCTGGGCGCGATCAGTTGGGCAGCGGCGGCTACCTCCTTCTTTGTCAGGCGGCTTTCGGTTGCTGTGCTTGCGCTGCTATGCCTGGACATGCTCTTTTTTGGGCTGGCCATACGTGGTTATATCGGGCTTGTCTGGCCGCATCTGTCCGAATGGATGCTGACGTATGTCAATGCCTTTGGGCATACTGGTGTCGCATTGTATGCATTGATCTTTTTTTCCCTTGGGCGTCAGGAAGGCGTACGTTTACCTGGCGGCATGGGGCTGGCGTGGTTGGCTGGTGTTCAGCTTGCCGCGGCGCTAGTGATTTTTGCGTATCCTGGTTTTGGCCGCCTGGGCAGTCCAGCGCTTAATCTCGTCTCGGCTTGCATCCTGCTGGGCTTAGCCTTGGTCGCGCTGCAACGCAAGGTTCCGGCACGCTGGCTCGTGCTGTTGACCAATATGCTTGTGGCTTTCCGGCTTGGGGGCAGCGCAATCGAGCGTCTCGCCCGAACCCTGGGCTTACCGCATCCAGAGAATATCGTGATGCATAGTCCGCTGGTGTCCATTTCAGGGCTGGCGCTCAATCTGACTCTGCTTGCCTCCTGGGTAGCTTATGTGAGCAAGCAGCGCCGCGCGGCGACCGATGCTCTGGTTGGCTGGCAGGCCCAGGAGAAAACCCGGCTGGAGGCCGAGGTGGCACGCCAGACGCAGGCGCTCAATCAGGCGCTGGAATATGCCAATCAAGCCAATCAGCGCAAGACGGAGGGGCTCAGCTACATCAGCCATGATCTCAGGGCGCCGCTGTCAAGCATTGTTGGATACGCGGATCTGCTGGCACAAACACAGACGGAAGCCCAGCGACCGCATATACGATCCATCGTGGAAAGCGTCAACTATCAGCTTGCGCTCATAGATGATTTGCTGGAGTACAGCCGCGCTGAGCATGAGCCATTTGTTCTTCGGCCAGATGCGGTTTGCCTGCATAGCTTGCTGGATGCCGTGACCCGCCATGCGAGAGGGTTCAGCACAAGGCAGAATAATCACTTTCAGCTTGTGCCTCCGGTGCGCTTTCCGCCTCTCGTGATGATAGATGGTCGGCGGCTTCAGCAAGTATTGTTGAACTTGCTGGTCAACTCCTCAAAATTTACCTATAACGGCACGATTACCCTGACGGTTGTCGCCACGCCGGCGGGCGCCGATTGGGTATTGCAATTTTCGGTGGAGGATACGGGCATAGGCATGGCGCTGGATGCGCAAGCGCGTGTATTCAATGCCTATTCCCAGGTTGACCCGCTGCACGGCGGCGTAGGGCTGGGCCTGTACATCGCGCGACACATTGTGGAGGCCATGGGCGCACGCCTTGAATTGTCCAGCACGCTCGGTGCGGGCAGTCGTTTCAGCTTTGAGATTACAGTATCGGCGGCGCATAGTGCGGGCGCACCCGACAAGGTGCCCGAGCCGCAAAACTGGGTTCAGCCGGAAGTTTCCATGGGAACGCCTGGGCAGTATCCGATGCCGCCTGCCCATACCAGGGTGCGGCTGGCTATTTTGGCTAGAGATGGGCAGCTGACAAAAATTGAGGAGTGGCTGGCAACCATGGGGCAGCAATATCCGGGCTACGAATCCTTTCTTGCCGAGATCAGGGCGGCGTTGCAGATGCTTGATTTCGAGTATATCGAGGCCCTTGCCCTGACTGCTGATCCCTCTGCCGTCGATCTCAACACCGAGGCGGCCAATGAAGGGGGAGACTGGCTCGGGGAGGCTCCGAGCGCACCACAAAAAGCTGTGGGCTGAGGCGAAAGATAGTCTTTCGCCTCAAGGTTTACGGCAAGACGATTTCACCCTGAAACAGGCTTTCCACGGTCTCGCGTGGCCGTACCACATGAGCCTGGTAGCCGTCCACGATGACCTCGGCGGCGCGTGGCCGGGTGTTGTACTGGCTGGACATCGTAAAGGCATAGGCGCCAGCCGACATCACGGCCAGCAGATCGCCCTGGCGCAGGGCCAGCTTGCGGTCGCGGGCCAGCCAGTCACCGCTTTCGCAGACCGGGCCGACGATGTCGTATACCTGGGACGCCGCATCATCCTGTGCCTGATTTACCGGCTCGACATCGTGCCAGGCTTCGTACAGAGTCGGGCGGATCAGGTCAGTCATGGCCGCGTCGACAATGGCGAAGTTTTTGGCTTCACTATGCTTCAGGTATTCCACACGGGTCAGCAATACCCCGGCGTTGCCGACCAGAGAGCGGCCCGGCTCCAGCACAAGCTCCAGGCCGCCCAGGTCATTGGCTTCCAGCACCTTGAATACCTGCTCAAGCAGCGTGCTTGGCGACAACAATGTTTCATCGGTGTAGCGGATGCCGATCCCGCCCCCCAGATCCAGGTGACGCAGGGTGATGCCGTCGGCGGCCAGCGTCTTGATCAGCGCCACCAGCTTGTCCAGAGCGTCCAGATAAGGTGCGGCTTCGGTGATCTGTGAGCCGATATGGCAGTCCAGCCCCACCACGCTGACACCCTTCAGGCTCGCAGCCTGGCGGTACACGCGTGGCGCCTCCTCGATGGCAATGCCGAACTTGTTTTCCTTCAGGCCAGTGGAAATGTAGGGGTGTGTCTGCGCGTCAACGTCGGGGTTCACCCGCAGCGACACCGGCGCTGTCTTGCCCAGCTCGCGCGCTATTTCATCAATGCGCTGTAGCTCGGCCTCGGATTCCACGTTGAAGCATTTGACGCCGGCTTCAAGCGCAGCCTTGATTTCCCAGGTCTGTTTGCCTACGCCAGAGAACACAATGCGGCCCGGATCGCCGCCCACGGCGAGCACGCGGGCCAGTTCGCCGCCCGACACAATGTCAAAGCCTGAGCCCAGTTGCCGGAACTCGTTGATGACTGCCAGATTGGAATTGGCCTTCATGCCATAGCAGACCAGCACATTGCGGCCCTGTGCGGCGTCGGCATATGCCTGCCATGCGTCGCGCAGCGCCTGGCGCGAATAAATGAAGAGCGGGGTGCCATACTGGTGCGCCAGCTCGGGCAGGGGAATGTTCTCGGCGTGCAGGACACCGTTCTGGTGCTGGAAGTGTGGTGCGACAGTCATTGCGGGGCGGACGGCTGGTCTTGAGTGGCGGGTGCGGGTGCGATGCTCGACGGTGGCTGGGTCAGCGCGTCATTGGGCGGGGGCGGGGGCAGGTACAGCGGGCCCTTGTAGCCGCAGGCGGCGAGACAGGCGAGCAGCGAGGCCGCCGCTACCCGACGGGCGGGCCGCGATAGCCGCGAAAACAAACACTTCATAGGGAGCTCCTGGACGAAAGAAGCATTATAGGCACCCTGGCAGGTGATTTTTGCGCAACATCCCCCATGATACGCGGGCCTGGCCGTCGGGGAGGCGGCCAGGTCTGATCGGCGTCCTAGAAGGGAACGCTGGGTGGTTCAGGCACGTCGCCCCGCCGGCCAAGCTGGTTGAGCAGGGCGCCGATACCGTCCTGGCCGCCATCCACGGGGATATCCGCCGGCGAGGGAAGACCGACACGCGCCACCGCCTTGCCGGGCGGGAACTCGTCGAAATAAAACTCGCCGTCCACGCGGGTCAGGCCATCGGGCACGGGGCCCGGCGGGGTTTGCGGCTGGTCTTTGAGCGCTTCGCGCATATAGCCCAGCCAGATCGGCAGCGATGCGCCGCCCCCGGTTTCGCCCTGACCGAGAGATTTTGGCTTGTCGAAGCCCATCCAGGCCACCCCTACCAGCTTGGGCGTGAAACCTGCAAACCAGGCATCGTGCGAATCATTGGTCGTGCCGGTCTTGCCGCCGATGTCGTCACGCTTGAGCTCGCGATGCACGCGTGCCGCGGTGCCGTAGGTCGCCACGCCGCGCAGCATGTCATTCATCACATAAGCGGTGCGCGGGTCAATGACGCGCGCGGCGGCATCGCCAGCGACGGTCGGCTTGGAGCGCATGATGACTTTGCCTGCGCTGTCAGTGACGTAGTCAATGAGATAAGGCGGGACGCGATAGCCCCCATTGGCGAATACCGCATAGGCGCCCGCCAGCTGCAGGGGGGTCACGCTGCCCGCGCCGAGCGCCATGGGCAGCACCGCCGGCTGGCGCTCGCGGTCAAAACCAAACCGCGTGATGTAGTCTTGCACATACTTGGGTCCCACCGCCTGCATGATGCGTATGGACACCATGTTTTTCGATTTGTACAAGCCCTGGCGCATGGTCAGCATGGGCTCATACTTGCTGCCGTAGTTCTTGGGCGTCCAGGCCTTGGAACCCGTCTGGGCCGCCGTGAGCATGAAGGGTTCGTCGGAAATCTGCGTCGCCGGTGTCAGGCCGCGCTCAAGTGAAGAGGCGTACAGGAAGGGCTTGAAGGCGGAGCCCGGCTGGCGCCAGGCCTGCGTCACGCGGTTGAACTTGCCTTCCTCGAAGTCGAAACCGCCGACCATGGCCTGTACGGCCCCATCTTGCGGGCGTACCGAGACAAAGGCCGCCTGTACGGTCGGCATGTTGATCACTTCCCAGTGATCGCCGTCTTTGTGCACATAGACGACCGATCCGCGGGAAATGCGGTACTGGTCCTTGGCGTTCTTGCCCAGGCCGCGCGCCACAATCTTGAGCGCTCCCTTGTCGGTAACGTCGATGATCTCGCTGGCGGTTCGTGCAACCTTGATATGGGTGGGGCTGGCCTCAAGCACGACCCCGGTCAGCATGTCGTCATCGTCGGGATACTTTTCCTGGAGACCGTCGAGCAGCGCATCGAACTCGTCAGGCTTGTTCTCGATACCCTCGGGCAGGCTGATGGTTTCCATGGGGCCGGGAAATACGGCGCGGCGGGTGTAGTCCAGAATGCCATCGCGCACAGACTTGTAGGCCGCTTCCTGGTCCTCGGAGTTGATGGTGGTGTAGATATTGAAGCCGCGCGAGTAGATATTGTCCTGGTAGACCGAGTAGAGAAGCTGGCGCGCCAGCTCGGCCACATAGTCGCCATGGATGGAATAACCGCCAGATGGCGTGCCGGGAGCCGACTTGATCTCGATCTCCTGGTTCTTGGCCTTCTCGTATTCCTCGTCGGTCAAATACCCCAGGTTGTGCATGCGGCCCAGGACATAAAGCTGACGGGTCTTGGCGCGCTGGAAATTGGCAATGGGGTTGAAGCGCGAAGGCGCCTTGGGGATGCCTGCCAGCATGGCCGCCTCTGCCGGCGTGATGTCGCCCAGCTGCTTGCCGAAGTAGGTGCGCGAGGCCGCCGCAAAGCCGTAGGCGCGGTGGCCCAGGTAGATCTGGTTCATGTAGAGATCCAGGATCTGGTCCTTGGTCAGCGTCGCCTCGATCTTGAAGGTCAGCAGCAGTTCGTAGAACTTGCGGGTATAGGTCTTTTCCGACGACAGGTAGAAATTTCGCGCCACCTGCATGGTGATGGTGCTGGCGCCCTGCGACTTGGACATATGCGTCAGGTTTGCGACCATGGCCCGCGCCACGCCTGCCCAGTCTATGCCGCCGTGCTGGTAAAACCGGTCGTCCTCGGCTGATAGAATGGCCGATTTCATGACGTCGGGAATTTCGTTGAATCGCAGCACATTGCGCCGCTCTTCGCCGAATTCGCCAATAAGGACTTTGTCGGCCGTGTAAATACGCAACGGCACGCGCGGCCGGTAATCGATCATCGCGCTCAGGTCCGGCAGGTTTGGCCAGGCCAGCGCCAGGGCCAGCGAAACCAGCAGCGCGCCGCAGACACCGAGGCCCGCCACGAAAATGGCTGCCTTGAGCATGAATCGGGCGAGCCACGAATGGGTGGCGCCGGAATTGCCTTTTGGGGAATTGGTAGAAGAACTCATCAGGGGCGATTTTAAGTCTAACCGTGATCAGACTATGATTTGTGCATCAAGTTTATGTAACGGAGTGATGCAGAGTGGGGCAGTCGGGCGTATTGCAAGTGGGATAATACACAAATGAGTCATTCTTTACCTGCGGGATCCTCGCCATCCAGCCCCGCCGTCCCTCCGCTTGCGGAGCAGGCCGGGCCTCGCCCCATCTTTCTGGTGGGCATGATGGGCGCGGGAAAAACCACCATTGGGCGCCAGCTCGCGCGCATGCTGGGGCGCGAATTCATCGATCTCGATCATGAGCTCGAGGCCCGCTGCGGCGTGCGGGTGTCGTTGATCTTCGACATCGAAGGCGAGGAAGGGTTCCGCAAACGCGAATCGACCTTGCTGGAAGAATGCACACGGCGCGGCGGCATTGTACTGGCCACCGGCGGGGGCGCCATCCTGGCTCCCGAGAACCGGCGCTGCCTCAGCGAGCGCGGGCTGGTACTGTACCTGCGCGCCAGCGCCGACGAGCTGTTCCGGCGTGTTGCCCGCGACCGCAGCCGTCCGCTGCTGCAGACCGCCGATCCGCTGGGCAGGCTGCGCGAGCTGCTGGCCCAGCGCGAGCCACTGTACGAGAGCATTGCGCACCTGACCATAGACACCGGATCGGCGCCCGTCTCGCATCTGGCGCGCGAGCTGCTGCCCCTGATACAACGACACGAGGTTGAGACATGAACACCGTCCAGGTGGAGACTCCCGGGGGCTCCTACCCCATCCATATCGCACCGGGCCGGCTCGATGCGCTGGCGCAAAGCATCCCCGCGGACGCCACCGCCATTGCGATTGTCACAAACCCCGTGGTGGGCGGCCTGTATGGCGCGCGCGCCGAGGCTGCGCTGGCCAAGAGCGGTAAACCCGTGCTGCGCATAGAACTGCCGGACGGCGAGGCGCACAAAGACTGGCAAACCCTGAACCTGATCTTCGATGGCCTGCTCAGGCATCGCCTGGACCGCAAGGCGGTGCTGGTCGCGCTGGGCGGCGGGGTGATAGGCGACATGTGCGGGTTTGCCGCTGCAAGCTATATGCGCGGGATCCGCTTTGTCCAGGTGCCCACCACTTTGCTGGCGCAGGTCGATTCCTCGGTGGGCGGCAAGACAGCAATCAATCACCCGCTGGGCAAAAACATGATCGGGGCTTTCTACCAGCCCATCGCTGTGGAAATCGACACGGATGTGCTGGGCACCCTGCCGGCGCGGGAGGTGTCCGCCGGGCTGGCCGAGGTTGTGAAGTACGGCCTTATCATCGACCGGCCTTTTTTCGACTGGTGCGAGAACAACATCCAGGCGATGCGCCGTCTTGATCCCGAGGCCATCGCTTACGCCATCCGGCGCTCATGCGAGCTCAAGGCCTATGTCGTGTCGCAGGACGAACGGGAATCGGGCTTGCGGGCCATTCTGAACCTGGGCCATACCTTCGGCCATGCCATTGAGTCTGGGCTGGGCTACGGCGCGTGGCTGCATGGCGAGGCCGTGGGCTGCGGCATGGTGCAGGCTGCCGAGCTTTCCGCTGCCGCACTGGGGCTGCCGCAAGCCGACGTCGAGCGAGTGCGGGCGGTGGTGCATGAGATCGGCTGCCCCGTGCAGCCGCCTGACCTGGGCCTGCAGCGCTGGCTGGATCTCATGCAGGTGGACAAGAAAACAGAAGGCGGCCAGATACGTTTCGTGCTGTTGCCTGAGATCGGCAGGGCGAGCGTCCAGCCGGCGCCGGACCCGGCCCTGCGGCAGGTGCTGGCCCAGGCAGCCAGCGCGGCGCCGGCCTGACGCGGGGGCGCGGCGCATGACAGAGCTTGCTCCCTATGCCTGCCACCCGGAGGCCTCTCGAGGCCGCCGCCATGACGAACCTCCGCCCACAGGACGCAACGCGTTCCAGCGTGACCGCGACCGCATCATCCACTGCAACGCTTTTCGCCTGCTTGAATACAAGACCCAGGTTTTCGTCAACCACGAGGGCGATCTCTTTCGCACCCGGCTGACGCACAGCATAGAGGTGGCGCAGATCGCCCGTACGCTGGCGCGCAACCTGGGCCTGCATGAAGATCTGACAGAGGCTATCTCCCTGGCCCACGACCTGGGCCATACGCCCTTCGGACACGCCGGCCAGGATGAACTCAACGCCTGCATGCGGGAGTTCGCGCCTGAGGCGGGCGGGTTCGAGCACAATCTGCAGAGCCTGCGGGTTGTGGACGAGCTCGAGGAACGCTATGCGGCCTTCAACGGGCTTAATCTATGTTTCGAGACGCGCGAGGGCATACTCAAGCATTGCTCGGTCGCGCATGCGCGGACGCTGGGGGACGTGGGCCAGCGCTTCCTGGCCGGCGCGCAGCCGTCGCTTGAGGCGCAGATTGCCAATCTGGCCGATGAAATCGCCTACAACAACCATGATATCGATGACGGCGTGCGCTCGGGGCTGATTACGGTTGAACAGCTGCAGATGCTTGAAATCTTCGCCACGCACCATGCCCAGGTGCGCCGCCGTTACCCCAACATCGAGAAAAAGCGCCTGGTGGCCGAGGTCGTGCGTGCGATGATCAACACGCTGGTGGTTGACCTGACCGAAACCACGCGCGCCAATATTCGCGCGCAGGCCCTGCGCAGCGTGGACGATGTGCGCGCTGCGCCTGCGCTGGCAGCCTTTTCCGCACCCATGCGGCGCCAGGCGGACGCCCTCAAGCGCTTTCTGATGCGCAATCTCTACCGCCATTACAAAGTCATGCGCATGACGACCAAGGCGCGCACCATTGTCCGAGAGCTGTTCCTGGCCTTCCTCAAGGAACCCCGACTGCTGGCGGACGAGCACAGGCGTGACGACGAGGCGGCGCAAGCGCGGGCCATTGCGGATTACATCGCCGGCATGACAGACCGGTACGCCATACGCGAGCATGCCCAGCTTTTCCGCATGGGCGGCGATTTGCATTTCTAAGCGCATGCCGCTTGCCGCATGCCAGCGCCGGGGTATCGGGCGCTGGCACGTCACAGCCGTGGATCAGCGCGCCAGCAGCGGTTTCAGGTAGCGGCCGGTGTGGCTCTCGGGCGTGGCGGCGACCTGTTCCGGCGTACCCTGGGCAATAATGCGCCCGCCGCCGTCGCCCCCCTCTGGGCCCAGGTCAATGACCCAGTCCGCCGTCTTGATCACATCCAGGTTGTGCTCGATGATGACGACGGTATTGCCGCCTTCCACAAGCTTGCGCAGCACGTCCAGCAGCAAGGCGATGTCCTGGAAATGCAGCCCTGTGGTGGGCTCGTCCAGAATGTACAGCGTGCGGCCTGTGCTGCGCTTGGACAGCTCCTGCGACAGCTTTACCCGCTGGGCCTCTCCGCCCGACAGCGTGGTGGCGCTCTGGCCCAGGCGCAGGTAGGAGAGCCCTACGTCCATCAGGGTATTGAGCTTGCGCGCCACCGAGGGCACGGCGTCAAAGTATTCCAGCGCCTGTTCCACCGTCAGGTCCAGCACCTGGCTGATATTGCGGCCCCGGTAGCGGATCTCCAGGGTTTCGCGGTTATAGCGCTTGCCCTTGCAGACATCGCAGGGCACATACATGTCCGGCAGGAAATGCATCTCGACCTTGACCACGCCGTCGCCCTGGCAGGCCTCGCAGCGCCCGCCCTTGACGTTGAAGGAAAAGCGTCCCGGATCATAGCCGCGCGTGCGCGATTCGGGCACGCCTGCGAACAGTTCCCGAATGGGCGTGAACATGCCCGTATAGGTGGCGGGATTGCTGCGCGGCGTGCGGCCGATGGGGCTTTGGTCTACATCAATGATTTTGTCGAAATGCTCCAGGCCCGCGATACTGTCAAAAGGCGCGGGTTCGGTCTGCGCCCGGTGCAGTTTCTGCGCCACGGCAGTGGCCAGGGTATCGTTGATAAGGGTCGATTTGCCTGAACCCGATACGCCGGTGATACAGACCAGTCGTCCGGCAGGTATGGCCAGGTCTACATTCTTCAGATTGTTCCCGCGCGCGCCCAGAATCCGCAGCCAGTCCTGCTCGGGGCCGACGGGCCGGCGCGTCCCGAGATCAATGCGCCTGGCGCCGCTCAGGTATTGCCCGGTCAGGGATGCGCTGTTCGCCTCCAGCTCTTTCGGTGTGCCCTGGGCCACCACCCGCCCGCCGTGTTCGCCAGCGCCAGGCCCCATGTCCAGGACGAAATCCGCCGCACGTATCATGTCTTCGTCATGCTCGACCACGATGACACTGTTGCCCAGGTCGCGCAGGTCATGCAGCGTCTGGATGAGACGGTCATTATCGCGCTGGTGCAGTCCGATGGAGGGCTCGTCCAGCACATACATGACACCGGTCAGGCCCGAGCCTATCTGGCTGGCCAGCCGGATCCGCTGCGCCTCGCCGCCGGAGATCGTATCCGCGCTGCGATCCAGCGACAGGTAGTTCAGGCCCACGTTATTCAGGAATTGGAGCCGCGCCTCGATCTCGCGCACAATGCGTTCGGCAATTTCTTTCTTGGCGCCGGTGAGCTCGAGATTCCTGAACCATGCCAGGCAGGCCGACAGCGACAGCGCCTCGATTTCGTAGATGGCCCGCCCGCCGCCATCCTCCTGCCCGCCCGCCGCAGCCTTGCGTGGCCCGCCTCCCAGCAGCACATTGCGCGCCTCGGGCCGAAGACGGGAGCCATTGCAGTCGGGGCAGACCTTGACCTGCCGATACTTTCCCAGCTCCTCGCGCACCGCGCTGGAATCTGTTTCGCGCCAGCGCCGCTCCAGATTGGGCAGGACGCCCTCAAACGGATGCTTGCGCACGGTGCTGCGGCCTTTCTCGTTGATATAGAGAAACGGCACTTCCTCCTCGCCCGAACCGTGGAGCACCTTGTGCCTCACATGATCCGGCAGATCTTCAAACGGGGTGTCCAGGTCGAACTGGTAATGGGCCGCCAGGCTGGTCAGCAAGGTGTGTGTGAAGGCGTTGCGCTTGTCCCAGCCACTGATGGCGCCGCTTGCCAGGCTCAGCTCGGGGAAGGCGACCACCCGCTTGGGATCGAATACCTCCACGCTCCCCAGGCCATCACAGGTGGGACAGGCGCCGGCGGGATTATTGAAGCTGAACAGCCGCGGTTCCAGTTCCGTCAGGCTGTAATGGCAGACAGGGCATGCGTAGCGGCTGGAAAACGGAATCTCCTCGCCGCTGTCCATGTTCAGCGCCACAGCCCGCCCTTCGGCCAGCTTGAGGGCGGTTTCAAAGCTCTCGGCCAGGCGCTGCTGGCTTTCGGGCCGTACCCGCAGGCGGTCTATCACCACATCCACATCGTGCTTTTCGGTCTTGCGCAGCGGCGCCATGTCATCGATGGCAACCATTTCGCCATCCACGCGCAGGCGCACAAAGCCTTGCGCCTGCAGGCTGGCGCATTCGTCCTCGAAGCTGCCCTTGCGCCCGCGGGCGAGGGGCGCAAGGATGGCCAGGCGTGTTTCGGGAGGCAGGCTCAGGGCCTTGTCCACCATCTGGCTTACACTCTGCGCCCGCAGCGGCAGGCCGTGGTCGGGGCAGTAGGGCGTGCCTACGCGCGCATAGAGCAGGCGCAGATAGTCATGCACCTCTGTGATCGTCCCGACCGTGGAGCGCGGGTTGTGTCCCGCGGATTTCTGCTCGATGGAGATCGCCGGCGACAGGCCTTCTATCAGGTCCACATCGGGCTTGTCCATCAGTTGCAGAAACTGGCGTGCATAGGCCGACAGGCTTTCGACGTAGCGTCGCTGCCCTTCCGCATATAGCGTGTCAAACGCGAGCGATGACTTTCCGGAGCCAGACAGCCCGGTTACCACCACGAGCCGTCGGCGTGGCAGGTCCACGGAAATATTCTTGAGATTGTGCGTCCTGGCGCCGCGGATGCGTATCGCTTCCATATGCTTTCGCTGGTTAAGTGGTTCGAAAGGCCAACTTGGTACTATAACGCGCCAGCCGGCTCCC
>Ga0182749_1001100_pt1 | contig 22051 bp, 15 predicted proteins | sample eDN3rd37CKraftMG_FD_128875 | JGI IMG/M metagenome (GOLD analysis project Ga0182749, IMG submission 128875) | Enriched Miracle-Growth compost microbial communities from Emeryville, California, USA - eDNA 3rd pass 37_C Kraft MG (version 2) (version 2) ...
CAGGCCGGCGACCTGCTGGCCTCCTCCGGCATCGGCCGCGACCAGGTCTGGGGGCTGGGCTGCAGCGTGCCCGGCACGGTCGAGAACGGCACCGCCTGGTACGACAAGGTGCAGGAGGCCGAGGCCTGGGGGAAGTTCCCGCTGGCGGCGGAGCTGGAGCGCCTGACCGGGTTTTGGGCGCTGGTCGAGAACGACGCCACCGCGGCCGCGATCGGCGAGCGGCTCTACGGCGTGGGCCGCTTTGCCGCCAGCTTCTTCTACCTGCATTTCAACCTGGGCCTCGGCGGCGGCATCGTGGCCGACGGCCAGCCCTATCGCGGCCGGTTCGGCGGCGCCGGCGAGATCGGGCACATGATCGTGAAGCCCGGCGGCCGGCCCTGCGGCTGCGGCAGCCGCGGCTGCCTGGAGCAGTACGTCTCCTACTACGCCGCGGCCGAGACGGTGTGCGGGCCGGAGCGGACGCCGGACGAGGTGCCGGCCGAGGAGCTGGCGGCGCTGGTGCGCGCCGGCGACCCGCGCCTCCTGGCCTGGCAGCGGGAGGCGGGGCAGTATCTGCGCATCGCCCTCCGCAACATCGAGGCGATGTTCGACCCCGACACCATCGTCGTCGGCGGCGGCCTGCCGCCGGAGCTGATGGATGGGCTGATCGAGGCGGCCCAGCCGCTGCTGCCCGGCATGACTCACCGCCATTCCAGCAGCCTGCCGCGGCTGCTGCCGGCCGAGCATGCCGCAGAACTGCCGGCGTTGGGGGCTGCGGCGCTGCCCGTGGCGGTGCTGCTGCAGTCGAGCCTGTCGCCCCTGGCGACGTCCCTCGGCGACGGCCTCGCCGGCACCGACAATCCGGCGCTCGCCCTGCTCGTCGGCTGAGCCGTGGATGGGTCGAGGGCGAAGCCGGTTGACAAGCCTGTCGGCCGGCTGGATTAATAAAAGACTGTTTGATTAATCGGGCCGCAGCGATCCCGCGGATCGAGCGCCTGCCGCCCGCGAAAAGGGGAGGTCGCAGATGGGATGGATCGGCCGCCAGGCCTGCGCGACGCTGGGCATCACGCTCCTGCTGAGTCTTCCGGGAGCCGCCCAGGCGCAGACCACGCTGAACGCCCTGTTCATGGCCCAGGCTGGCTATTCGGAAGCGCAGATCCGCGAGATGACGGATGCCTTCCAGAAGGCGCATTCCGACATCCAGGTGAAGCTGGAATTCGTGCCCTATGAGGCGCTGCACGACAAGATCACCCTCGCCTCGGGTTCGGGCGGCGGCTACGACGTGGTGCTGTTCGACGTGATCTGGCCGGCGGAGTTCGCGGCCAACAACGTCCTCACCGACGTGACCGACCGGATCGACGCCAAGACCCGCAGCGGGGTACAGGACGGCGCCTGGACCACGGTCGACTACAAGGGCAGGTCGTACGGCATGCCCTGGCTGATGGACAGCAAGTTTCTCTTCTACAACAAGGCGATGTTGGAGAAGGCAGGGATCAGCAAGCCGCCGGCCAGCTGGCCCGAGGTGATCAAGGACGCCGAGGTCCTGAAGCAGAAGGGCATCGTCGAATACCCGATCGTCTGGAGCTGGAGCCAGGCCGAGGCGATCATCTGCGACTATGCGGTGCTGATGCAGGCTTTCGGCGGCAAGTTCGTCGACGACAACGGCAAGCCGGCCTTCCAGACCGGCGGCGGCGTCGACGCGCTGAACTTCATGGTCGACACGCTGAAGAACGGCACCACCAACCCGCATTCGACCGAGTATCTGGAAGAGGATGTCCGGCGCGTCTTCTCCAGCGGCCAGGCGGCCTTCGCGCTGAACTGGACCTACATGTACGACCAGGCCAACAACAACGCCAAGGAATCGCAGGTCACCGGCCAGGTCGGCGTGATCGCGCCGCCGGGCGTCGAAGGGAAAAGCACGGTCTCGACCGTCAACGGCGCCATGGGCCTGGGCATCCCGACCGGCAGCAAGAACAAGGATGCCGCCTGGACCTACATCACCTATCTCGCCTCGCCCGAGGTGGAGACGAAATACGCCAGCGCCGCGCCGCCGATCTGGAAGGCCTATTATGACGACCCGGCGGTGAAGAACGGCCCGAATGCCGCCCTGCTCGAGGCGCAGTCGAAGTCCTTCGCCTCGCTCTTCGCCCGGCCGTTCGTGGTCGACTACCAGCAGTTCTCCACCCGGCTGCAGCAGGCCCTGCAGCAGGCGCTGCTCGGCCAGGCCTCGGCCGAGGACGCGCTGAAATCCGCGGCTTCCGACCTCGCCGGCGGGTGAGCTTGTCGGGCGCGGAAGGCACTTCGTCCCTGTCGCCGTCCCGCCTCGCGCGGGCGGCGGCAGGCGTCGGCATCGGCCGCAAGCGGCGGGCGTTGACCGCGCGCGGTCGGCTGCTGCTGATCCTGCCGCTGATGGCGGTGCTGCTCGCCGTGATCGGCTGGCCGCTCGTCGATACGGTCTGGCTCAGCTTCACCGACGCGCCGCTCGGCGGCGCCACCGGCAATTTCGTCGGCATCGACAACTACCTGCGCGCCCTGCGGGCGCCGGGCTTCCTGCGGGCGCTCGGCGTCACCGCGCTGTTCACTGTGCTGACCGTCAGCATCGAGATGGTGCTCGGCCTCTGTGTCGGGCTGCTGCTCGACATGGATCTCAAGGGGCGCGCCTTCTTCCGCTTCCTGCTGATCGTGCCCTGGGCGCTGCCGACCGTGGTCAACGCCATGGCCTGGCGGGTGATCTACAATCCGGATTTCGGCGCGCTCAACGCGCTGCTGCTGCAGCTCGGCCTGATCGACAAATACCAGAGCTGGCTCGGCAGCCCGGCCACGGCGCTGTTCGCCATCGCCGCCGCCGACATCTGGAAGACCTTCTCGCTGGTGGCGCTGATCACCCTGGCCGGGCTGCAGGCGGTGCCGCGCGAGCTGCGCGAGGCCGCGGCGATCGACGGCGCCGGCTTCTTCGCCCGGTTCCGCGCCGTCACCCTGCCGGTGATCCTGCTGCCGCTCAGCATCGCCGCGGTGCTGCGGATGATCGAGGCGGTGAAGGTGTTCGACATCATCTGGGTGATGACCCGCGGCGGCCCGCTCGACAGCACCAAGTCGCTCAGCATCCTGATCTACCAGGAGGCGTTCTCGTTCCGCCACGCCGGCTACGGCGCCTCGCTCGCGATGCTGTCCGTCGCGCTCAGCCTGCTGCTGATCGCCGCCTACACCCGCGCCCTGCGCGGCCAGCCGAGGGCCTGACCGATGCGGATGTCCCTGCCGGCCCGGATCGCCGCCTACGCCGCCATGTATCTGGTCGGCATCGTCGTCCTGGTGCCGGTGGCGTGGCTGCTGGTGATGAGCGTCAGCTCGACCCGCGACCTGACCACGCTGCCGCTGGCCTGGATCCCGAGCGAGCTCGACGTCTCGCGCTATGTCCGGCTGCTCAGCCTGTCGGACAACGGCGACGGCCAGGTCTTCCTGGCGGCACTGCGCAACACCTGTCTGGTGGCGCTGGGCACCACCGCGATCTCGTTCCTGCTGGCGGTGCCGGCGGCCTGGGTGTTCTCGCGCCATCCGCGGCGGCTCAGCTGGCTGCTCTATCTCGTCGTCGCCACCTATATGCTGCCGCCGCTGATGTTCGTGGTGCCGCTGTACCGGATCCTGTCCTCGCTCGAGCTGCTCAACTCGCCCTGGGCGCTGATGATCGCGGACTGCACCATCGTGCTGCCCTTCACGACCTGGCTGTTGAAGAGCGGCATCGACAATATCCCGATGGACCTGGAGGAGGCGGCGCGGATCGACGGCGCGCCGCTGTGGCAGATCCTGCTGCGGGTGACGCTGCCGCTGGCCCGGCCGGTGATCGGCACGACGCTGCTGTTCTCGGCCCTGATCGTGTGGGACGAGTTCCTCTACGCCATGCTGTTCACCAGCGACAGCCGGGCGCAGACCCTGACGGTGGTGATCGCCAACCTGGCCAGCGGCCGAGTCTCCGATTACGGCCTCCTGGCCACGGCCGGGGTGATCGCCGCGACGCCGCCGGTGCTGGTCGGCCTGCTGCTGCAGCGGTCGATCGTCTCCGGCCTTACCAGCGGCAGCGTGAAGGGCTAAGTCAGCCGGCCAGGACCCGGGCGCCGTCGTCTCGGGGAACGGCCGACAGCCGGGCCGGGCCGGTCCGTCGGACGCTGCTGCTGCCGAGCTCCGCCGCCATCCAGCCGATGCCGGGGAGGCTGGCGGAGAAGGACCGGATCCAGCCGAGCATCGCCTCGGCGAGATCAGGATGCTGGTCGCGCAGCAGCGAGGCGAACGTGAGCTCGGTCCGCAGCGCCTGTTCGAGCACCGGCGCCGTATGCGGCGGCAGCTCGTCGGCCGACCGAAGCGGCGCCGCCACGGGCCCGCAGGCCTGCAGATGGATCCGCGTGCCGCCCGTCGCCGGCGGCCTTTCGATCATGAAGGCGGCCGGCTGCGGCCCGTCGTGAGCGGTCGCGGCGATCACCTGGAACCGGCCCTCCACCTCCTCGGTGAACACGGTCAGGCTGGCCGCCGCGTCGCCACGATAATCGAGGTTGAAGGAGGCGTAGCCGGAGGATTGGATGCGGCGGGCGATGACGACCAGTGCCGTCCGGCGGAAGGTCCAGTCGAACCCGTCGGGAAGGTTCAGCACGTCGGCGCAGACGGTCACGACCGCCGGCGCGAGCCCGTCGGCCTGCAGCGCCTCGCGGATCTCGCCGATGTCGAGAAACATCCCGCGGAAGGCGGCTTCGTCCGGGCCGATCGTCCGGCCCGACGCGGAGAGGACGCCGCCGCGGGCGGCGACCGCGTCGAACAATGCCGCCCAATCGGCTGTCGGAGGCTCGCTTTCGAGAACTCGTCCGCTGTGCATTAAGTCCTCCATTCCCAGGCCGGCGAACGCGGCGTTTGTCGTCTGCATTATCCTGTCATGCGACAGAATTCCCGAGACGGGCCGAAGAACCCGACGCAATATTGCTCGGATCAGCTGATATTCTTGTATAGGCGAGGCAATGCTCAGCGCTGTGACTGGGATATGAACCGCCATTCGCATGGGAAATTTCGGCCGGGACTGCGGATCGGGCGGCGCAAATGGCCGCAGGCTCCGGCCGAACCGGGCGCAGCCCGGCGCGTCGCGCGCCTGTCAGGTGCCGACCTCTCCCCGGGCGCAGCGGCGCCGGAACAGCACCGCCGAGACCTGCTGCTGCAGCCCGATGGTCAGCAGCACGAGGCTGTCGCGGGCGATCTCGGAATACCGTGCCGCCAGCGTCACCGGCACGGCGGCCGAGGTCATGTTGGCGTAGTCGGCCAGAGTGGTCAGGTACTGGCCCGGCTGAATCGCCTCCGCCCAGGCATCGACCAGGACCGAGGAGGCCTGGTGGGCGATCAACGTGATCTCGTCGGCCGCGATGCCGTTGCGCCGCAGCAGCCGGTCGACGATCCGCGGCGGCACCTTGGCGCCGTATTCCTTGTACGAGGCGGCACCTTCGTCACCGATATACATCAAGGGGGTGGTGAAGCTCTCGGCCCGGTAGGGCGGGGGCGGCTCGATCGTCCCGGCCGGGCGGGCGCTCATATGCATGGCGCCATAGTAGCTGGTGTCGGTGTCGGTCACGACATCGACCAGGGCGAAGCGATCCGGGTCGTCGGCCACCCCGATCACCGCGGCGCCGGCCCCGTCGGCAACGCCGATGCAGGTCGCTTCGTGATAGCTGACGTGCCGGGTCCAGTTGCAGCCGCAGACGACGAGGGCGTTGCGCAGGCCGCGGCCGGTGCGGATCAGCGCCTCGGCCAGGACCAGCCCGTCGTTGAAGATGGTGAACTCGGTCCCGAGCGGCAGCACCTGGCAGCGCGCCGGCAGGCGCAGCGCCTGGTGCAGGGCCACCAGCCCGTTGGGGCTCAGATACTCCGAAACCGAGGCGGCGCCGATCAGCAGGTCGATGTCGCCGGCGGCCAGCCCGGCATCGGCCAGGGCGCGGCCGGCGGCGTCCGCCATGAGCCCGAGCAGGGTTTCGCCCGGCGCCAGCACGCGGCGCTGGTCGAAGCCCTTGAACAGGTCGGAATGCGGCGGCTTGTGAGCCTTGATCCAGTCGAAGATCGGATCGTCGTTGGTGCGGATCCGCTCCGGCACCGCGAAGCCGACGCCCTTGAGGCGGGCGGTGCTGTCGACCATTCAGTCGTCCTTCCCCTGGGTGGCGGGCTCGGCCTGCGGCGGGGCGCGGTAGTAGGGCGGCACCTCGGAGCGGTCGATCTCCAGCACGATCACCTGCGGCCGCCGGCGCAGATCGGCCTGGGCGATCGCCTTGGTCAGGGCGATGCGCAGCCCGTGCGGGTCGCGGACGGTGTAGGTGTCGGCGCCCAGGCCCGTGGCGAAGGCCACCAGGTCCGGGCTGCCGAGCTTGTAGTAGTCGGTCCAGGACGGGATCGGCGGGGTCGGGAAGAAATGCGCGTTGCCCTGGCTGACCATGGCCAAGTCGTTGTTGTCCATGACGATCCAGACAGCACCGATACCGTAGCGCGCGGCGGTCGACACCTCGCTGCCATGCATCAGGAAGGCACCGTCGCCGGTGATCGCGACGCAGGTCCGGTCCGGCGCGCCGAGCTTGCCGCCGACCACCGCACAGGTGCCGAAGCCGAGCGGCCCGGTGTCCAGCGACAGGTGCAACTGGGTCGGCGGGTCGATCGCCAGGTCGTTCAGCGACCAGCCGACGCAGTTGGCGCAGTCGATGAAGATGTGGCTGCCGGCCGGGACCACTTCGTTGATCACCCGCATCGCCGATTGCGGCAGGATCGGGCTGGCCAGGGAATCGCGCTTATCCGGGTCGTACCATGGGGCGTGGCTGTCCCTGAGCCAGCGGATATAGCCCTTGCGCTCCGCCACCGCGGCCTCGTCCGGCTGCCGCTCGGCCGCCAGCTCGCACAGATCGTCGATGAACTGGCCGAGCTCGCTGACGATGCCGAGCTCGATCGGGAAGGCGCGGCCGATCACCGACTGGTCGGCATCGACCTGGATGAACGGGCCCTTCGGCAGCAGGGCGGTGTTCCAGTTGCTGGTGGCGAGGTTGCCCAGCCCCGAGCCCATCACCATCAGCGCGTCATAGGCCGGCCCGCCGCCGACCGCGGCCAGGTAGAGGCTGGGCCAGATGCAGCCGGCCATGCCGGTGTTGCGCAGTGACAGCGGATGGGTCTCGGGGAACAGCGCCTTGCCGTCGGGCGAGGTCATCACCGGGATGCCGAAGCGCTCGACGAAGGCGATGAACTTCTCCCGCCGCTCGCCCTGCAGGGCGAAGCGGTTGCCGTTGCCGAGCATGATCAGCGGCCGTCGTGCCGCCAGCAGCAGGTCGAGCGCGCGGCCGGTCCGGGCCCGGTCGCTGGCCTTCGGCACCGTGCGGTAGTTCTCCCAACTGTTCGGGAACGGGACCGGGTCGGCCGGCGTCTGGTTCGAGACGTCGACCGGCAGGCTGACATGGGTGGCGCGGAACGGGACCGACAGGGCGTCGCGCAGCGCCTGGGTCAGCAGGGTGGAGAGGTTCTCCGGGCTGCTGATCACGGCGCTGTACTGCACCGAAGCCTGGTAGACCGCATCGACGTTCAGCGTGCCGTCGATGCCCTGCTGCAGATAGCCCTTGCCGAAATAGTTCTCCGCCACCTCGCCGGTGATGGCCAGCACGGCGGAATGGTCGGCCTGGGCGTTCATCGCCCCGGTCAGGGCGTTGATCGCGCCGGGCCCGGTGGTGGCCAGGACCACGCCCAGCCCCCCGGTCACCCGATGCAGCCCGTCCGCCATGTAGGCGGCGCCGGTCTCGTGCCGGCAGACGATGTAGGTGAATTCGTCCTCGCGCAGCCGCAGCTCGTTCAGCAGGTACATGATCCCGCCGCCGGGAATGCCGAACAGGTAACGGACATTCTCGAGCTTCAGGTAGTCGAGCAGCAGCTGCGACACCGTCCGTTCGGTCACTGCGCGATAGTAGCTCGTGCTCTTCTGCAGCATGCGCTGGGCCTTTCCGGGCGGAGGGGGAGGGAGGTCAGGCGGCGGAGGAGGGGACGTTGCCCGGGGCGGCCAGGCCGAAATGCGCGGTCAGCATCATCTCGGCCGTCTGCAGCGCGCCTTCGACCCAGCCCTGATAGGTCGAGTAGGATTCGCCGCAGATATAGACCTCCTCGTCGGGCACCGGCTTGACCACGCGCGGCATCACCGCCGCGGTGTCGACGCCGATGTTCCAGGAATGCCAGCCGCCGCCATAGGGATCGTCGCCCCAGTCGCGGAAGGCGGCGACGTAGGGTTCCGGCGCCTCGGCAACCCCGTGCACCTCCTTCAGCTGGCGGTGGGCTTCGGCCACCATCAGCGCGCTGATCCGGTAGATGTCGGGCATCTTGGCCAAGCCCGCGACGAAGGGGTTGGGCCGGCCCTCGAAGGGCGGCCCGCTGTTGCGGACTCCCTCCCAATAATCGACCGAGATGCCGTCGGTATAGGCGGCGACCAGCAGCGAATTGGTGTTCTTCGGGTCGCCGCCGGGCATCTGGCCCTCGGTCTCGAAATAGTAGATCTGGCGCAGCGGCAGGTCGGTGACGGAGTCGCCGGAGGTCAAGCCCAACCGGTGCCACCAGGGCTCGGGATAGCCCAAGGCGAATTTGTAGAGGGCCTGGCCGGTCACCGTGGCCAGCAGCTCCGCCACGCCGGGCCTGGTGAAGAACTCGCTCGGCCCGGCCCGGTCGAGCGGATGCTCGGCGATCCGGTCCAGCGACCGGCGCGGCATCGCGAGGACCAGGCGGCGCGCCAGGACGACATGGTCGTGCCCATGCGCATGGTCGTGGATGGTCAAGGCGTAGAGGCCATCCCCGCGCCGGGAGAAGGCGATCAACTCCCGCCGCAGATGGACATGGCCGCCGGCCGCTTCGAACTCGTCGCGCAGCCGCCGGGGCAGGGCGTCGTAGCCCTCGGGCAGGTGGACATACGGGGTCTGCTCCGGCGGGATCGACCAGTCCTCCATATACCAGGGGATGGCCTCGGCGGCATTCCAGTTGGTCAGCACCGTGTTGAAGCCGCCGCCGGCGAGGGCGAGGTTGTAGGCCTCGACGCTCAGCGCGTTCAGCAGCACCTGCCAGAAGCCGTGCTGGCGCAGCGGGAAACCGTTCAGGGTGGCCTCGGCGCAGGCTTTGCGCAGCGCCGCATTGCTCATCCTGGTGGCACCGGGGATGATCGTCTCGATCGCCTGCACCACCAGCTGCGACGGCGATTTGCCGAGCTCCTCCCCGGCCAGCCAGTACGGCACCTTCGCCGCGTCGGAATACTGGCCGACCTGGAAGCGGTGGCTGCGCAGATAGGCCAGGTTCTCCGGGCCGCCCATGGGGAATTTCTCCGTCCGGAAGCCCAGCTTCTGCACCAGCCCCATGACCAGCGGCTGCGAGGTCATGATCCGCATGCCGCCCAGTTCGGCCGGCACATGCGGCATGCCGGGCAGGCGGACGGTGTCGAGCCGGCCGCCGATCCGGTCGCTCATCTCGAACAGGTGGATGCCGGCGGCCGGGATCCTGGAGTCCGCCGTGGTGGCCAGCCGCCAGCCGCTGTACACACCACCGATGCCGCCGCCGATGATCGCACAGTCGATCACGCCGTCATGCCCTGCGCTCATGATCGTCACCCCTGTGGAAGATGGTTGGCCGCCCGCTGCGCGGCAGGCGTCAGATGCTCACGATCTGGTCGACCGCCTCGAGCGCGGCGATCAGCGATCCCTGGATCCAGGCCTGGTCGAGCGAGCAGTGCTCGCCGGCGAAGAACACCCGGCCCTCCGGCTTCTTGCCGTCGAGGAAGATGGAGCCGAGCTGCCCCGGCAGCAGGAAGGCGAAGGCGCCGGCGGACCATTTGTGCGACTGCCAGCAGATCGCCGCAGAATCGACCACCAGGTCGTCGTCCAGAATCTCCGGGTGATAGCGGGCGATGCCGCGCCGCACGGCCTCGACCCGCGCCGTCGGCTCCATCAACCCGAGGCGGAGCGCGTCCGAACCCCAGCAATAGGCCCCGAGCAGCGCCCCGGGCATCGAGGCGTCGGCGTTCGGCGCCGGCGCGGTGCGCTCGTCATGCGCCGGGTCGGTGTGCGGGTTGGACCATGGCCGCGGCGGCAGCGGGCCGCGCTCGACCTGCAGATGGTCCATCGGATAATAGGTCTGGCGCTGCAGCCCGTCGGAGATCGAGGCGCCGCCATAGATGCCATAGCGCGACTGCCAGAACCGTTCGCGGCAATCGAGGATGACCTTGCTCGAGGCGGCATAGGCCATCTGGCTGATCGACAGGCGCTTGGCGTAGCTGAACCCGTCCAGCTCCATCCGGCGCATGACGCCGAAGGGCAGGGTGCACAGCACGTAATCCGCGGTCAGCGTCTGCGGCCCCTCCGGCCCCACATAGCCGATCTCGACGCTGGTCTCGGACGCCAGGCGGATGCGGGTGACCTCGTGCTGCAGCCGCACCGTGCCGGGCCGCAGCATTGCCGCCAGCGTGTCGGGCAGCTGGCTCATGCCGCCATGCAGCGTGGTCAGGTTGTTGCCGGTGCCGACGATCGTGTCGCGGATGAACATCGTCACCGCCTTCTCGAACCAGACGGCGAGGCTGGTATAGGCGCCGACCAGCTGCTTGACCGGCTGCGGCAGCACGGTGTCGAGGAAGGCGCCGAGCGACAGGCTGTCGAGAGTGCGCAGCCGGTCGGTGCTCGTCTCGCCCTTGAACAGGCTGTCCAGCTCATATGGGGTCAGCGGCGCGATGGCGTTGGCCAGCACCCAGCCGAAGATGGCGCCGCCCGGATCCTGCGGATAGGCATCGGCGGAGGTGGGCGGGGCCTCGGGCAGGCCGTAGCGCGGGTAGATCCGGCTGCGGTCCTCGCCCAGCCGGCAGACCACATCGTGGATGTCGAGGAAGTTCTGCTCGACGCTGTTGACGAACGGGATCAGCTTGCCGGTCAGGCCGGCCTGGTCGATGTAGTGGTGGGTGTAGTCGTGCGAGCCGGGGACGCGCATCGCCCCCAGCTCGTTGTAGCTGCCGTCCTTGAAATGATGGGTCAGGATGCGGCCGCCGACCCGCTCGCTGCCTTCGAGGATGGTGGCGCTGTGGCCGAGCTGCTGCAGCTCATAGGCCGCGACCAGGCCGGCCATGCCGGCGCCCAGGATCATTACATGCTTGGCGCCGTGTCCGGCGTTGTCCCGCCGGATCCGCTGCAGCATCTCGGCGATCGGCACATGCGGGTAGGTGCTCTGCTGCTCGGACATGCTCGCCTCCTCGCCGGGCCGGGCCTATTAAGTATTTTAAGAAAATATTATGCGAATTCTGTTCTTTCCGATGACTATTTCGGCATTGGTGCCGCCATCGGATGCCGAATCCTGTCAACTCGTGTAGCATCTTGTGCAGCGCGGGATGTAAACCAGATTTGAACGGCCGTTCGCATGCATCCTGCGGGACAACAAGAGCGGCCGGCGGGCAGGTTCTGAAGGGCACGAGGATGCGCGTATGACGGGAGGGGCCGCGCGGCGCGACCGCCTGATCGTGGTCGAGGACGATCCGGTCACGCGGTCGATGATCGCGCGCTATTTCGCCGACCAGGGGTTCGAGATCGAGGAGGCGGCCACCGGAGCCGAATGCCGGCGGGCGCTGAAGCGCAGCCCGGCCGACCTAGTGTTCATCGATATCCAGCTGCCGGACGGCGACGGCTTCGACCTGGCGCGGGAGATCCGGGCGGGCAGCGCCGTCGGCATCATCTTCGTCACCCAGAAGAACAGCGAGATCGACCGCATCCTCGGCCTGGAACTGGCGGGGGACGACTACGTCACCAAGCCGGTCAATCTGCGCGAGCTCCTGGCCCGGTCCCGCTCGCTGCTGCGCCGCCGCGGCCTGGAGCGTGACGCCGCCCGGCACAATTCGGTGATCGGCTTCGAATCCTGGCTGCTCGACCAGACCCGGCGCGAGCTGACGACGCGCGACGGCACGCCGGTCCGGGTGACCCGCGGCGAATTCGACCTGCTGGCGGCGCTGGTGCAGGCGAACGGCCGGCCGCTCAGCCGCGACTATCTGGTCGAGGTGGTGAGCAACCGCGACACCGAGGTCGGCGACCGCACCGTCGACGCGCTGGTGGCGCGGCTGCGGCGCAAGCTGCAGACGCCGGCCGGGGGGCAGCCGGTGATCGTCACCGTGACCGGGGTCGGCTACAAGCTCGGCGTCCGCACAGACGCGCGCGGGTAGTGGGCGCGCCGAAGCGGGACGTGATGCGCCCGAGCGAGCTCGAGCCGATCATCTACTAAGCCGGGGCCGCAGGTGCCGGAGCTCGGTCATCAGCGCCTTCAGCGAAGCGCGGCGGAGCGGGGCCAGGGCGGCCGCCATGTCGGCCAGCCCGTCGATCGGGATGTCCTTGTCGACCCCGGCCTCGATCGCAGCGGCGCTGCGGGCGAGACGCACCAGGCCCAGCGCGCCGGCCGAGCTGGTCAGGCGATGGGCCAGGCGGGCCATGCCGTGCCGGTCGCCGGCCGCGGCCGCGGCGCCGATGGCGTGGATCATCGGCCGCGACACCCGGTGGAACATCAGGGCGAGGCGCGCCAGCTCCGCGGCCCCGAGGATATCCCGGCGCTCGGCGAAGAAATCATGGTCGATCAGGGCGGTCGGGTCGGCCGCCGCCGGCGGCGGCTCGACCGGCGGGCGGGAATCGGAGACCGTGGCCAGCATGCGCTGCAGCGCAGCCAATTGCAGCGGCTTGCCCAGGATGCGCTCGATGCCCGCCAGAGCGCAGCGCTGCCGGCTGCCGTCCGTCAGATCGGCGGTCAGCGCCAGGATCTGCGGCGGCTCGCGGTCGCCGGGCAGCGCCCGGATCCGCCGTGTCGCCTCCAGCCCGTCCATTCCGGGCATGTGCAGGTCCATCAGCACCACGTCGAAGCGGGCGGCCGCCGCGGCCTCGATCGCCGCCTGGCCGCTGTCCGCCAGGGTGGCCCGGTGGCCGAGCCGGCCGAGCAGTCCGGCGGCGACGGCGCGGTTGATCGGATCGTCGTCCACCACCAGCACCGACAGGGCCGGCCCGGCCTCGATCGGCGCCGGAGCTTCCGGCCGTGCCGTGCCCGCCGTCACCGGCACGGCGAGGCGGAAGGTGCTGCCGGCCCCAGGGGCGCTGTCGACCGTCAAGGTGCCGCCGAGGAGGTCGGCGATCCGCCGGCAGATCGCCAGGCCCAGCCCGGTGCCGCCGTAGCGCCGCGCGATCGAGGAATCGGCCTGGATGAAGTCGCCGAAGATCCGCTCGTGCATTTCCGGGGCGATGCCGATGCCGGTGTCCGCCACGGCGATGCGGAGGGTCGGGCGCATGCCGGCCGCCGCCGGCGGCTCGAGCGTCACGGCCACGCTGACGCCGCCCTCGGCCGTGAACTTGACCGCATTGCCGAGCAGGTTGATCAGCACGCGGCCGAGGCGGCGAGGGTCGCTGCGGAGGATCGTTTCCGGCGGCGCGTCGATCGAGAGGGTCAGCGCCAGACCCTTGGCCGCGATCTGGGGGCGGATCAGCTCGACTGCATCGGCCACCAGCCGGTGCAGGTCGAAATCGCGCAGGTCGAGCGCCTCCTGGCTGTTCTCCAGGCGCGCGTAGTCCAGAATCCCGTCGATCAGGTCGAGCAGGGATTTGCCCGATTCCTCGGCGATCTCCAGATAGCGGCGCTGCTCCTCGGCCAGACGGTCGCGGTCGAGGATCTGCAGCATTCCCAGAACGCCGTTCATCGGCGTGCGGATCTCGTGGCTGACCACGGCGAGGAAGCGCGACTTCGCCTGGTTCGCGACCTCGGCGGCGCGCCGGGCCCGCCGCGCCTCCCGCTCCTTGGCCACGGCGCGGTTGCGGGCAGCGGCGAGCTCCGCGGTCCGCTCGCTCACCTTCTGCTCAAGACCTTCGTTCGCCTGCAGCAGGTCGGTGCGCGCGCGGTCGAGGGCGGTGAACAGCCGGGCATTGGCCAGCGCGACCGCCGCTTGCGCCGCGAGAACCTGCACGACTTCGAGCCGGCGGGCGCTGAAGACCCCGGCGGCGAGGTTGTTCTCGAGATAGACGAGGCCGTCGACCTGGCCGCGCTCACCGAGCGGCGCACACAGGATCGAGACCGCGCGGTTCGCACGGATATACGGATCCCGCAGGAATTCCGGCGAATGCTGGGCGTTGTCGAGCACCAGGGGCTCGCGGGTGCGCAGCACATAGGACAGGACCGACTGGGGGACGGCGTCGCTGTCCTCCAGGCGGCCGGACCCGTCGGTGGTCGGGGCCGCGACCTCGCGGTCGCGCCCGATCACCTCGACGTGCAGCCCGTCCTCCCGGCGCAGCACCAGCACGCCGTAGGACGCGCCGGCGCTCTCCTGGATCGCGCCGAGGACCCGCTGCACCAGCTGGTGCAGGTCGATCTCGCGCGAGATCGAATGCGCGGCCCGCAGGACGGCCCGGAAATCGATATCGTCCTCGCCGGCGGAGCTGCCGGCCTCGCGCAGCGAGGCGCGTCCGGCACGCGACCGAACCGCCAGCCGCGGGAACTCCTGCTCCAGCGCCGCGACCTTGGCGGCGGCGCCCCAATAGCCGTACAGGGTCGCCGCCTCGCGCAGATGGGCCGTGCCGGCGATCTCGTCGCCAAGGTCCAGGCAGAAGCGACCGGCGCATTCGTTGCCCAGCGCGGCCCAATGGGTCTGCTTGCTGGCCTCGGCCCGGCGGATGGCATCGGCATAGAGGCGGACGGCCTCGCCAGCCCGGCCGTCGATCCGCGCCAGCTCGGCCGCGACCAGACCGTGCATGGCGCCGAAATTATGTGGGTTCAGCGCGCTCCAGCCGCGCAGCCGCTCCCGCTGCGCCGCGAAATCGCCGTCCCGGCCGAGGCCCTCCGCCAGCATCGCGAGAAGAAGGAAGGCGACGCCGTCGGCCTCCACCGCCACGCCGGCGATGCCGGGCAGGTTCGTCAGGGTCGGGCCGATCAGGCGCCGCGCCGCGCCGAAGTCCCGGAACAGGATGGCGAGCTGCAGCCGGCGGACGAGGTAGTTGCCGCGGGCCACCAGGTCCATGGCCTGCAGATAGGTCTCTTCCTCCGCCTCGCTGCGGACCCGGTCGCGCGCCAGACTGGTCGGCGCCGCGGTTCGGCCCATCAGCGCATCGGCGAAGTCGATCTGCATCCGGCAGTGCTCGGCCGCCGTCCGGTTGCGGTCGCCGATCAGCCGCAGATGCTCCTCGCCGATGCGGGCGACCTCGGCCAGCGCGCCACCGCTGCCGAGCAGGTGGATCACATAGGCGGCGGCGTGATAGGAGGCGAACTGGATGTCGCCCATCTCGATGCCGGCGCGGATGCCGTCGAGGTTGAGCTGCAGCGCCTCTTCGAGCGGATGCAGCCAGTGGCGCAGGAAATAGGTGTAGACGAAGGTCACGCTCGCAGTCAGCGGATGGCCGAGCCGCGTGTCGAGGGCGATGGCGGTGCGGGCGAAGGCGTCCGCCGCCGCACTGTCGCCGGTCATCCCCCTCAGGGTCAGGGCCAGGGTGACGATGATGCCGGGCGCCAGCGCGTCGCTGCCGTGCTGCAGCATCAGATTGGCGTTGCGCAGGGCCATGAGCGCGTAGAGCTCCGGCTGCAGCGTGTTGTGCGCGTCCGGGGCCAGGCGGAACAGGATCTGCATCGCCGCCGACAGCCGGCGGTCGCGCAGGGGCGGGAGGTCGAGCAGGGCCTCGGCCGGCCGTCCCGCCATCAGCCGCTGGAACTCGGCGAATTCGGCGCCGACGGCCTCGCGCTGCCGTTCCGCGGTCGAGGGCAGGTCGATCCCGACCAGGCGCAGGGCCCGGCGCCCGACCTCGATCGCCTCCATCTCCAGCAGCCGCGCATCGAGCGACACCAGCTGCAGCATGGCGAGCTGCAGCCGGTGCTCGTCGTCCGTCAGCCGCGCCGCCAGCGCATCGACCTCGCGGTCGAAGGCGGCATGGTCCTGCGTCAGCATCCGGCATTCGGCCAGCAGCAGCGCCGCCTCGGCGATGTCGGCGTAGCGGGTGTCCCAGAAGCCGGGATCGGTCAGGCGCAGCCCGATCTCGGCATAGTCGCGGGCCTGGGCGAAGGCCGCGGCGGCTCGTGCCTGCCGCGCCGCCGTCAGGTTGATCTCGGCGCAGCGCGCCTGCAGGGGCGGGTCGTCCGAGAGATCGCCGGCGGCGTTCAGGTGCCGGGCGATGGCGAAGGCGGCCGCCGGCAGCTCCGCCGGATCGGTGCGCTCCAGCAGCAGCAGGCCGATGCGGCGATGCAGGGTCGCGGGGTCGGGGATCAGCCGGTAGGCGGCCTCGCGGACCCGGTCGTGGGCGAAGCCGGCGCCGCCGTCCCGGGCCACCATCAGCCCCTCCGCCACGGCATCATCGAGGATCCGCCGCACCGATGCGGTGGCGAGGCCGAGAATCTCGGCGAGCAGGCCGGGGTCGACCTGCATCCCCAGGCAGGCGCCGGCGGCCATCACGCGTTGCAGCCCCGCCGGCATGTGGCCGATGCGCTCGGCCAGGAAGCCGACCACGTTGTCGGTCGCCTCGACCGCCGCGATCCGCTCCAGGTCCCATCGGCCCGAGGGGCCGATCGCCCCGGTTTCGCGCAGATGGCTCAGCAGCTGGAGGGCGAAAAGCGGATTGCCGAGCGTCTTGGCGTGTACCAGGGCGGCGGCCTCCGCCGCCTGGTCCGGCCGGCCGCGATGGCCGACGACCAGCATCGCCTCGATATCCGCCGGCGTCAGCGGCGGCAGGGCGATGCGGACCAGCCCCCCGAGCTGGCTGTCGAGCGCATCCAGCGTGTCCTGCAGCGCCGGGCTGAAATCGGCGGGGCCGTCGCGGCAGGTGCCGATCAGCAGCAGCCCGCCCGAAGGCGCGGCGCCGCAGATCGGGCCCAGCAGCTCCACGCTGGCCGCGTCGGCCCATTGCAGGTCGTCCAGCAGCAGCACCACCGGACGGTCCGGCGCGGCGAAGACGGCGATCAGGTCGCGCACCGCCTGGGTCAGCCGCCGCCCGGCCTCGGCCGGCGCCAGCGCTGCCGGCGGCGGCTGCGGCCCGATCAGCCGGTCGAGCCCTGGCACTAGCTCCGTCAACGCCCCGGCGCTGCGGCCCAGCCGGTCCAGCAGAGCGCTGCGCCAGGCGGCGACCATCGCGTCGGGCTCGGTGAGGACGTTGCGCACCAGCCCGGCAAGAGCCTGGGACAGGCCGAGATAGGGGACGTCGCGCTGCAGCTGCTCGAACTTGCCTGCGGCGAAGCGGCCGCCCGCCTCGGCCACGCGGTCGCGGATCGCGGCGGCCAGCGCGGTCTTGCCGATGCCCGGGGCGCCGGTGACCAGGACTGCGCCGGTCCGGCCGGCGCGGGCGGCATCGAATGCCGCCTGCAGCACCGCCAGCGGGGCCGCGCGGCCGTACAGGGCCGAAGCGCCCTCGGCCGCATCGCCGCCGTCGCCGGCCGCGATGGCGAAGGCTGGAATGTGCCCGCCGGTCGTGCCGAACGATTCGAAGCCGGCGCGGCAGCGGCCGAGATCGGCGGCCAGCTCGGCGGCGCTGCGGTACCGGGCGGGGGCGTCCTTGAGCAGCAGAGTCGCCACGATCTGGGCCAGCACCGGCGGGAACCCGGGCAGCAGCGCGTCCAGCGCTGCCGGGCGCCGGGCGAGATGGGCATGCAGCAGCTCCAGCCGCTCCTCGCCGGCGAAGGGCGGCCGGCCGGCGAACAGCTGATAGAGGACGGCGCCGAGCGAATAGAGGTCGGCGCGGTGGTCGACCGGCCGGTTCATCCGGCCGGTCCGCTCCGGGGCGACGGTGGTCAGGTCCTCGACCGCTGGCAATGCCTCCGCCGGAATCGATTCGCCGGGCCCCAGCACCGCGGCCCCGCCGAAATCGATGTAGTTGATCCGGTCGTCCGCCGGATTGATCACGATGTTGTGGGCGGAGAGGTCGCCGTGCAGCACGCCGCGCGTGTGCACATGGGCGAGGCCGAGCGCCAGGGCCTCGGCAATCGCGATCCGGCGATGGAGGTCCGGCGGGGCGGCGGCGATCCAGCCGGACAGCGGGATGCCGCCGATATCCTCCAGCACCAGGGCAGGCCCGTCCGGGCCATCCGGCCGCAGGCCGATCGGACGGACCACGAGGCTGGAGTCGAAACGCGACAGGATCTCGTGCTCGTGGCGAAGCCGCTCGACCAGGTCGACGACCGGTTCGCCCAGTCCTTCCTTGAGGATCGCCGGCCGGCCGTCGCCGAGCAGCGCCCGGGTCACCGTGGTGCCGGGCGTGCGGTGGATCACCTCGCGGCGGCGGGCTCGATCGAACATGTCCGGCACGGTTTGTACCTTCCCCCGGGCAGGCGCGGGTCTGCCTTTGCCTCACCCTATAACAACGGCCATCCGGCGTCCTCCGCCCGTTCGGCCGGCACCGCATGAAACCTTGCGGCTTTTTCACTGGAGGACCAGCGGTTCCGATGCCAAGCTGGTATTATAAACTGACCGCATTTCGATGAGCCATGATGCCGCCCAAGCCCCAGGGCAACGACAACAACAGCCCTGAAAGCCTCTGCGAGCTGCGGATCGACGGGATGAAGCGCCGGCTGGTCGCCCGGATCGCCGGTGCCGCGCGCGGCGTGCCTCCCCTCGCCGCGGATTCCGACCGGCTGCCGGATCAATCCGTCCTGCGTTGAGCCGGCCGGGAGGCCGCCGTCTCCTGCCGCCGTTCAGCCTCCGGTTCCGGAACGGGAGCCGGCGGCGTACTGTTCGTCGGACACATGCTCCAGCCAGTCGACGCTGCGGCCGTCGAGCGCCTCCGCAACGGCGACATGGGTCATGGCGATGGTCGCGGTGGCGCCGTGCCAGTGCTTCTCGCCCGGCGGAATCCACACGATGTCGCCGGGCCGGATCTCCTCGACAGGGCCGCCGTCCCGTTGCACCCAGCCGAGGCCGGCGGTGACGATCAGCGTCTGGCCCAGCGGATGGGTATGCCAGGCGGTGCGGGCGCCGGGCTCGAAGCTGACGATCGCGCCGCCGATGCGCGCGGGCGCGGCCCGCTGGAACCGGGAGTCGATGCGGACGGAGCCGGTGAAATACTCGGCCGGGCCGGTGGACGGCAGCGAGCCGTGGCGCAGGATCTCCATGTCGTTCTCCATTGGCTGTCGGAACGCTGTCGTAGAGGTTAGGGGAGCCCGGCCCCGCCTGTCTCCGACATGATCGTCGGAGGGTCTGAAATTCTGCGGAACCATGTCTCCGTCGGGAATGGAGGGGCGGCCGGCACCGGTACGCTCTGCAATCCCCGGCAGGCCTCCGCGATGGCGGCAATGCTGGGCTTTGGCAGGCTTCGGCGCGAAACCGGCATTTCGCCGATTGGTCTGCGCCGACCACCGAAAAAAGAAAAGAAGGTGAATAGCCGGTAAGAGATTGCGAAAAATCTGGACTTGTCCTTTGAGCGTGATAACTGTCACCCATCGATTCCCAAAGGAGACAAGAAATGGCGGGGGACGCGACCAGCGGCTTGCAGCAGGGCACGGCAGACGAAACGCGGAAACTGACCGTACAGATCGTCGCTGCACATGTCGCTCACAACAATGTTGCGGCGAACGATCTGCCGGCGTTGATCGATCAGGTGTACAAGGCTTTGAACGGCCTCGGAAAACCTGTCGAGCCGGTGCAGGAGCGGCCGCAGCCGGCGGTGCCGATCAAGAAATCGGTCACGCCCGACTATCTGATCTGCCTCGAAGACGGCAAGAAGCTGAAGATGCTGAAGCGGCATCTTCAGTCGGCCTACAACATGACGCCCGACCAGTATCGCGAGCGTTGGGGTTTGCCGCCGGACTACCCGATGGTGGCGCCGAACTACGCCAGCCAGCGCAGCGCGCTGGCGAAGACGATCGGGCTCGGCACCCGCCGCGCCGGCGCCGCCCCGGCACCGGCGCCGCAGGCGGAGCGTGCCGCCCCGAAGGCCCGCCGCAGCCGCAAGGCCGGTTGACGATCCCGGTCCGGCGCCGGCCTCGAGCCTGCGCCGGCCCCCCGAACCGAAGGCGGCTGTTTGTGCAGCCGTCTTCGCGCTTTCAGCGAAGGCGGCGGGACAGGATCCGGCGGCCGTCCCAGGCGAAGCCGAACCGGGCGTAGAAGCGCTCCAGCCCGTGCCGGGCTTCGCCTTCCGGCGTGACGACGACGAAGACCTCGGAGCCGCCCAGATCGGCGCACCGCGCCTCGGCTGCGGCGATCAGCGCGGCGGCGACGCCCTGCCGTCGCGCCGCCGGCACCACATACAGGTCGCCGATCTCGCCCAGGCGGCCGCCCTCGACATAGATCATGGTGGTGACGGTGGCGACGCCGACTGGCTCGCCGTCGAATCGGGCCAGCCCGACCCAGTGGTGCGGGTCGGCCGCCATCTCCCCGACCGGGCGGCGATCGCCGGTTCCGGAGTCGCGAAGCCCTCCTCCCGGAAGAAACGCTCCAGCAGCGCGGCCGCCGTCCCGGCGGTGGCGGCGTCCACGTCCTCGATGATCACCGGTCCCTCGGTCATCCGCCGATCATGCCGCGCCGCGTCCTCGGCCGGAAGCCGGGAACGGCCTCGCATCGCTCGTCGCCGCTTGCCCAGTGATTGTGGTAAGGAGCGGTGCCCCCGAGCTGGCGGACCGCCGGCATCGGCGCCGCGGCGCCGACGACATCCATCCACCAACCCCGAGGGATCTGCCCGTGGACTTCTCCTGGATCTCCGACCCCACCGCTCTCGTCGCCCTGGCGACCCTGGTCGTCATGGAGGTCGTGCTCGGCGTCGACAACCTGATCTTCATCTCGATCCTGACCAACAAGCTGCCGGAGCATCAGCGGTCCAGGGCACGGCGGATCGGCATCGGCCTGGCCCTGATCCTGCGCCTGGCCCTGCTGGGCACGGTCTCGATCATCGTCCAGCTGACCGAGCCGGTGTTCGACCTCTTCGACCACCCGTTCTCCTGGCGCGACCTGATCCTGATCGCCGGCGGCCTGTTCCTGGTGTGGAAGGCGACGAAGGAGATCCACCACAATGTCGACCCGACCCCGGCCGACGACGTGTTCGGCTCCAGCAAGGCGACGATCGGCTTCGGCGCCGCGATCGGGCAGGTGCTGATGCTCGACCTCGTCTTCTCGCTCGACAGCATCATCACCGCTGTCGGCATGACCAACCATATCGCGATCATGGTGATCGCGGTCATCGTCGCGGTCGCCGTGATGCTCGCCGCCGCGGATCCGCTGTCGCGCTTCATCCATGCCAATCCGACAGTGGTGATGCTGGCGCTCGGCTTCCTGCTGATGATCGGCATGACGCTGATCGCCGAAGGCTTCGGCGCGCATGTGCCGAAGGGCTATGTCTACGCCGCCATGGCCTTCTCGGCGCTGGTCGAAGGGCTGAACATGCTGTCCCGCCGGGCCGCGCAGCGCCGGCGGGGGCAGGCCGCGCCCGACCGCGCGGGCCACTGACCGGGGCTGTCGGAACCCCGGGGCGCGATCACGCTGTTGCTCCCCGGAATGCCGCATCCGCGGCATCCCGGGCCGATGCCGCCCGGGCGCTTCCGTCAACCGGCGAGGATGACGACGTGCCACCGACGTTCAACGCATCCGCCCTCGCCAGCGTGGTCCTCGGTGGGCTGGTCCTGCTGTCCGCCTGGCTGCCGCTGGTGGTCCGCCGCCTGCCGCTGTCGCTGCCGATCGTGGCCGTGGCCATCGGCTTCGTCGCTCCGCACGGTCCCTGGACGGAAAGGGCGATAGGGATCCTGTTCGACGGCCGGGTGCTGGAGCATCTGGTGGAGTTCGTCGTCCTGGTGGCGCTGATGGGCGCCGGGCTGCGGATCGACCGCCCCTTCGGCTGGCACCGGTGGCAGGCGACCTGGCGGCTGCTCGGCATCGCCATGCCGCTCACCATCGCGGTCATGGCTGTGCTGTGCTGGTCGGTGCTCGACCTGACCTGGGCGGCAGCGCTGCTGGTCGCCGCGGCGCTGGCGCCGACCGATCCGGTCCTGGCCAGCGATGTGCAGGCCGGGCCGCCGGGGCAGGGGGAGGGCGGCGAGACCCGGTTCGGCCTGACCTCGGAAGCCGGGCTGAACGACGGCCTCGCCTTCCCCTTCGTCGTCCTGG
>Ga0182749_1001101_pt1 | contig 22046 bp, 22 predicted proteins | sample eDN3rd37CKraftMG_FD_128875 | JGI IMG/M metagenome (GOLD analysis project Ga0182749, IMG submission 128875) | Enriched Miracle-Growth compost microbial communities from Emeryville, California, USA - eDNA 3rd pass 37_C Kraft MG (version 2) (version 2) ...
CGAATGCGCCGTCGCTGCTGAACATGCGATGCTCCTTATCTCGTGCCGCTCAGAGTACGCCGCGGCTCACTCGAGCAGCAGGAAGCCGTCGAGCACGAGGGAGCGGATGCTCGGCAGCAGCTCGGCCGAGAGCGCGTCCTGGTCGGCCTCGAGCAGCTCGGCCAGGGCCGCGACGATGGCGCGGACGCTGAGCTCACCGTCGCAGGCGCCGACCAGGGCCGCGAGCGCGGTGCCGACCGGCTCCGCGCGTTGGAAGCCCCCGCCCTGGCGCAGGGTCATCGCTGTCGGGTCCTCGTCCCCCGGCCAGTAGTGCCGCTCCACCGTGACGTCGGGCGCCACGCCGAGGTGTCGGGCGGCGAGAGCCTCGTCATCGAGGGCGGCGAGTGCGTCGTGAGCAGCCAGGGTCGCCGCGATGCGTTCGCCGAGCCCCGGCGCGACCGGCCCGTCGAGGCGCTCCAGCCGGCGCAGGCTCGGCCTGTCACGGGGACGGCGCACGGTGAGGTATCCGAAGCCGACGGAGGTGACGCCCCTCGTCTCGAAGTCGGCGAGCCAGGCGGCGTAGAGACGGTCGAACTCCGCACCGGGCCTCATCCCTCCGTCGCGGATCCAGGTCTCCGCATAGGCCGCCGGGTCCTGCAGCTCGCGCTCGATCGCCCAGACGTCCAGGCCGCGGTCGGAGGCCCAGCGCACGGCGCGCTCCAGGCCCGAGGCCCCCGGCCGGTACTCCCAGTTGCCGAGGAGCTGGGCGACGCCGCCGGGCTCGAGGTGCTCGGCCAGGCCCTCCACCACCGCCTGCACGAGCGCGTCGCCGACCATCCCGCCGTCGCGGTACTCGTATGCTGGCACCCCGCCGGCGCGCGGGGTGATCACGAAGGGCGGGTTGGAGACCACCCGGTCGAAGCGCTCCCCCGCGACCGGCTCGAACAGGCTGCCGGGTCGGAACTCGATGTTCCGGATGCCGTTCAGCTCCGCGTTGAGCCGGGCGATCTCGAGCGCACGGGCCGAGATGTCGGTCGCCACCACCCGATCGGCGTGCCGTGCGGCATGCATCGCCTGGATGCCGCAGCCCGTGCCGAGGTCGAGCACGCTCCGCACCGCCGAGCCGATGGTCAGCCCGCTGAGCGTGGATGACGCCCCGCCCACCCCGAGCACGTGGTCCTCCCTGAGCGGTGCGCCGGTGGCCAGCTCGCTCAGGTCGCTGACGATCCACCATTCGCCGACGCCGTTGGCGTCGACGAAGGAGTACGGGCGCAGGTCGAGCAGGGGCTCGGCCGCTCCGTCGGCGAGCCGCACCAGGCCGAGCCCTGCCGCACCTGCGGCGCCGAGCGCCGGCAGCGCGGCGTCCAGGTCGTCGCCGCCGACCGGCAGGCCGAGCACGAAGGCCGTGGCCAGCGTCGAGAGCGGGGTCGGCTCGGAGGGAAGGGCGCGCAGGGCCGGGACGCGGTGGCCTCGGTGAAGGGCGGCAGCGGCATCCGGTCCCCAGAGCGCGGTCAGCCGCTCGACCGAGAAGGCGGCTGCGGCGAGGTCGGATCTCAGGGCGGCGACGGTCACGCTGCAATTCAAGCCCATCGCGCGCCACCCGTTGACCGGCGGAGCGTGCCGAGTACAGCTGTGGTCATGACGAGCTACGGATACACGATCATGACGGAGCAGAGCGGCCCGAAGGAACTGGTCGGCTACGCTCTCGCGGCCGAGAGGGCCGGCTTCGACTTCGAGGTGTCGAGCGACCACTACTCGCCGTGGCTGGTCTCGCAAGGGCACTCCGCCTATGCCTGGACGCTTCTGGGGGCGATCGCCCAGGCCACGGAGCGGGTGGGTCTCGCCACCTATGTCACCTGTCCGACGATGCGGTACCACCCCGCGGTGGTGGCGCAGAAGGCCGCGACCATGCAGCTGCTCTCCGACGGGCGCTTCACCCTCGGGCTCGGGGCCGGGGAGAACCTCAACGAGCACGTCGTCGGCCGGGGGTGGCCGATGGTCGAGCAGCGCCATGACATGTTCGAGGAGGCCATCACGATCATCCGTGAGCTGCACGGGGGCGGGCTGATCACCTGGCGGGGCGACTACTTCAGGGTGGACTCGGCCCGCATCTGGGACCTGCCGGAGAACGGCGTGCCGATCGCGCTCGCGCTCTCCAGCCCGGAGTCGATCGAGCGCTTCGCCCCGCTCGCGGACGACCTGATCACCACCGATGCCAGACCCGAGCTGATCGAGGCGTGGACGAGTGCCGGCAAGACGGGCCGCTCGATCGGACAGATGCCGATCTGCTGGGCCCCGACCCAGAAGGAGGGTGTCGAGATCGCTCACGACCAGTTCCGGTGGTTCGGCGGGGGCTGGGCGGTCAATTCCGACCTGCCGACGACAGCCGGCTTCGCCGGGGCGAGCGCCTCGATCACGCCGGAGCAGGTGGCGAAGAGCATCCCGTGCGGTCCCGACCTCGACGCGATGGTCGAGACGATCACGAAGTACGCTGCGACCGGCTTCACCGACGTGGCTCTGGTGCAGGTCGGCGACATCCATCAGCAGCGCTTCCTGGATGAGGTGGCCGAGCCCCTGCTGGCCCGGCTGCGAGCGTGATCGCGACGGGGTTACGCTGACTGGAGCATGAAAGCGCTCAGCGAGGACGACATCCGGTCAAGTTTCGTCAACGCCACCCATGGCGAGATCCAGCGGATCCCCCTCCCCGGACTCCACGAGGTGATCTGGCAGGACCGCGAGTACCTCGGCTGGCGGGACCACGGCGCGCCGCTGCGCGGCTACCTGGTGCACTGGGCGGAGGACCTGCCGGTCGGCGTCGTGCTGCGCGCGTCGGGCGTGCGCATGAGGTCCGGCATCAGCGCGATGTGCTCGCTCTGCCGCACTCCTCAGCCCTCGGATCAGGTGACCATGTTCTCGGCGGCCAGGGCCGGCAGGGCGGGGCGCGAGGGCAACACCGTCGGCACCTATATCTGCTCCGACCTCGCCTGCTCGATCATCATCCGGATCACCCCGCCGAAGCTGCCGATGCAGCCGGATCCCGCTGAGCTCGTGGCCCGGCGCTCGGCCGGGCTGCTCCAGCGGGTCAACGGCTTCACCGCCGACATCATGAGACCGGCCTGATCGGCCCGCCGTCCGCCGTACAGCGCCCGTTCCGGCTCGTTGCGCCGGTTGTGCCTGGCGCAACGAGCCGGAACGGGAACTGTGGTCAGCCCTGCATGTAGCCGCCGTCGACCTCGAGCACCGTTCCGGTGACGAAGGAGGACTGGTCGGAGAGCAGCCAGACGATCGCCGCGGCGATCTCCTCCGGCTTGCCCATGCGCCCCATCGGCACCAGGTCCGCCCACTCCCCCATCTGCTTCGGGCCCGCGGCCTCCATCGCCGGCGTGAAGATGGTGCCGGGAGCGACGGCGTTGATGCGGATGTTGTCGCGCACGTAGTCGATCGCGCCGGTGCGGGTCAGACCGACCACGCCGTGCTTCGCGGTCGAGTACGCGGTCAGGCCCGGGGTGGCCTTCTCGCCCGCACCGGATGCGGTGTTGACGATCACGCCGCCGCCCGCCGTGACGAAGTGGGCGATCTCGGCGCGCAGGCTGTAGAAGGTGCCGTGCAGGTCGACGCCCAGCACCCGGTGGTACTCCGCCGGGTCGAGCTCGTGCAGGCGGCCGGGGTGCTCGGCGAGGCCGGCGTTGTTGACCGCGAGGTCCAGCCCGCCCCAGGTGTCGACCGCCGCCTTCACCATCGCGTCGACCTCCTCGACCTTCGAGATGTCGGTGTGGTGGAAGGCCGCGGTGCCGCCGGCGGCGGTGATCTCGTCGACCACCCGCTTGCCGCCCTCGTCGTTGATGTCGACGACCAGCACGCTGGCCCCTTCCGCCGCCATCCGCTTGGCCGTGGCCTCGCCGATGCCGGATCCGGCTCCGGTGATGAGCGCCTTCTTGCCGTCCAACAGCATGATGTTTCTCCTTGTTTCGATATGCCGATCAGTTCGGGCGGGCTCGTCGTCTCGGCGTTGAGCGATGTCGGCTCTCGAGCAGGATGGCCGCGTCCACCTCAATTATGGCACCGAGTGCAATAAACTGGGCCGGTGAGCGAGGAGGAGCAGGTCAGGCGCGGCAGACGACCGAGCATCGACCCGGAGGTGCTGTCGCTGGTCGCGGTCGAGCTGTTCGAACGGGACGGCTACGACGCGACCAGCATGGACGACGTCGCCCGGGCGGCCGGCGTGAGCCGGCGCAGCCTGTTCCGGCTGTTCCCGACCAAGTCGAGCCTGCTCTGGGACGGCTTCGAGCCATACCTCAGCCGGCTCGGCGAGCTGATCGTCGCGACCGAGGACGAAGAGCCGCCGTTCGCCGCGGTGGAGCGCTGTCTGATCGGCGCGCTCCCGCAGGACCAGGACTCCCGCCACGGGGTGCGGGTCCGACTCCGGATCGTCGGCAGCCATCCCGATCTGTGGTCCAGCGGCTCACCGAGCATCATCACCGCGCGAGACCTGATCGTGGAGCTGCTGCGTCGCACGACCGGCGACGGCCCCCTCGAGCTCCTGGTCCGGGCGGAGACTGCGGTCACCACCGCCTTCACCGCGATGCGACTCTGGGCCGCCCTCGAGACCGAGGAGCCGATCGAGGCCGTCATCCGCCGCGGAATGGCGACGCTGAGCTCCTGGGGACGCTGAGCCCCTGCGGATGGTGAGCGCCGACACCGACGGCGGATGCCATGCTTCGGGTCGCGGACATCCGACGTCCGGCGCCTGCAGGAATTCAGCATGCCCTTCGTTTCCTTTGTCGTCGGAATATTGCAGAATGTTTCTGTGCTGATCTGATCAACGCCCGGTCATCGCGTTGAGGCGATCCCTTCCCCGGGCCCCTCCGCCCGCATTCGCGCCGCGCGTCGTCGTCCCGACCTCGCCGCTCATCACTCGTTCACATCCACTTCCCCGGAAAGGGAACCCCTTGTCACAGGACACCCGTGTCGTCTCCGGCACCGCAGAGCTCAGCGCCGACGAGCAGGAGAGGGCGCTCGGCGCCCGCAACCGCCTGGTCATCGGGCTCCTCCTCGGCTCGGCCTTCGTCGTCATCCTCAACGAGACGATCATGGGGGTCGCCCTGCCGCGCCTCATCGTCGATCTCGACATCACGGCCGGCACGGCCCAGTGGCTGACCGCCGCCTTCATGCTCACCATGGCGGTGGTCATCCCGATCACCGGATACCTGCTGCAGCGCTTCCACTCGCGCACGCTGTTCATCGCCGCGATGTCCCTGTTCGTCGCGGGGACCGCCATCGCGGCGATCGCGCCGGGCTTCACGATCCTGCTCGTGGCCCGGGTCGTCCAGGCCAGCGGAACCGCGATCATGTTCCCGCTGCTGATGACCACCGTGATGACGCTCGTGCCGGCGGAGACGCGTGGTCGGATGATGGGCAACATCTCGATCGTGATGTCGGTGGCCCCGGCGATCGGCCCGACCATCTCCGGGCTGATCCTCAACGTGTTCAGCTGGCGCTTCATGTTCGTCTTCGTGCTGCCGATCGCGATCCTCGCGCTGGTGCTCGGGGTGATCTTCATGAAGAACATCACCGAGCCGTCGGCGAGCAGGGTCGACGTGCTGTCGATAGTGCTCTCGGCGATCGGCTTCGGCGGCCTGGTCTACGGGCTGAGCGTCGCCGGCACCGCGCAGAGCCCGTTCGAGCTGTGGCTGCCCATCGGCATCGGGGTGCTCTCCCTCGCGTTCTTCGTCTGGCGCCAGCTGCGGCTGCAGAGGACCGATCGCGCGCTGCTCGACCTTCGCACTCTCATGTCGGCCAACTTCAGCCTCTCGATCGTGATGTTCGCGATCAGCATGATGGCGATGTTCGGCGTGATCGTGCTGCTTCCGATCTACCTGGTCGACTCCCTGCACCTCGAGGAGATCAACGTCGGGCTCCTCCTGCTGCCGGGAGGCCTGGTCACCGGTCTCCTCGCACCCTTCGTCGGCCGCTTCTACGACCGGGTCGGCCCGCGCATCCCGCTGATCGCCGGCGCGATACTGGTGAGCGCCGATCTGTGGGCGATGGCCATGCTGCTGAACGCCGACAGCGGCTGGCCGACGGTTCTCCTGGCGCACGTCGTGCTGAGCATCGGGCTCGCCCTGCTGTTCACCCCGCTGTTCACCGCCAGCCTCGGCTCGCTCAGGCCGCAGCTCTACGCGCACGGCAGCGCCATCATCGGCACCATCCAGCAGCTGGCCGGCGCCGCCGGAACCGCCCTGTTCGTGACGGTGATGTCCTCCCAGCTGATCCGGCTGCAGGCCCAGGGCGCCTCGACTGCCGTCGCAACGGCGGCCGGGGTGCACTCCGCGCTGCTCTTCGGCGCGATCATCTCGCTGGCCGGAATCGTCGTCTCGCTGTTCATCCGCAAGCCGGTGGAGCAGCCCGGCGCGGCGCCGATGGGCCACTGACCGCGGCCGGGCCGGCACTCGCCTCACGACCTCGAGGCCTGGGCGTACGACGCCTCGAGGCCGAGTCGGGAGCAGTGGCGGGTCGCCCGGCGGCGGAAGCCGCCACTACTCCCGACTCGTGATCGAGCCCGTCGGCACCACGAAGCGCTTGCGCAGGAACTCCGCCAGCTCGTCCTTGCGCTCGGCGATCACGTCCTTCGGCCCGGCAAGGCTGACCGACGCGACCGTGCGCCCGCCCTCGCGGATGGCGACGGCCACGCCGTCCGCCGGTTCGTCGGTGACCCCCGGCGCGATGCAGACGCCGGTCTCGATCATGCCGGGCAGCAGGTCGAAGTAGCGACGGATGCGCCAGTCGTCCGATGGCGGAAGCGAGTGGAGATAGGTCCAGACGTCCCGCTTCTCCATGTCGGCCATGATGATGAATCCCGCGGAGGACTGGATCAACGGGCCGCGCACCAGCGCCTCGGAGAAGTAGGCGTACTCCGCCTCGGTCGAGCTGTAGTCGACGTAGTACTGCGAGTCGCCGACGCCGACGCCGAGCAGCGCGGTGAGCCCGGTGACCTTGCGCAGCTCCTCGAGATCCTCGTGGCTCACTCCGGAGACCACCCGGCGCCCGGCCATCAGGTTGAGCACATAGGGCGCCATGCCGAGGTAATAGCGCTTCGAGTGCTCCTCGAGGAATCCCGAGGAGACCAGCCCGTTGGCGATGTTCTGCACGGTGCTGAGCGGCGAGCCCGTGGCCTGAGCGATCTCGGTCAGGGTGAGCCCGTTGCGCGAGCGCGCGACGACCTCGAGGCTGGCCGCCATCCGATCGATCAGACGGTGCGAGGGCCGCGGCTGTCTGACGCTTCCCGGAAACTGGTCCACTGGTGCCGAGCCCTCCTGCGAATGACGTCGGTCCGCGGTGGTCCGGGACGCCGAGCGCAATTATATCTAATTAGATAATCAGAGTGGAGTACTCCTCGCAACCCCTCCCCGATATATCAAGGCTTTGCGCTGCGCCTTGTGACACTCACCCTAAATAAGTATTCTTCTACCCACAACGAGGATGTCGAGCCGCTGGTCAAGGAGGATCACCATGGCCGATCCGCGTCGGGCGCACTCCGCCCCGATCGCAGCGGGTCCCGACGACGCAGCGCGTCCGACCGGACCGCACGCCGATCCTGTCCGCGCCGCGACCGTGCGGCCCGGGACTCAGGCATCCGCACGACGAGGGGCATACGAATGAACAGCAGGAACGACGCGGCGCTGAGCGGCAAGTCGATCATCGTGACCGGAGCGGCGCAGGGCATCGGGGAGGCGACCTCCCTCTACCTCGCCGAGCAGGGCGCGAGAGTGGTCGTGGCCGATGTCCAGGCCGACCAGGCGGCCTCGGTCGCCGCCCAGATCGTGGCGGCCGGCGGCACCGCCGAGTCGTTCGGGGTCGATGTGACCTCGTGGGAGGGCGTGAAGGAGCTCGTGGCCTTCGCGGCCGACCGCTTCGGCGGGCTGGACGGCGTGGTCAACAACGCCGGTGTGATCCACCACGGCGGTCCCCTCGAGGAGACCGGCCTGGATGGCGCACGCCGCGTCTTCGAGGTGAACCTGCTCGGAACCTACGCGGTCGGGGTGGCCGCCATCCAGTACATGGCCGAGCACGGCGGCGGAGCGATCGTGAACACCACCTCGGGGGTCCAGGCCGGCCTGGGCGACGGCGCGTCGTACAGCGCGTCCAAGGGCGGGGTGGCCTCCCTCACCTACAGCTGGGCGATCGACTGCCTGCCCCTCGGGATCCGGGTCAACGCGGTCTCCCCCGTCGCGTCGACGCCGATGACCCGGGAGACCGAACGAATCCTGCGCGAGAAGGGTCAGCTGAGCGGCGAGACCCCCTTCAACCCTCCCGTGCGGAACGCGGTCCCGATCGCCTATCTGCTCAGCGACCTGGCCGAGGGGATCACCGGGCAGGTGCTGCGATCGCACGACGAGACGCTCCAGCTGATCGCCCATCCGGTCGTCATCCAGCCCGAGTTCACCCGGGACGTCTGGACGGTCCAGGAGATCGACTCCGTGCTGCGCGGCGAGTTCGGCGACCGGCTCCCTCCGCTCGGGCTGGCCGCGGCGCAGGTGAGCTACGGCTCGATCTCCAAGGTCAACATCGTGCCCGGCATCGACCAGGAGACCGGCGGGGCAGCGGCGGCGAAGGAGGCCTGAGGATGACCGGGCGCCGCACCCGACGAGTGCTCCTGGATCGGGTCCCCGACGGCGAGCTGACCGTCGGGCACTTCCGGCTGGTCGAGGACGCGGTTGCGGACCCGGCTCCCGGCGAGGTGCTGACCCGCACGCTCTATCTCTCCGTCGACCCCGTGATGCGCAAGCTCATGGCCAACCGCACCAGGGAGCCGAACGGCCTGAACGGCGTGAACTCCCTGGGCGCCGGCGATCAGATGCGAGGCAGGACGGTCGGGCTGGTCGAGGTGAGCAACGATCCCCGGTTCGCACCGGGCGACCTGGTGCTCGGCTGGGGCGGCTGGCAGGACCTCGCCGTGGAGAAGGGCGACGCTCTGGTCGCCATCGCACCCGTCGCCGGCCATCCGCTCTCAGTGCATCTCGGGCCGCTCGGCCGGCCCGGGATCACCGCCTGGCTCGGCATCGTGCACACCGCGCGGGTCACCGAGTCGGACACCGTCCTGGTCTCCTCTGCAGCCGGCGCGGTCGGCAGCGTCGCTGGGCAGCTCGCGAAGAGCCGTGGCGCCAGGGTGATCGGCATCGCCGGCGGCCTCGAGAAGTGCCGCTGGCTGGTCTCCGACGGCGGATTCGACATGGCGGTCGACTACAAGTCGAGCGGCTTCCTCGACCGGCTCGATGAAGCGACGCCGGACGGCGTCTCCGTCGTCTTCGAAAGCGTGGGAGGCGCGATCCTCGACGCGGCGCTGGGGCGCATGCGCGCCGAGGGACGGATCGCGCTCTGCGGACTGCTCGACGCCTATCAGGCCGGTTCCGGCGAGGCCTACGCCTACCGGAACTTCGGCCTGCTCCTCGACCGCGGGCTCAGCCTCACCGGCTTCCGGATCGACGCGCTGACCGAGCACCATCCGGAAGCGCTGGCCGAGCTGCGGCGGCTCCTGGAAGCCGGCGCCCTGGCCGCCACCGAGACGGTGACCGACGGGCTCGAGAACGCCCCGGCGGCGCTCGTCGGGCTGCTCGCCGGAAGGGGCTCCGGCAAGCACCTGGTCGCGGTCGACCCTCGGTCGGTCGCCGGGAACTGACGAAAGGCGGCACCGATGCCGAGACCCTATCCGGCCGAGCTCCGCGCACGCGCGGTGGAGATGGTGCGCTCCGGCGAACCGGTCAGCCGGGTCGCCGCCGGGCTCGGGATCAGCGAGGCCGGGCTGCACAACTGGGTCCGTCAGGATCGCGTCGACCGGGCGGAGTGCCCGGGCGTGCCGAGCCGGGAGAGCGAGGAGCTGCGACGGGCCGGCAAACGGATCAGGGAGCTCGAGCTGGAGGTCGAGATCCTGAGAGCGGCGGCGGGGCTCCTCCGGGAGGACCCGCCCTGCCCAAAAGCATCCACCCGGTGATCGACCGACTGGCCGACGCCGGGTTCCCGGTCAAGGTCTGCTGCCGCGTCCTCGGCGTCAGCAGCCCGGGCTACTACAGGTACCGCAACCGGACGGTCTCGCCGACCGAGCTGCGCCGCCAATGGCTGACGGAGCTCATCCGGGAGATCCACGTCGCGTCGAGGGGAACCTACGGCTCTCGGCGGATCCATGCCGAGCTGACCGGTCGCATGGGGATCCGCGTCAGCGAACGCCTGGTCGCCGCCCTGATGAGGAAGGCCGGCATCCGGGGCATCCCGGCACGGGTCAGGATCGGGCGGCTGCGGGCGATCGGGGAGACCGAGCAGCTCATGAACCGCAAGTTCCCCGCCAGGCCGAACCCGGGATCCGCTCGCCGGCTCGCCGGCTGACGCGTACCGCACGCACCGACATCCACCGACAGAGATGAGAAGCCAATGGAACTGAAAGACCGCATCGCCGTGGTGACCGGCGGAACGACCGGCATCGGCCGCGCCTCGAGGGAACTGCTCGAGAAGGAGGGCGCCCGCGTCGTCACGTGGGACATCACGGATGAGGCCGACGTGCGCTGTGACGTCACCGACGAGTCGGCGATCGACCACGCGATCGCCTGGACGATCCAGAACGCGGGAGTCCCCTCGCTGCTGGTCACCTCGGCGGGGGTGAGCGACCAGGTCCCGTTCGTCGACAGCACGGTGGAAGGCTGGGACCGGGTCATCGGCATCAATCTGCGGGGCACGTTCCTCGCGTCGCGCGCGGTGGCCCGGGCGATGGTCGAGGCGGGGCTCGACGGCTCGTTCGCCCTCATCGCGAGCATCAACGGCATCCTGGCGGACCCGCAGAGCCTCAACTACTCGGTCTCCAAGGCCGGCGTCATCCAGATGGCCAAGGTCCTCGGCAACGAACTGGGTCCCCAGGGCATCCGCGTCAACGCGATCGCGCCCGGGCCGACCGAGACCGCGATGCTCGCGCGCCACCTGCAGAACGACGCGTATCGCCAGACGGTGATCGACACCACCGCGCTGCGGGAGGTCGGCACGCCCGAGCTGGTCGCCGAGGTCGTCGTCGGCATCATGAAGCTCGATTGGGTGACGGGCCAGGTCATCCTCGCGGACGGCGGGGCGACCCTCGTCTCCGCGCGGGGCGCCGCGCGCAACGCCCTGAACGCGGGACCGCGCTAAGCGTCAGCACGCCGACGACGCAACGGCGGCCCCGGATGCGTCATCCGGGGCCGCCGTGTGCTTTCCGCTCAGGGAACGTAGACGTTCAACGGCGGATACAGCCCATCCTTCTGCGGGGAGATCTCGAACATCACCAGCGCCCCGTCCGACAGGGTCGGGAAGGTCGACTGGGCCGTGTAGTCGAGGGTGGCCTTGCCCCAGCTGACGAAGTCGCCCGGCTTCCACTTGTTGTCGTCGATCGCCGCGATCATCTTCGCCGCGTCGGTCGACTTCGCGTGCTTCGCCGCGGCGGCGAACAGCTTGATCCCGTCATAGGCCGTCGTGGGGTTGGACATGATGGGCGGGGTGCCGTACTTGAGCAGCTTCTTGTAGAAGGCGGGGAACGACGACGACTGCGCGCTCGGCTCATCGACCTGCGAGACGTAGCTCACCGCGAACAGGTTCTTGATCAGGTCCGGCGCCAGGCCCGCGGCCAGGCCGCCCGGTGCGCCGGACATGGCGATGGAGCCGATCATCGGGATGTCGGTGCCGCCGGCGACCGAGCCGCGCGCGGTGACGACCCGCGGGCAGGTCGCTCCGATGCAGGCCGCATAGATGGCATCCGGCTTGTTCTGGATCGCCCGCTGATAGGCGACCGACAGGTCGACGTCGGCCGCGTTGTAGCGCGCCTCCTCCACCGTGACCCCGGTGCCCTCGTACGCCTTCTTGGTGGAGGCCAGCTCCGAGTCGCCTGCGGCGTCCTGCTGGATGAAGACGACGAGGTGCTTGTACTTCTTCTTCAGCACGTACTTCTTGATCAGGTCGGCGCCGGGCGTGAAACCGGAGGAGACCGTCTTGAAGAGGGGGTACGCCTTGGGATCGTTGAGCTGATCGGCCCCGCCGACGGCGAACGAGGCGATGCCGGCCCTGGTCACCACCGGCAGCATCGCGAGCGCCTCCGGACTGGAGCTGCCCAGGCTGACGAGATCCGGCTTGTCTCCCGAGACGAGCCGCTTCTGCAGCACGCTCACGGCCTCGGTCGGGTCGCTCTTGTCGTCGAGAACCTCGAGGGTGACCTTGCGCCCGAGGATCCCGCCGCTCGCGTTGATCTCGTCTATCGCGATCTGCGCGCCCTCCACTGAGGTCTTGGTGTTGCTGGCCAGCGCGCCGGTGACGCCGGAGATCCAGAGGACGGTGAACGGGTTCTTGTCGGAGGCCCCCTTCGAGCCATCCGACGCGGTCGTGCTGCAGCCGGTCAGCGCGACCGCGAGGGCCGCGATGACCGCGATCTTCTTCAATGACTTCATCGTCGGCTCCCGCCTGTCACGCACTATCCGGCTCCATCGCCGTCCGACAGCGCAGCTCGGACGGCCTCGTCGTCGAGGCCTGCTCCTGCCACTCTCCGAGGGGTCGGATGCGGTGTCAACGACGATTTCGACCCGGTGCAGAGCATCTGGTTACCCCTGTGGTGTGGAGGCTCCCGCGGGCCGTGGGGGCGGTCGGGCCCGCCGTGTCACGACTCCACACCACCGCGGGTAACCAGAGCATGGGGCGCCGAAAAAGTGGGAATTCTCCCAGGAGCGATCCGGACCGCTCAGTACCCGACCGTGAACCGCCGCCGGTGGTGCTGCGGGCGCTCCAGCTCGTCGACGAAGGCGATGGCGAAGTCGGGGCCCGAGATGCGGGACTCGCCGTTCTCGTCGAGCAGCACCTCGTCACCGCCTATCCGGAACCGGCCGGTGCGCTCGCCCGGCGCATGGGCGCCGAAGGTGCGCGACGGCGCGACGTAGAACCAGTCCGCGTCGGTATCGGATGCGGAGAGCGCGTCGTAGACGTCCGCGGCCCCGAGCGACTCGGGCTTGATCGCCGCCGGGAAGTCCGGCGAGTCCACGATGCGCGGACCGCCAGGACGGGTGTGCAGGCCGCCGGCTCCGCCGACCACGCCGAGTCGCGTGCCGTGCTTCTCGGCCGCCGCGAGCAGGGCGGGGACCTCATCCGACAGCGAGCGCCCGTCGATCGGACGCCCCGGCAGTGCGACCACGAGGGCGTCGGCCCACTCGGCGAGCTCGTCGAGCGAGTTGCGGTCGTAGATGGAGCCGGCGCGTTCCATCACGCCGACCGGCGCGCGCCTCTCCTCGAAGGAGCGCGCGACCCCCACGACCTCGATGCCTCGGCTCACCGCCTCGGTCGCGAGCAGGGACCCCACATAGCCGGTCGCTCCGAACACCACGATCCTCATCGATCCACCTCCTGCCCCAACGCTATGCCACTCACCACGCGCACGGAGGTCGGCGGCATCCGCCATCATGGGCAGATGCCAGCCGACACCCACCCTGCCGACAGCCACGACGTCATCCGCATCCGCGGCGCCCGCGAGAACAACCTCAGGAACGTGTCGCTCGACATCCCCAAGCGCCGCCTGACGGTATTCACCGGCGTATCGGGCTCGGGCAAGTCCTCGCTCGTGTTCGGCACGATCGCCGCCGAGTCGCAGCGTCTGATCAACGAGACCTACCCCTCCTTCGTGCAGGGCTTCATGGCCAACGTGCCGCGCCCCGAGGTGGACCTGCTGCAGAACCTCTCCGCCGCGATCATCGTCGACCAGGAGCGGATGGGCGCCAACTCCCGCTCGACCGTCGGCACCGCGACCGATGTCAACGCGATGCTCAGGGTGCTGTTCAGCCGGCTCGGCAGTCCGTCGATCGGGCCCGCCTTCGTCTACGGCTTCAACAGCGCCGAGGGCATGTGCCCGCGCTGCGAGGGGCTCGGCGAGATCAACGACATCGACATCGACCAGCTCGTCGACCGCTCGAAGTCCCTCGCCGAGGGCGCGATCACCATTCCCGGCTACACCGCCGACGGCTGGCTGGTGCGCATCTTCACCGAGTCGGGCCTCGTGCCGACCGATGTGCCGATCAGGGACTTCAGCGAGCAGCAGCTCGCCGACTTCCTGTACCGGGAGCCGACCAAGGTCAAGGTCACCGGCATCAACATGACCTACGAGGGCCTGGTGCCCAAGGTGCAGAAGTCGATCCTGTCCAAGGACCGCGACTCCGTGCAGCCGCACATCCGGGCCTTCATCGACCGTGCGGTCGCCTTCACCGCCTGCCCCGACTGCGGCGGCAGCCGGGTCAACGAGGCCGTGCGCTCCTCGACGATCGGCGGGGTGAGCATCGCGGATGCCACGGCGATGTCGATCACGGACCTCGCCGAGTTCGTCCGCGGCATCCACGATCCCGAGGTCGCCCCGCTGCTCGGAAACCTGCAGGAGACGCTGGACACCTTCGTCGACCTGGGCCTCGGCTACCTCAGCCTGGAGCGCACCGCGAGCTCGCTCTCCGGGGGCGAGGCGCAACGGGTCAAGATGGTGCGCCACCTCGGCTCGAGCCTCACCGACGTGAGCTACATCTTCGACGAGCCGACGGTGGGCCTCCACCCGCACGACATCCAGCGCATGAACGAACTGCTGCTCAAGCTGCGCGACAAGGGGAACACGGTGCTCGTGGTCGAGCACAAGCCGGAGACCATCGCCATCGCCGATCACGTGGTGGACCTCGGGCCGGGCGCCGGGTCGAACGGCGGCGGCATCCAGTTCGAGGGCACCGTCGAGCAGCTGAGGAGGTCGGGCACGCTCACCGGAGACCACCTCGATCACCGCGTCTCCCTGCGGTCCGACCCGCGCTCCCCCACCGGCGCGCTCTCGATCGAGCACGCCACGCTGCACAACCTCAAGGACGTCAGCGTCGACCTCCCGCTCGGCGTGCTCACCGTCGTCACCGGGGTGGCCGGCTCGGGCAAGAGCTCGCTCATCTACGGCTCGCTGCCGAAGACGGACGGCGTGATCGTGGTCGATCAGTCGCCGATCCGCGGCTCCCGGCGCTCGAACCCCGCGACCTACACCGGCCTGCTCGACCCGATCCGCGCGGCCTTCGCCAAGGCGAACAAGGTCAAGCCCGCCCTGTTCAGCGCGAACTCCGCCGGTGCCTGCCCGAACTGCAAGGGACTCGGCCTGATCGTCACCGACCTGGCGATGATGGGCGGTGTGACCAGCGTCTGCGAGGTCTGTCAGGGGCGCCGCTTCACCGACGAGGTGCTCGAGTACACGCTGAACGGCAAGAACATCAGCGAGGTGCTGGGCATGCCGATCGCCGAGGCGCTCGAGTTCTTCGCCACCGGCCCGGCCCACGACATCCTCGCCAGGCTGAACGACGTGGGCCTCGGCTACCTCTCCATCGGACAGCCGCTGAGCACCCTGTCCGGCGGGGAGCGACAGCGGATGAAGCTGGCCATCCACATGGCGGAGGGAACGGGCGTCTACATCCTCGACGAGCCGACCACCGGCCTGCATCTCGCCGACGTCGACAACCTGCTCGCCCTGCTCGATCGGCTGGTCGACGCCGGCAACACGGTGATCGTGATCGAGCACCATCAGGCGGTGATGGCCCACGCCGACTGGATAGTGGACGTCGGCCCCGGCGCCGGCGCGGACGGCGGCACCGTCGTGTTCGAGGGCACCCCGGCCGCGCTGGTCGCCACGGCGCCCACCCTCACCGGCCAGCACCTCAGGGAGTACGTCGGGGCATGAGAGAGCGCCCGCCCTCCCGGGACGCGGGAGGACGGGCGCGGGCAGCACGAGGACCGCGCCACCGGGGCCGACGCGCGGAAAACGCGCCGACCGGAGGTCAGCGGCCCGGACCCGAACCCGGACCGCCTCCCATGCCGCCGCCGCCTCCTCCTCCCCCTCCGCCGGCGGCCGCCGTGTCCGCGGTGACCGTCGCCACGTCCGTCCCGTCGACGGTCACCGTGTATTCCGCGCCATTAACGATGTCGGCGGAGGAGAAGACCACCGACTGGAAGGACTTGACGGAATCGAACTCGGCGACGACCGTGCCGTCGGCCGCCGTGACCCTCACCGCCGCGCCCGCGGCATAGGCCCGGTCGAGGGACGACGAGATCCAGTGCTGACTCGAATCGGCATCGGGAGCCACAGCCATGCCGGAGCTGCCGACCGCGAGCACCGTGCCACCGGTCACCGTCAGGCTGCCGTTGACGTCGAGCGCGCCGTTGTCGTTGGCGGTCGGACCCCAGACGGTGAGCGTGCCGCCGGAGACGACCGCCGACCCGTTCGAGTCGAGGCCGTCGCCGCCGGCGTTCACCGTGACCGTGCCGCCGGTCACGTAGATCATCTCGCCGGTGTCCTGCATGCCGCCGCCGCCCTGCATGCCGCCCGCCTGATCCCCCGAGCTCGTCGCGTTGCCCGAGCCGTTGATGCCGTCGTCGCTCGAGGTGACGTCGATCGTGCCGCCGGAGAGGGCGATCGTCGCCGACTCGATGCCCTCGTAGGACTTCGTCACGGTCACCTCTCCGCCCTCGATCACGAGGACCGTCTCGGACGTGAGGGCGTCGTCCTCGGCGGCGGCCTCGATCGTGCCGCCGGTGATGACGAGGTCGGTCTGGGCCTGCATCGCGTCGTCGCCCGCGGTCACCGCGATGGTCCCGCCCTCGACGTCGATGTAGCCGCGGGCGTCATCGTCCTCGTTGTCGGACTTCAGTCCGTCCCCGCCGGCGGTCACCTCGATGGTGCCCCCCTCGACGGTCAGGGAGTCCTTGCCGCGCAGCCCGTCGTCCACCGCATCCACCGTGATCGTGCCGGAGAGGATGACCAGGTCGTCGGTGCTGGTGATGCCGTCGTTGCCGTTCCCGGTGACCGCGAGGGAGCCGTCTCCGGTGATCGTGAGATCCGCCGTGCTGTACAGCGCGGCGTTCACGTCGGCGTCCTCGGCGTACGAGGAGGTGTCGCTCAGCGCGTTGTCGCCGCTGAGCGAGACGACCACGTCATCGGCCTCGACGACCGAGATGGCGGCGCTCGACGAGCTGGAGATGTTCACTCCGTTCAGCACCAGCGCCACCACGGCGTCCTCCGGGGCATCGACCACGACCTGGCCGTCGAGGCTCCCGCCCAGCTCGTAGGTGCCGGCCGCGGTGATCGTGACCGTGTTCCCGTCGATCGTCACCCCATCCCCGTCGGAGCTCGCGGATGACCCTTCCAGCGCGATGGCGGTGACCGTGCCGGTGCTCCACTCGTCGTCGTTCACCGTCGTCGCGTTCTCGTTCGCCGCGAGCACGGTCTGGGCGGTGGGCACCCCGGCCGCACCTGCTGTCGCGGAGCCCGTGGTGCTGACGGCGGAGCAGCCGGCAAGCATCAGCGCGCCGGCGACGAGGGCTCCGCTCACGGCGACCAGGGACCGGTTCTTGCGCTTCATGGCGTTGCCTTTCGAGTGGTGTCAGCGAAGTGGCGGCGGAGGACCCGCGTCCACTTGTTCGATGGCAGGTCGCCTCGCAGCGCGGCCAGGCCGGTGCCGTACTTGGAGACGGTCGCCGGGCGGTGGCCGCGGGACCAGAGCAGGCGGTCGATCTCGCCGGCCTGCGCCCCCGACTTCGTCTCCACGATCACCAGGCGCGGCCTGCGGAGGACCCGCCCGTCCGCGCCCTCCCAGACCAGCGCGGTGTCGATGGTCGCCCTGCCGAGCGAGGCGGGCGAGAAGAGCGTGGTCCGGTCGTAACGGGTGACCAGGGTGGGGCGCAGCTCGAGCCGCGCCGGGGTCTCGATGCCGATCGCGCCGAGGGCCGCGTCCGCGTAGTCTCTGCCCTCGACGGTCAGCCGCTCCCGGTCGTCCATCGAATAGGGCAGGCGCTCCTTCACCGTGGTGCTGCGCGCGCCCCGCGACTTCATCTCGAGGAAGGCCTCGGCGGTGTCGAGATAGCTGCGGGTGCGCAGCTTGAACCTGCGTCGTCGGGCGGTGGCCGCCATGCGATAGCTCAGCAGGTCAGGGGTGTCGAAGTAGACGGACTCGTAAGCGGATGCCCGTTCCCCGTCGATCTCCAGGACACGGGTCGAGGGGTCGAGGGCGCTCAGCACCTCAGCGGCCTCTGACCGTTCCAGGGCGTACTTGCGATCGACCCGGGTCTGCAGCGCAGCCACCGCGACCAGCTCATCGAGGGAGATGGACTCGAGGCGGCTCACGATCGTGCCTCCTCTCGGTCGGCGGCGGGCACGGACCGGGCGACGGAATCCACCTGATAGCGCACCTCGACGAGCGTCGAGTCGTTGACCAGATCGAGGTGCTGCACGTTCACGCGGTGCACAGTCGCGCCGAGCATCCGTTCCAGGGCGGCACGCAGCGCGATCTCGTCGGTGTAGGCGGCGTCGAGCTGGACCGTCTGCTGGCGGTAGCGGCCGAACAGCCGCGAGTGGTCGCCGACGAACATGACGGCCAGCATCAAGGCCATCAAGACGATCGCGAGCGGGTTGAGCGCTCCGGTGCTGAGACCGGCGAGCAGCCCGAGCGCCAGGGAGGCGAAGTAGTACGCCACCTCGTGCTGGGCGATCTCCGACGAGCGCAGCCGGATGATGGAGAGCACCCCGAACAGGCCGAGGCCGAGACCGGCGCCGATGGTCGCGCTGCCGAGCACGATCGAGACGGCGAGCACTCCCACGTTGACGCCGAGGAACGCGACGACGAGGTCGCGGCGGCGATGACGCGGGAAGTACAGCCCGAAGGTGAGGACGAGGATCGCGACCAGGTCGATCGCGATCATGATGGCGGTGCTCATTGAGATGCTCCTGTCGTTCGAGTGCATGACCATTCCCGCAGTCGTCTCTATGCGATCCCTATGAGCCATCCATGAGGCGGCTCCGATTGGCCGGCGCCGACTGCGCGCGCCGCTCCGCGATAATGGGGGCATGACCCGCTCGAAGACGAGGACCCTGCAGATCCTGGTCACCGTCTTCACCCTCGTCGTCCTCGCCCTCGGCGTGACCGGCGTCTCGGCGAGCGTGGTCGCGTCGCCCCTCGACCCGTCGGACTACGGCGAGTCCCTGGTCAACGCGCTCTCCGGCACCGGCATCAAGAGCCCCGAGGCGATGCTCGTCGCCCGTCTCGCCCTCGGCCTGGCCGTGCTGGTCGCGATCGCGGGCTGGACCGTGGTGGCCGTGATGCTCAAGCGGGCCAGACTCGAGATCTCGCAGATCTGGAAGCCCGACCCCCGCGAGGTGAAGGAGTACGAGGAGGCGCATCGCCGCGACGACGAGCCGGACGACCGGGACGGAGCATGACCGACCTCTCCGGCAAGGTCGCCCTCGTCACCGGCGCCGGTCGCAGCCTCGGCGCTGCGATCGCCATCAGACTCGCCGCCGATGGCGCCGACGTCGCCATCACCTACTCCCGCTCGGCCGAGCAGGCGGAGGCGACGGCGGAGACGATCCGCGCCTCGGGCCGGCGGGCCGTCGCCATCAGGGCCGACGGTGCCTCGGCGGATGAGGTGGAGGCGGCTGTGCAGCGGACGGTGGACGAGCTGGGCGGCCTCGACATCCTGGTCAACAACGCGGGCGGCGCGAACATGCACAGGCTCGGCAGGCTGAGCATCGAGCAGATCGACGAGATGCTCGACGTGAACCTGCGCGGCACGATCATCGCCACCCGGGCCGCCCTGGAGCACCTCGGCGACGGCGGGCGCGTCATCACCATCGGGAGCGTGAACGCCGAGCGGATGCCGTTCCCGGGCGGGACGATCTACGCCGCGGCCAAGGCCGGGGTCACCGGCTTCACCCGTGCGCTCGCCCGCGAGCTCGGCGACAGCGGGGTGACGGTGAACGTCGTGCAGCCCGGTCCGATCGACACCGAGGGCAATCCGGCGGACGGGAAGCATGGCGGCGAGATGGCCGCGGTCACCACCCTGGGGAGGTTCGGCCGCGCCGAGGAGATCACGGCGCTCGTCTCGTTCCTCGCCGGGCCGGAGTCGTCCTACATCACCGGATCGGTGCTCACCGCCGACGGCGGGTTCACGGCGTAGCCGACGGCTTTTCGTCCTCCGCGGCTACGGACTCGCGCTCCGCATCCGACTCCGGTGCCGCGGCGTCCGACTCACGGTCGTCGTCCGGCTCGTGCTTCGCCTCGTGCTCAGCGTCCAGCTCGTGCTCCGCCTCGTGCTCGGCGTCCAGCTCGTGCTCCGCCTCGGCGTCCCGCTCCGGCTGGTGCTCCGCCTCGGCGTCCCGCTCCGGCTCGGCGTCCGGCTCCGGCTCGTGCTCCGCCTCGGCATCCGCAGACTCGGGCTCGGCCGGCTCGGGCTCGCGCTCGGTCTCAGCAGACTCAGCTTCCCCCTCCGACTCCGGCTCGGGCGAATCGTCGGCATCCGACCCCGGCTCGGGCGAATCCTCGGCATCCGCCCCCACGGCCTCCGAATCCACCGCATCCGACGCATCGCCGCCCTCGCCGGATTCAGCCTGATCGACGGACGCCGCCCCGGCCGGCGACTCCTCGGGCCGCTCCTGCTCCTCGGGCTCTTCCGGCTCCTCGGGGCGCGCCACCGGCTCGGCCAGAGTCGCGAACACCCGGGCCCGATCCGCCCACGCGCGTTCCGAGACCGCGGCGCGCGGATTGATCATCTCGAAGGCGTGGGTCACGCCGTCGTGCACGTGCAGCTCGAGCGGAACCCCGGCCGAGGCGAGGCGCCTGGCGTAGTCGATGTCCTCGTCCCGGTAGATGTCGAGCACCCCGACCTCGACGTAGGCCGGAGCGAGACCGATCAGGTACTCGGCGCGGGCCGGGGCCGCATAGGCGGCCACGGCATCCGTCCCGGCCGCCTCTCCGAGCAGCATGCGCCACCCGACGGCGTTGTCCTCGTAGGTCCAGGTCGCGTAGGGGGCCAGCTCGGTATCGAAGCCGGTCCGGTCGTCGAGCATCGGGTAGATCAGCACCTGGAGCGCGAGCTGGATCTCGCCCCTGTCGCGCGCCATCAGAGCGACGCCGGCGGCGAGGCCCCCTCCCGCGCTGTCCCCGGCGATCGCCAGGCGGCGCGGGTCGATGCCGAGCTCGTCCGCGTGCTCCACCGCCCAGCTGAGCGCGGTGTATCCGTCCTCTTGGGACTGCGGATAGGGATGCTCGGGAGACATCCGGTAGTCGACCGAGAGGAAGCGGGTGCCCGACTCGGCGGCGTAGCGGCGGACCACCGGGTCATGGGTGTCGAGGCTGCAGCGCCACATCCCGCCGCCGTGGAGGTAGACGACGAGACCCGCGCCCTCCGGCGCGCCCGGCGGCGTGTACAGGCGGGCGGGGACGCCCGCGGCGTCGATCTCCTCCACCTGGACCTCGGGATGCTGCGGCAGCCGACGAGCCATCGCGGAGTACCGCGCGTTGGCGAAGGCCCGCACGGTCTCGACGTCGTCCTCGGGGTACTGCGGTGCGGGCGGCGCGCTCCTGCGCGCTTCCATCGCGGCGATCATCTCCGGGTCAACTCGCAACGGCATCGTCGCTTCCCCTCATCGAATTGCAGAACTGTGGTGCTCCCTCAAGTCTCACATGCCCCCGCCTCGGGGGCGGGGGTGACAGGCTGGAGCGGTCGTTCGTCGGAGAGGATGAGACATGCCGACCCGCCTGCTGCTGATCAGCGACACACACCTGCCGAAGCGCGCGAAGGCGTTGCCCGAGGAGGTGCTGGTGGCCGTCGATGAGGCCGATGTGGTGATCCACGCCGGAGACTGGGTGGATGTCGCGACCCTCGACGCGCTCGAGCGCCGCGCCGCGCGGCTCGTCGGAGTCTGGGGCAACAACGACGGGGACGAGCTGCGGAACCGGCTCCCCGAGGTCGCCCGCGCGACGATCGAGGGCATCCGCTTCGCGGTGGTGCATGAGACCGGCGACGCGAAAGGCCGTGAGCTGCGGGCCGAGGCCCGGTATCCGGACGCCGACGTGCTGGTATTCGGGCACAGCCACATCCCGTGGGACAGCACCTCTCCGCACGGTCTCAGGCTGCTGAACCCCGGCTCGCCCACCGATCGACGGCGGCAGCCCTTCCGCAGCTATCAGACGGCGACCGCCGATGCCGGCCGGCTCGAGGTCACGCTCCACCAGCTCCGCTGAGGA
>Ga0182749_1001102_pt1 | contig 22046 bp, 21 predicted proteins | sample eDN3rd37CKraftMG_FD_128875 | JGI IMG/M metagenome (GOLD analysis project Ga0182749, IMG submission 128875) | Enriched Miracle-Growth compost microbial communities from Emeryville, California, USA - eDNA 3rd pass 37_C Kraft MG (version 2) (version 2) ...
CTCGCTCTGGCGAGCTCCGCGCGCTGAGCCGCGCCTCGGCCACGCGCCGACCGCTCGGCCGCCCCCACTCGCGCCTCGGCCATCCCGTCTGCTCGGCCGCCCCCACTCGCGCCCCGGCCGCGCCCCGCCTGCTCGGCCGCGCCCCCGCTCGCGCCTCGGCCGCGCCCACTCGCGTCGAACGGTCCTCCCGTGCACCCGGGAAGGACCATTCCACGCACGTCGATGGGCCTCGCGGGCGCGGGGAAGCATCAACCGATCGATGGATGCCGGTGCAACCGATCCGCCGTTGTCGCGCCAGCGCCGCCGGGTCAGCATTGAGCCATGACGGATTCCCCACCCCACGTGAGCGTGCGCGACCTGACGAAGCTCTACGGCGGTTCCGCCGCGCTCGACGGCGTCAGCTTCGACATCCGGCCCGGTGAGACCTTCGCCCTGCTCGGCCCGAACGGCGCGGGCAAGAGCACCGCGATCGAGATCCTCGAGGGCTACCGCGATCGCAGCGGGGGCAGCGTCAGCGTCCTCGGCGTCGATCCCCGGCACGGCGGGCTGGACTGGAAGGCCAGGCTGGGCATCGTGCTGCAGTCGACCGGCGAGAGCGGCAACGTCTCGGTCCAGGAGCAGCTCTCCCACTTCGCCTCCTTCTATCCGGATCCGCGCGACGTCGACGAGGTGATCGCCGCCGTCGGCCTGACCGAGCAGGCGAGGACCCGGATCAGGAAGCTGTCGGGCGGACAGCGCCGCAGAGTGGACGTCGCCCTCGGGGTGATCGGCAGGCCAGAGCTGCTCTTCCTCGATGAGCCGACCACGGGATTCGACCCGGAGGCCAGGCGGGAGTTCTGGGAGCTGATCCGCTCCCTCAAGCGAGAGGGCACGACCATCCTGCTCACCACCCACTACCTGGACGAGGCGGCGCAGCTCAGCGACCGGGCCGGGATCATCGCGAGCGGCAGGCTCATCGGCATCGACGCGATCGACAGGATCGGCGGGGCGGATGCCAGGACGCCGATCGTGCGCTGGCGCGACGCGAACGGTGTGCACGAGGAGCGCACCACGGAACCCGCCTCCGTCGTCGCGCGGCTCTATGCGGCAACCGGCGGCGAGCCGCTCGACCTCGAGGTCGTGCGTCCCAGCCTCGAAGAGGTCTACCTCGCGCTGGTCGGCGCGGCCGAGACCGGGAAGGAGCCGGCGTGAACACCATCGCGCTGGGCCTCGGCCACGCCCGCTACGAGACGAAGGTCTACTTCCGCCAGGGCGACACCGTCTTCTTCACCTTCCTCTTCCCGGTGCTCATGTTCACGATCTTCTCGGTGGCGTTCTCGAGCACGGGTGACTTCGGCGCCGGCCCGGACGGAAAGGGCGGAGTGGATGCCGCGTCCTACTACCTTCCCGGGATGATGGCCGCCGGCCTGCTCCTCAGCGGTGTGCAGAATCTCGCCGTGGACATCGCCGTGGAGCGGGGGGACGGAACGCTGAAGCGGCTCGGCGGAACCCCGCTGCCCGTGGTCTCCTATTTCATCGGCAAGCTGGGCCAGGTCGTCGTGACCTCCCTCGCCCAGCTGGCACTGCTGCTGATCGTGGCACGCTTCGCCTTCGGCGTGGCCCTGCCGACAGAGCCGGTGAAGTGGGCGACCTTCGCCTGGGTCTACCTGCTCGGCATCGCCACCTCTGCCGTGCTCGGCATCGCGCTCTCCCGCCTCCCGCGCAGCGGCAAGAGCGCGACCGCCGTCATCATCCCGATCGTGCTGGTGCTGCAGTTCATCAGCGGGGTCTACCTGTCCTTCTCGCAGCTTCCGGCCTGGTTGCAGAACGTGGCGTCGGTCTTCCCGCTGAAGTGGATGGCGCAGGGCATGCGCTCGGTCTTCCTCCCGGACTCCTTCGCCGCGGCCGAGCAGGGCGGGAGCTGGAACCTGGCCGGGATCGCGATCGTGCTCGGGTTCTGGCTGGTGGCAGGGCTGGTGGCCTCCCGACTGACCTTCCGCTGGATCCGCAAGGACGCCTGACCGCCGGGTGAGAGGCTATGACCGTGACGGGCAATCGCTGGTGGCACGTGTTCTTCGGCATCACCATGCTCGTCGTCGTGGTCCTGGCCTGGACCACCGATGGGATCGGCGGCGCCCTGCGGATCGTGGCGACGGCGACGGTCGCCGCGCTGATCGCGTGCTGGCTCGCCTTCGGCAGCCGGGCATCCGGCAGTCCGGCGCGCGCCGTCGCGTTCTGCGCCGTGCTGATCGTCGGATCCGGGCTGCTGATCGCGACCAACCCGAACCTCGCCATCGTGCAGGCCATCTCCTTCCCCCTGGTCTGGACCCTCCTGGAGCGCACTCGCGACGCGATAGTCGCGAACGTGCTCCTCACTCTCGCGGCCTTCGCCGGTTTCGTGGTCGCGCTGGGCCCCGGCCCCGACGCCTACCTCCAGGCGACGTTCATCGAGGGGATCTCGCTGGTCGGCAGCCTGGCGCTCGGCCTGTGGATCTCCCGGATCGCCGATCTCAGCCATGAGCGCAAACGCCTGCTCGACGAGCTCACCTCGACCCAGGAGCAGCTCGCGGCGCTGAGCCGCGACTCGGGGATCACGAGCGAGCGGGAGCGCCTCGCCCGCGAGATCCACGACACCATCGCGCAGAGCCTCACCGGGCTGGTGATGGTCGCGCAGCGGTCACGGCGGGCCCTGGCCGCCGGCGACCTGGACCGGGTGGCCGAGCAGCTCGCCCTCCTCGAGGACGGCGGACGGGAGGCGCTGGCCGAGACGCGGTCGCTGGTCGCGGCGAGCGCTCCGATCGAGCTCAGCGCGGGCATCGGCCCGGCGCTGGAGCGGCTGGCCGAGCGGTTCAGCCGCGAGACGGGAATCGCGGTGAGCGCGGAGGTCCCGGTCGACCTGGTTCTGGAGCGGGACAGCCAGGTGGCGATCCTGCGCTGCGCCCAGGAGGGGCTCGCGAACGTGCGCAAGCACTCGAGGGCCACTATCGCCGGCATCCTGCTGACCTGCGCCGACGACGGCTATCGGCTGACCGTGCACGACGACGGGACCGGGTTCGACACCTCGCTGGCCTCGACCGGGTTCGGTCTCTCCGGACTCCGAGAGCGGCTCGCCATGGTCGACGGACGGCTGGAGATCTCGTCGCACCCGGACGAAGGAACCACCCTCGTCGCCTACCTCCCGCAGGCGGCATCCGCATGATCCTCCCGCAGGCGGCATCCGCATGATCCGGATCCTGGTGGCCGACGACCATCCGATCGTGCGCGGGGGCATCGTCGCCCTGCTCCAGGAGGCGGCGGATGTCGAGGTCGTCGGCGAGGCCTCCGACGGCCGACAGGCTGTCGATCTCGCGCTCGCGCTGAAGCCGGACCTGGTCATGATGGACCTGCGGATGCCGATGCTCGACGGCGACGAGGCGACAGCGCGGATCCTCGCCGCGGCCCCGGAGATCCGCGTGGTGGTGCTCACCACCTACGAGAGCGACGAGAGCATCCTCACCGCCATCGAGGCCGGCGCGAGCGGCTACCTGCTGAAGGCCGCCCCGCCGGAGGAGATCCTGGCCGGCATCCGCTCGGTCGCCCGCGGCGGGGTCGCGCTCGCCCCCTCGATCGCGGCCCTGCTGGTGCGGCGGGTGAAGCAGCCCGCCGTCACCCTCTCCGCGCGCGAGGTCGAGGTGCTGGGGCTGGTCGCGCAGGGGCAGAGCAACCCCGAGATCGCGCGGAGCCTCTTCCTCAGCGAGGCGACGGTGAAGACGCACCTGGTGCACGCCTTCGACAAGCTCGGGGTGAACGACCGCACCCGCGCGGTCACGCTCGCGATGGAGCTCGGGCTGCTCCCCCGCCGATAGTCGCCGTTCCGGCTGGTTGTGCCTGTTGCGCGGGGCGCAACCAGCCGGAACCGGCACGTTCGGTGTGTACCGTGGGCCGTACGTCGGTATCCTGATACGTATCAGGAGTTCGAGGGAGAACGCGGGTGACCGAGTCCGAGCGCAGCACCGCTCAGGGGCCGCTGAGCGGTCTCCGGGTGATCGAGCTCGCCTCGCTCGGCCCGGGCCCGCACGCCGCCATGATGCTGGGCGATCTCGGCGCCGACGTCGTGCGGGTGGAGGCGCCGCAGAGCCGCGGGCTCCAGCTGGGCCCGCCGGGATCGGTCGACAGCACCCTCCGCGGCCGGAGGACGGTGACGGCTGACCTCCGCACCGCCGAGGGCCTGGAGAGCGCGCTCTCGCTCGTGGATCACGCCGACGTGCTGGTCGAGGGCATGCGCCCGGGGGTGGCCGAGCGCCTCGGCATCGGACCCGAGCCGTGCCTGCGGCGCAACCCCCGCCTGGTCTACGGGCGCATCACCGGCTGGGGGCAGAGCGGTCCCCTCGCCGGCGAGGTCGGCCACGACCTCAACTACCTCGGCCTGAGCGGCGCGCTCCGGGCGATCGGGCCGGCCGACGCGCCCCCTCCGCCGCCGCTGAACCTGGCTGCCGACTTCGGCGGGGGATCCATGCTGCTCATGACCGGCATCCTCGCCGCGCTCTGGGAACGGGAGCGATCGGGGCTCGGACAGGTCGTCGACGCGGCGATGGTGGACGGGGCGATCCAGCTCAGCCAGTTCACCCTGGCCCTGCGCGGGATGGGCAGCTGGAACGACGAGCGCTCGGCGAACCTGCTCGACGGTGGAGCCCCCTTCTACTCCGCCTACCGCTGCGCCGACGGCGAGTTCGTCGCGGTCGGCGCGCTGGAGGAGCGGTTCTTCGCCGCCCTGCTCGACGGGCTGGGCATCGAGCCGGGGTCGCTGCCGGCGCAGGACGACCGCGATGGCTGGCCCGCGATGCGGGAGAGGTTCCGGCAGGTCTTCGCGCAGCGCAGCCGCGACGAGTGGTGCGAGCACTTCGCGGGCACCGACGCCTGCGTCACGCCGGTGCTGGGCTTCGAGGAGGCGGCCCGGCATCCGCACAACCTGCACCGGGCGAACTTCCGCGAAGGTTCGGGAGGCCTTCAGGCGGCCTCGGCCCCGCGATTCTCCCGCAGCGTCCCGGTCCCGACCGAGATCGACCCGACCCGGTGGACCGCGGACCGCATCCTGGAGTCGTGGTCCGCCGAGTCGGACTAGAGATCCACGGCGACCGTCGCCCTGCTGGGCCCTCCGCATCGCGCGCTGCCGCCGACCCGCACCCACTCGGGCGCCCGCTCCGTGTCGGAGATCACCGTGCCGTCCGCGGCGAGCGCTCGCACCGTGAACTCCCGCGGGAAGGACATGTCGACCGAGAACGTCCAGGCGTCCGCGTCCTGAGAGGCGACCGAGACCGATTCGACCGGGCCCGCCGAGTCCGGGTGCTCGGCGGGAGCGCAGCCGTCATCGGTGCACAGCTGCACCCGGGCGACGGTCGCGGAGTCCCCGTCGAGCCGCACGGTCACCGAGTCGGACCACCCGATCGCCGGGCACGCCGACGGGACGCACCCGGTGAGCCCCGGCGCGGTCACGAGCACGGCCGCGCTCGCGAGCGCCGCCCGGCGTCGCAGGGTCACCGCCATAGCCACGGGCACCTCCGGCTCTCACACCTCGACGCCCACGAGGCTGGGCTCGGGCTGGAGGATCACCCCGTACCGCGAGAGCACCATGGTCTGGATGTACCGGGCGAGCTCGCCGACCTCGGCGGCGGTGGCGCCGCCCGTGTTCACGATCGCCAGGCTGTGCTTGCCGGAGACGGCCGCCCGCGAGCCCGGGAGGCGGAAACCGCGGCGGATGCCGGCGTGCTCGATCAGCCAGGCCGCGCTGAGCTTGGTGGGGCGCTCGCCCTGCGTGACCGGCCTGGCGGGAAGCTCCGGCGCCCCCAGCGGGAGCACGATCGGGCGCGCCTCCTCCCGCTCGACCGGCCAGCGCGGCACCTCGCCCGGCAGTCGGCGGGCGAACTGCTCGGTGACGATCGGATTGGTGAAGAAGGACCCGGCGCTGGCCGAGTCGGGATCGGCCGGGTCGAGCAGCATCCCCTTCGAGCCGCGCAGGTCGAGCACCGCCGCCCTGACCTCGGCGACCGGCACCCTCGCGCCGAGCTCGACCCCGAGCGCCGCCGCGAGCTGGTCGTAGGCCACCGGAGCGGAGAGGCCTGAGCCGTCGGCGCCGAGCTCCAGGGTGATCGAGAGCACGAGGCCCGCCCGGCCGCGCTTGAGCTCGGAGCTGCGGTAGCCGAATCCCAGCTCGTCGGCGCGCAGCGTCGAGACCTCTCCGGTGACCCGGTCGGCGAACTCGAGGGACACGAGGGACGACGCGAGCTCCTGCCCGTACGCCCCGATGTTCTGGATCGGGGCGGCACCGGCCGAACCCGGGATGCCGGACAGCGCCTCGATGCCGTTGAAGCCCTGGCCGACGGCGGCCGCAACGACCTCGTCCCACGGCTCGCCGGCCTGCACGGTGAACCGAACCCGGCCGCCCAGCACCGGATCGCGATGGATGCCGCGGGTCGCCACCCTGATCACGGTGCCGGGAAAGCCCTCGTCGGCCACCACCAGGTTGGATCCGCCGCCCAGCACGAGCAGCTCGTCGTCGCGGTCCCACGCCTCCCGCGCCGCCGCCAGGAGGTCGTCCGTCGTCTCCGGCTCGAGCAGCAGACCGGCTGGGCCGCCGACCCTGAGGGTGGTGAGCTCTGAGAGGTCCACGATCAGGCCAGGCCGACCCGGACCTGGGCCTTGCCGAGCACCGTCTCCCCGGAGACGGTGACGGTCAGATCGATGCGGGCGGCATCCGCTTCGGCGTCGAGCTGGCCGACCTTGGCCACGACGCGCACGTCGACCGTGCCCTCCGCCGGCACCAGGACCGGCCGGGTGAAGCGCACCTGGTAGTCGACGACGCGGCCCGGGTCGCCGAGCCAGTCGACCACCGGCTGCACGGCGATGCCCATGGTGAGCATGCCGTGCGCGAGCACGCCGGGCAGGCCGACCGAGATCGCGACGTCGTCGCGGTAATGGATCGGGTTGAAGTCGCCGGATGCCCCGGCATAGCGCACGAGGGAGTCGCGGCTGAGCGCGAAGACGGACTCGGCGACCACATCGCCGACGGCGAGCTCGCCGATCGCCGGGCTCATTCCTCGCCCCTGACGACCAGAGTGGAGATCGCGGTGACGACGTGCTCGCCGCTCGCGTCGACGATCGCCGACTCCGCGGTGACCATCGAGTGGCCGCCGAGCGACTTGACGCTCGCGACGCTGAGGGTCGCCGTCAGCTCATCGCCGGCGACGATCGGCCTGCTGTAGCTGAAGCGCTGATCGCCGTGCACTACACGGCTGAAGTCGATCCCGCTCTGCGGATCGGCGAGCAGCTGCTCGAGCGCCTGCTCCTGGATCACCACCGGGAAGGTGGCCGGCGCCACGACGTCCGCGTAGCCTGCAGCTCGCGCGGCTGACGGATCGCTGTGCACCGGGTTGGCGGCGAAGACCGCGCGGGCGAACTCCCGCACCTTCTCCCGCCCGACAAGATACGGCGCGACTGAGGGGAACACCCTGCCCTGCAGGTCTGGATTGACGCTCACCCGCCCAGCTTAACGACGAAGCCCCGGGGCCATCTGGCCATCCGGGGCTCCGCGCGATTCAGTTCTGAGCCGACTCAGCTGCTCACTGGCAGCTGTCGCACTGCAGAAGATCCATGGGGTCGACGGGAACTGCGTAGCCGCCGACGGTGTCGTTGTCGTTGTCCATTCGGACCTCCTCAAAGCCGATAGTTACGGAAGACTTCGTCCCCCAGAAGCCCGCCCGGTGGGCTGCTCCGTCGTTGGGACTCCACTATATAACCGGAATCACACTCCTGTCATTCCACAACATCTAGTGTTTTCGGCGTGTCGCGATCGTGCTGAAAAGGTACCCAATGCCACCGACAACGGCGGAAATGCCCTAGGGTGTTCGGATGACTTCCCTGGTTGTCAGGCTTGGGGCCATCGCGGCCGCAGGCGCGATCATCGCCACCGCCGCCATTCCCGCTTACGCCGACCTCGGTCCGGCTCCGAAGGCGGAGGCGGCCCCCGCCGCACCCCAAAGCGTCGCTCTGATCAGCACCGCCGTCGACGTCACGGCCACCGCCCGAGACTCGTACTCGGTCACCAGGAAGGTGGTCGTCAAGCCGTCGGTGGCGAACCTGTGGACCGGCGGCCCCGCCCCGGCTCAGGTCTTCAGCGGAGAGGCCGTGCTGGCCTACGCCGCGACCTTCGTCGGCAAGGTGCCGTACGGCATGGGCAACAGCCCCGACACCAGCTTCTCCTGCGACGGGTTCACCCAGTACGTCTTCGCCGGCTTCGGCATCAGCCTCCCGCGCGGCGCGGATCACCAGGCCAGGCTCGGCGTGAGGATCAGCCAGGCCGAGGCGCAGGCCGGCGACTTCGTCTACTGGCCCGGCCAGCACATCGGCATCTACGACGGCGCGGGCGGCATGTACAACTCGCCGAACTGGGGCCGCTACGTCGAGCACGTCAGCACGCTCTGGGGAAGCCCGCTGTTCATCAGGCTCCGCTAGACAGCGGCAGTTAACCCGCGGGTCCGCTCCGCGTCACCCGGGACTGCCACGCTGACGGCGTGGATGCTCCCCTCGCCTGGGTGGAATCGCCGCTCCAGCTCGTCGCGGCGGCCGAGTTGGCGGCGGCGAGAGACGAGCGCATCCCGGTCGCCATGCGCCTCACCGGCGGACAGATGACGAGCACCGCGGAGGAGCTCCTCCGACGCGGAGCGCGACTGGCGATCACCCCGTATTTCGGCGTGCCGTGGCAGCAGCTCGCCGGGCGGCGGCACTGGGCGATCGGGGACGCGTTCTCGGGCCAGTTCCGGCTGGCCGCCGCGCTCGTCGGTCCGCGGCGGCTGACCCTGCTCGATGACGGCGCGCTCAGCGTCGGGGTCGCGGACAGCCTGCTCGGCAGGCGCCGGTACGCCCGGCCCGGCACCGCCGAGCACGCGGTTCAGCGCGCCCTCGGCGAGCTCGCCATGGACCGGATGCTGCGCCTGGCCTCCCGGGAAGCCCTGGAGTTCGCCACCGCCTTCGCGTTCGGGGACGACCGTGTCGCCGAGCTCGCACAGCGCGGCGCGAGCGTGCGCCGGCACTCCTTCGAGTGGACCAGGCGCACCGCGCGCCCGATCTCGATCCCCGGCCGGCGGGTGCTCCTGGGCAGCGCCCTGCCGGTCGACGGACGGATGCGGGCGGAGGCCTACCTGCGCTGGGTCGGCCGGGTGGCGTCCTCCGCCCCGGTCGCCTACCTGCCGCACCGGAGGGAGGGCGCCGAGCAGCTGGCCGCGGTCGGGGCGACGCCGGGAGTGAGGGTGCACCGGACCGGGCTGCCGGTCGAGCTGGTCCTCGCCGGCGCCCGCGAGCCGCTGGAGGTGATCACCCTGCCGAGCAGCACCCGGACCACGCTGCGGCACGTGCTGGCGGGCAGCGGCAGCACGATCGAGGTCCACCCCGCTGACTCCGCCGAGCTGACGGCCCTCACGCTCCCCGGTCGATGGAGGGCATGAGGGCCGCCGTCTCTGAACCGCCCGATCGCTACTTGGCGGTGAAGCCGGCATCCACCGGCAGGGTGACGCCGGTGACATAGCGGGCGTCGTCGCTGACCAGGTACAGGATCGCGTTGCTGATGTCGATCGGCTGCACCATGTCCACCGGCAGCAGATTCTGCAGCGCGTTGCCCATGTCGGGGTTCTGGTTGAGATACTTCTGCATCGCCTCGTTGACGATCATCGGGGTGTTGACGCCGGTCGGATGCACGGTGTTGACCCGGATCGAGTACGGCGCCAGCCAGTTCGCGAAGGTGCGCATGAGGCCGACCACGCCGTGCTTCGCGGCGGCATAGCCGCTGGCCGCCCCGCTGCCGTCGCCGCCGGCGCCGCTCAGCCCCTGCGTCGAGCTGGTCAGCACGATCGCGCCGCCCTGCCCCTTCTCGATCATGGAGGGGACGGCGGCCTTCACGGTGTTGAATACCCCGAACAGGTTGGTCTCGACCACGTCCCTGAACGCCACCGCGTCATCCGCAGTGGTGCCCTGCGGGGCGATCCCGGCGTTGGCCAGGATGATGTCGATCGGCCCCAGCTCGGCGACGCCCCGGGAGGCGGCATCGGTGAGCGCGGCGAGATCGCGCACGTCCGCCTGGATGGAGACGATGCGTCGATCGAGCGCCTCGACCTCCGAGACCGTCTGCTCGAGGTCGGCCGGGGTCGACATCGGATACGGCACCGAGTCGATCTGGTCGACCAGATCGACCGCGATGATGTTCGCGCCCTCCTGCGCGAGGCGCACGGCGTGGCTGCGGCCCTGGCCGCGGGCCGCGCCGGTGATGAAGGCGACCTTGCCTTCGAGCTTTCCCATGTTCTTGTCCTTTCGATGTCGGCGACGCGGCCATCGAGAGGATGAGCGACGTCGCTCCGTGCGGCACTGAGTGCCACATCTGTTCAGAAAGCTAGCCCCGCGCACCGCGTTCCACAAGAGCGGGAGCGTTTGGATCACCTCGGCTCCGCGCGCACCCAGTTTGAAGATCTATCGTCGGGTATCGCCGCGCCGGCCTGGCGAGGGCGCTGAGGAGGACATCATGGGCAGTTCAATTCCGAGCGACGGGTTCTTCACCGGACGACGGGGCAGCGCCGCAGAGGGCTGGCCGGGCTCCGTCGTCTGGGAGGCGTTGCAGCAGCTGCGCGACGACTTCGAGCGCAGGCTCGGCACGAGCACAGGCACAGGCTCGACCGCCGGTCCGGGCGACGTGCGTGCGGCGATCCTCGCCCTGCTCGCCGAGAAGCCGATGCACGGCCATCAGATCATCCACGAGGTGGAGGAGCGCAGCGGCGGCGGCTGGAAGCCGAGCCCCGGCTCCGTCTACCCCACTCTCCAACTGCTCGTGGACGAGGGGCTGATCGCCGCCGAGGAGTCCGAGGGTCGCAAGACCTATTCCCTCACCGACGCGGGGCTGAAGGCGGCGGATGCCACGGCCGGGCAGCCTGCACCGTGGGAGGCCCAGCACGCGCAGGGCGGACGCGCCACGGCGCTGCCCAGGGCCGGCATCGCCCTGGCTCAGGCTGCCGCGCAGGTCGGACGCTCCGGCAGTGCGGAACAGGTGAATCAGGCCGTCTCCGTGCTCGACGAGGCGCGTCGCAAGCTCTACTCGATCCTCGCCCAGGAGTGAGCGCCGACCGCGGTCGGCGTCAGGATGTCCGGATGACCGATGTCCGGAACCTGCGCGCGCGATCCAACAGGATCCTGCGCTTCGCCGCCGGCGCTCTGGCGCAGACCTGGTGGTTCGAGCTCTTCCTGCCGCGCATCGGGCTCGGGCGGCTCGCAGCGCCGGGCAGATCGGCGCGCATGCGCCGCATCGCGCAGCGCTTCCATGTGCTCGCCGTCGACCTGGGCGGACTCATGATCAAGGTCGGCCAGTTCATGTCGTCACGGCTCGACGTGCTGCCGCCCGAGATCACCACGGAGCTCGAAGGCCTGCAGGACGAGGTCCCGCCGGTCCCCTTCCCCGAGATCCGGGCCCTCGCCGAGGCCGAGCTGGGGCTGCCGCTGGTTCGCGCGTTCTCCTTCGTCGACCCGACACCGCTCGCGGCGGCATCCCTCGGGCAGGTCCATCGCGCTCGGCTCTCGGAGCTCGATGCCGCCGAGACGGGCATGGTCGACGTCGTGGTGAAGATCCAGCGGCCCGGCATCGGCGCGATCATCGACGTCGATCTCAGCGCCCTGCGTCGGGTCGGACGCTGGCTCAGCCGGGTGCGGATCGTCTCCGATCGCGTCGACGCGCCGGCGCTCGTCGAGGAGTTCGCGGTGACGAGCCTCGAGGAGATCGACTACCTGCACGAGGCGGCGAACGCCGAGCGATTCGCCGCGGACTTCGCGGGGGACGGCCGGGTCGGCGTGCCCGAGCCGGTGTGGGAGCGCACCACTCGCCGAGTGCTGACCCTCCAGGACGTGTCGGCCATCAAGATCAACGACGTCGACAGCCTGCGAGCCGCCGGCATCGATCCGTCCGAGGTCGCCGACGAGTTCGCGGCGGTCATGTTCGACCAGCTGTTCGTCAACGGCTACTTCCATGCGGATCCGCACCCCGGCAACATCTTCGTCACGCCGCTGGACAGCGGTGAGCGTTCGTGGAAGTTCACCTTCGTCGACTTCGGGATGATGGGGGAGGTTCCGGAGGCCCTGCGCCGGGGGCTGCGCAAGCTCCTCGTCGCCGCGGCCTCGCGCGACGGCAAGGGGATGGTCGACGGCATCCTCGAGGTCGGCGTGCTCCTTCCCTCCGCCGACACCGCGGAGCTCGAGCGAGCGATGACCGCGCTGTTCTCCCGCTTCGGCGGCATGGGGTTCTCGGAGCTGGCCGACGTCGACCCGCGCGAGTACCGGGCCTTCGCCACCGAGTTCGGCGACGTGGTGCGCACCCTCCCGGTGCAGCTGCCGGAGAACTTCCTCCTCATCATCCGTGCGCTCTCGCTGGTCTCGGGCATGTGCAGCTCACTCGATCCAGCCTTCAACATCTGGAACGCCGTCGAGCCGTACTCCGCCAAGCTCATCCAGGCCGAGGGCAGGAATGCCTTCGCGGATGCCGCGAAGCAGGCGCTGTCGATCGCGAGCACCCTCGTGAGCCTTCCCCGGCGGCTCGACGACCTCGTGACGCGGATCGACGAGGGCAGGGTCTCGGTGCAGACCCCGGGAGTCGACCGCCGCCTGACCGGCATCGAGCGGGTGGCCGGGCGGCTCATCTCGACGATCCTGTTCGCCGTGCTGCTGGTCGGCGGCGTGATGCTCCGCGCCCAGGACGTCGTGCTGGGAACCGTGCTCATGGGAGTGTCGGTGCTCCCGCTGCTGCACGCGCTGCTCGCCGGGGTCGTGGGGCGACGCGGTCGGGGGCGCTGAGACCCGCACGGCTCACACCGGCAGCAGGGCCTGCAGCTGGTCGACCACGAGGCCGGGACGAGAGACGAACGGATGATGGCCCGTCGGCAGCTCGACGGAACGTGTCGCTCGCCCAGCATGGAGCCGTTGCAGCTCGAGCGATGTGCTGCGATCCTGCCCGCAGACGATGTACGTCGAATCGACCCCGCGCCAGCCTGCGTCGGTGGTAGGCGTCGTGAACGCCGCGGCGGCCTGCGCGGTCACTCGCTCCCACGCCTGGTGCCGGGTCGTGTCATCGGCATCCTGAAGGAAACTGGCTCCGAAGGAGGCCGCGTCGTAGCCGAACAGACCGAGCGTACCGTCCCCGTTGTCACCGAGCGAGACAGGGTCGCTCTCACCGCTCATGATCTCGGCCTGGGACTGGCCGACATCCGGCAGGTAGGACGAGATGTAGACCAGATGGACGATCGCCGGATGCCGGCCGGCCTCGGCGATGACGGTGCCCCCATAGGAGTGGCCGACGACGATCGCGGAGTCCGCATCATCGAGCTCGTCGCGAAGCGCTGTCGCGTCGGCGACGAGTCCGCCGGGGGCCCGCTCCGGCACGGTCTCCCCGCACGACGGCAGCGCGACCGCCCGGCTTCGAATGCCGGTGCGCTCACGGAGCAGGTCCGCGGTCCGCTGCCACCACCACTTCCCGTCGCCCACCAGGGCGCCGTGGACGAAGATCAGTTCCATCACTCGACCGTACGGCGCCGCCGATGCGGGCGGGGACGAATCTGCTCACAGCAGATCAAAGGGCCACGGTGCGGCGGACTGCGCATCCGGGGCCCCATGCCTGAGCGGCTTCTCGATCCACCCCCGGCCACGAGAAGGGAAAGGGGCCCGCACTTCGCCGGGGCCCTCCATTGGTAGCGAGGGCGGGACTCGAACCCGCGACACCACGATTATGAGCCGTGTGCTCTAACCACCTGAGCTACCCCGCCGGGACGTAACCAGTTGTGCCGGTTACGAGAGCCCCCTGTGGGAATCGGACCCACTACCTCTTCCTTACCAAGGAAGTGCTCTACCAATGAGCTAAGGGGGCGCGAAAACGTGCGCCGACGACGCCGGCCCGTTTTGGCACCGTTAGAGAATAGCACCCGCGCACCGCGCCCCCGATCGCGCACCGACTTGCGGCTTATGGCCCTTCCCGCGGCCGTCGCAGGACCATCAGCCGCAACTCACGCGAACGAGGTCACGCTCCTCACGCGAACGAGGTCACGCTCCTCAGCCACGCCACGGTGCGCGGAAGCCCCTCCGCGACGCCGGTCGGGCTGTCGCCCAGGATGCGCCGCGTCTCCGAGTCGTCGAAGATCGGAACCGGCTTCACGATCTCGGCCTCGTAGACGAAGGGGCCGAACTCCTCCAGCACCGTCGGATCGTCGGCGATCCTCGGCGCGGCCATGACCCGATGCGGGACTCCGGCCAGTTCGCAGGCCAGGCTGAGGAACTCGGGAAAGGTCTCGCTGTCGTGCTGATCGCCCATGGCGAGATAGGCGGCCCCCGGCTCGCCGACCCGGGCCGCGCTCAGCGCGCGGGACGCGACATCCCGCGCGAGCACCCATCCGACGATGATCGCCGGATACCGGGAGAGTTCGCCGCGGATGGCGCGGACGATCTTCACGTTCTGGCCGGCGGCATCCAGCGCGCGTTGCGCGACCGGCGACGGTCCGTAGATCGCGCCGGGGAAGACCGCCTGCGCGTGCAGGCCCCGCGCGGCACGGCGCTGCAGCTCGAGGTACGCGATCCGCTTGGTCCGCGTGTAGTTGCTGTCGGTGGGGCCGGGCTCCGAGACCGGAGTGCGCTCGGTGAGCACCGAGCCAGGACGCAGGATGGCCGTGGTGGAGATCGCGACGAGACGGGCGCCGCCGGCCTCGGCCGCATCCAGCGCATTGGTCATCCCGCCGACGTTGACCGCGTCGTGCACCGCGGGATCGGGGCTGCTGTAGACGCTCCCGAGCACCGCGGCCGAGTGGACGATCACCTCCGCTCCTTCGGCGGCCGCGCGCACGTCCTCGGCGCTGGTGACGTCGCCCGGGTGCAGCCGCACCCCCAGCTCCTCGAGCTCGCGGCCGTCGCTGCCCGGCCTGACCAGCGCGACCACCTCGTCGCCCCGCTCGATCGCCAGGGCGCAGACATTGGCGCCCACCAGACCGGTCGCACCGGTCACCATCACGGTGCTCATCATGACTCCCTCGTCATCCGATTCGCGACCAACCCTAGGCCGAGCGCGCGGATCGCGGGTGGTGAGTTGCGCCGAATCGCCCTGACCGGCGAGCGGGAAGGGCGATTCGGCGCAAGTCACGCGGGGGCGAGGGAGAGTCACTCGGGCGCCAGGGAGAGGAAGGCTGCGGGGCTCACCTGCCGGGCTCGGCGAAGGGCGGCAGAGAGATGCCGGGCAGGGCGAACGCGCCGAAGGCGGGGCCGTCCGCGCCGAGGCGAAGGCCCGCGCCGCTGCGGACGGCGCCCACGGGTCCGAGCAGGGGCTCGGGATCGCCGGCAACGGCATCCGCGTCGAGGGTCACCGAGAAGGCCGCACGCGCCGCCACCACGAGGACCGACTCGGAGGCCGACTCCCGCACGAAGACGAGCGCGTCGTCCCCGGCGTGCAGCCAGCGGATGCCGCCTCCGTTCAGCGCCGGGTGCGAGGTGCGCAGGCGGATGAGCGAGGCGTAGAGGTCGATGAGGGGAGAATCCGAGCCCCAGGGCATCGGCGTGCGGGAGTGCTCGCCGTCCTCGCCGACGAGACCGAACTCGTCGCCGGCGAAGACGACCGGGATGCCAGGCAGGGTGACCGCCAGGCCGAAGGCGACCGGGACGGTCCCGGGTAGCGCGTGGGTGAGGAAGCGCGGGGTGTCGTGGGTGTCCAGCGCGTTCATGTTGTGCAGCCGCACCCGCCAGGGGAAGGCGGCGGTGAAGCGCTGATGGGCGTCGAGCAGCTGCCCGCCGGTGATGGTCGGCACCCGGCCGAGCGGCATCCCGATCCCGCCCGCTGCGCGGCTGCCGGGCTCACTGAGCCAGGACCAGACCGGCCGGGTGAAGTTGGCGTAGGTCATCGCGCCGTGCCAGGAGTCGCCGTCGAAGTCGTGGGCGGCGTCGTTGGTCGACTCCCCGATCAGGATGGTGTCGGGGTTGACCTCCAGCATGGTCCGGCGGATCAGGCGGCGGACCTCGCGGTTGAGATCCTCGTCCAGGTACCTGCCGGTCATGTTGGAGACATCCACTCGCCAGCCGTCGAGGCTGTACGGCTCCTCCAGCCAGTGCGCGACCACCGAGCCCGGTCCCTCGATGAAGCGGCGACGCAGCTCGGCGGAGTTCCAGTTGAACTTGGGCAGGCTCGGCACGCCGAGCCAGGAGACGTAGCTCGACTGCTCGTTGTCGAGCCAGTAGTAGAACTCGCTCTCCTCCGCCCCGGGCGTGCGGTGCGCGGCCCGGAACCACTCGTGCGAGTCGCCGCTGTGGTTCGAGGTGAGGTCCCCGATCACCCGGATGCCGCGGGCATGCGCCTGCTGCACCAGCCGCGCCAGCGCCTCGTCCCCGCCCAGCAGCGGGTCGACGTGGCCGAAGGAGGTCGCGTCGTAGCGGTGGTTGGAGCGCGCGGGGAAGACCGGGGTGAGGTAGATGAGGTTCACCCCGAGCCGCACCAGATGGTCGAGGTGCTCCACTACTCCATCGAGGTCTCCGCCGTAGAACTGGAGCGGCGTGCTCGCTCCGACGTGGACGACCTCGTCGGTCCACTCGGCGGGCTCGGCCCAGTCGGGGAGCTCCTTCGAGGAGGCGGCCGCGGAGCGGGCGAAGCGGTCGGGGAAGATCTGGTACATCACCGCGTCCTTGGCCCAGTCGGGCGGCGCGGGGAAGGTGACCAGCCGGAAGTCCTCGGAGTCGAGGGTCTCGACGCCGTGCAGCCCTGTGGCGTTCAGCCAGAGGGTCTCCCCGCCGGCCAGCGAGATGAGGAACCGGTAGCCGTGCACCGGGTTCGCCACCACGACCTCGGCCTCCCACCAGTCCCAGCCGCCGACCGCCGCGATGAGCGCCGCCGCGGTGAAGAGCGGCTCGTGGTCCGGGTTCGATCGCGTGTAGACCGATTCCACCTCGCCGAAGCCGTGCGGGATGCGCACCCGCACCATGACCGTCTCGCCGAGCTCGGGGGTCTGGGTCGAGACGTACAGCGGGGAGCCGTCGTGATGGGGCTGTGGGCCGGTGTTGGTCATCCGCTCTCCTCCTCCGTGTAGTCGAGCGTAGTGGCGCTGTGGATAGGGTTGAGTGGATGACCCAGGGCAGCGAGTGGTGGCGTTCGGCAGTGATCTACCAGGTCTACCCTCGCTCCTTCGCGGACTCGGACGACGACGGCATCGGCGACCTTCCGGGCATCACCCGCCGGCTGCCCGCGCTGCGCGAGCTCGGCGTCGACGCGGTCTGGCTCTCGCCGTTCTTCACCTCGCCGCAGAAGGACGCCGGCTACGACGTGGCCGACTACTGCGACGTCGACCCGCTGTTCGGCACCCTCGCCGACTTCGACGCGCTGCTCGCCCGCGCGCACGAGCTCGAGCTGAGGGTGATCGTCGACCTGGTTCCCAACCACACCTCCAGCGCGCACCGGTGGTTCCGGGAGGCGCTGGCCGCCCCGGAGGGCTCGCCGGAGCGGGCGCGCTACATCTTCCGCGAGGGGCGCGGTGCGAGGGGCGAGCTGCCGCCGAACAACTGGGAGTCGGTCTTCGGCGGACCGGCGTGGACCCGGATCAGCCGAGCCGACGGCACGCCCGGCCAGTGGTACCTGCATCTCTTCGACTCGTCGCAGCCGGACCTCGACTGGCAGAACCCCTGGGTCCGCGAGCAGTTCCGCGGCATCCTGCGCTTCTGGCTCGACCGGGGCGTCGACGGCTTCCGGGTGGATGTCGCCCACGGCCTGGTCAAGGCGGAGGGGCTGCCCGACTACACGCCGCCCGCCGACGCCGGCAGCATGGGCGGCGTCGGGCTCGAGCCGGCCATCGACGCGCATCCGCCGGTGCCGCCGTACTGGGCCCAGGACGGCGTGCACGAGATCTACCGCGACTGGCACCGCGTGCTCGAGGAGTACGAGGGCGAGCGGGTGCTCTGCGCCGAGGCCTGGGTTCAGCCGCTGGAGAGGCTCGCGCTCTGGGTCCGGCCGGACGAGATGCAGCAGGCTTTCAACTTCTCCTACCTGGAGACCCCGTGGACCGGACCGGCGATGCGCTCGATCATCGACAGGTCGATCTCCGCCTTCGCCTCGGTCGGGGCGCCGAGCACCTGGGTGCTCTCCAACCACGACGTGGTGCGGCACGCCTCGCGTCTCGCACTGCCCTTCGACAACCCGCAGGGCCACGGCATCGGGCCGAAGTCCCCCGGCCGGCCGGATCGTGCGGTCGGACTGCGCCGGGCGCGGGCGGTCAGCATGCTCATGCTCGCGCTGCCCGGCAGCGCCTACCTGTATCAGGGCGAGGAGCTGGGCCTGCCGGAGGTGATCGACCTGCCGGACGACGCCCGCCAGGACCCGACCTGGTTCCGCACCGACCACGAGCGCTACGGACGCGATGGATGCCGGGTCCCGATCCCCTGGGAGGCCTCGGCCGCGGCATACGGGTTCAGCGACCACGGCACGCCGTGGCTGCCGCAGCCCGACGACTGGGCGCCATACGCCCGGGATGCGCAGCTCGGGGTCGCCGGATCGACCCTGGAGCTCTACCGGCGCGCCCTCGCGCTGCGCGCCGAGCACCGACTCGGCCTCGGCCGCCTGGAGTGGATCGAGGGGCACGGGGATGCGGTGGTCGCCCTCCGCGTCGGCGACGTCACCGTGCTCGCCAACACCGGCGCGGTGGACGTCGCGCTTCCGGGGGGCGAGATCCTGCTCAGCTCGGCTGAGCTCGCGCACTCGGTGCTGCCGCCGGACACCACGGTGTGGCTGCGGGTCTGAGCGAAGCGGCTAGTTCGCGTTGGCCTTGAGCCAGGCGAACGGGTCGACCGGCACGCCCTCGACGTGGATCTCGAGGTGCAGATGCGCTCCGGTGGACGCCCCGGTCGATCCGACCTGTCCCACCTGGTCGGTGACCTTGACCTCCTGGCCGACGGCGACCCGGACCGAGCCGGTGAGCATGTGCGCGTAGACGCTCTGGATCTTCTGACCGTTGATCACGTGGTCGATGATCACGTGCACGCCGAGGCCGCCCCGGTCATTGATCACCGCGCTGACCACGCCGTCGGCGATCGCCTGGATCGCCACGCCGGCTCCTGGCGTGAAGTCCACGCCCTCGTGGTAGGTCGAGCAGTACCCGCAGTTGGGCACGTTGCGATCGCCGAAGCCGCTGGAGATCGGCACCGGGATCGGGAACGGCCACTGGATCGTGCCGTTCGGGTCGTTCGTGTAGGCGAAGGAGCGGTTCCCGTACTTGAGCCGCAGCTGCTCGGCCAGCGAGGCGACGGTGTAGCCGTCGCGCGTCGCGACGGCGGGGGTCACCTCCTGGGTGATCTTGAGGCTCTGAGCCGGACCGGCCTGGACCGCCGAGGTGCCGCCGAGAAAGTCGGCGCTGTAGAAGGCGTTGGCGGGCAGGGAGGTGGAGATCATCAGCCCGCCGACGCCGAGCATCGCGCCGATGGTCATCAGCTTGGAGAGCAGATGACGCTTCTTCTTCGCGCGGGGTGCGCTGGCCGACGGCCGGTCCGCGGCGCCGCGGCCCCTGGGCCGGACGGCGGCGCGCCAGCCGGCCGCCGGATGGATCGGCTGCCGAGCCGACTCCGCGGCGATCACGAGGGGAGACGGCTCCGAGACCGCCGCCGGCTCCGCGGCTCGCGGGGTTGACGCCTCGGCCCGGATCGGCACCGCCGGGATCTCGCCCAGCGAGACCGCGGTCTCGGCGGCGGCCCGGCGCAGTGAGCGACGGGTGATCGGAACTGCCCCGTCTTCGGCGGATGACGACATCGGAGATGCGGTAGGGGCGGATGACGGGACCACGGACGCGGCCTCGACGGACGAGACGGGACGCTCCGATCGCGCCCCATCGGCCCCGTCGCGGAAGTCGAGTCCGAGTACCGAGAAGGCCGTCGAGGCGGTGTCCGGGGCGATGTCGTCCCGGGGCTCGACGTCATCGTGCCCGAGGTTCCACCTGAATCCCACGATCAGAGTCCCGCGGGGTGGTTCAGCCGGGTCGGCACGCAGAGATCGCGGGACTCGGGACGGGACATGCGGTTGGGCTCCTCGGGAGGGGTCAATCGGGATTCCGATTTATAACGAACAGATAAAGGGTAGAGGCATCCGACCCGAACCGCAAAGCCTTCATTTGTAAACCCGGCGTTAACCCGTCATCCCGCGTCGCAGTGATCGGATGACGACGGACTCAGTCGGATGGTGCGGAACGCACGCTCCCGGGGCCTTCACGGCGTATTCGCACCGTCCAGCCGTGCGCAGGGAGGGAGACATGGAAACGCCCCGCGAGGCGGGGGTTTCTCCTGTGGTGGCGAGTGAGGGATTCGAACCCCCGAAGTCTAAGACGGCTGATTTACAGTCAGATCCCTTTGGCCACTTGGGTAACTCGCCAGAGCGCGACGCCGATGACGGGCGAACACGACATCCAAGGATATCAGCCGGCGACAGGCGCGACTAACCGGCGAGCCTCGCGTAGCGCTGCGACCAGCGGATGACGTCGTCGAGATAGCGCTGCGACCCGTTGTAGGCGAGTATCCCGGCACGCCATCCCGCGGCCTCGCCCATCGCCTGCCCCGCCGCGCGGCACAGATAGTGGGCCGCGGCGGCCACCGCGTCGTCGATGTTCTGTGGATCCTCCACCCCGTCCCCGGAGGCGTCGGTGTGCCAGTTGCGCCAGCTCTGCGGGATCAGCTGCATCGGGCCGACGGCGCGGTCCACCTCTGCGGTGCCGTCGATGGCGCCCGCGTCGGAGTCCGGCACGGAGTCCGTCCCCGTTCCGTGCAGGCCGATGCCGTAGATCGGCGGGGTCGCCGTGCCGTCGTCGCCGATGGCGCTGCCGTTGATGGAGCCGTGGTGCGACTCGACCTCGCCGATCGCCGCGAGGGTGTTCCAGCCGAGGGCGCAGGTGGTCTGCTCCCCGGTCACGATCGCCTGTCCCGCGTATGCGGCGAGCGCCCTGCGCGGGATGCCGGTCGACTCGCCCACCCGGTCGAGCCAGCCCGCATCAGCCAGCCCGGAGATGCCCGGGCCGGTCGGAGTCGCCGCCCTCTCCAGCGGCGCGGCCGGCACGAAGTCCGGCAGCGACTCGCCGGACGTCGACGGGGCCCGGGCATGGCGCGGGGCGGCGAAGACGACGATCGCGGCGACCACCGCCGCCGCGACGACCAGCCCGAGGAGCACGATCAGCACCCTGCGCACGACGGCCATGGTCATCCATTCTGCCCGCCGGCCCTGACCGGCAGTCGAATCTGCACCCTGCGCACGACGGCCCGGGTCATCCGTTCCGGCCGCGCTCGCCGTTAAGCTGCTGGCATGGCAGACTCCACGTTCGACATCGTCAGCAAGGTCGACAGGATGGAGGCGGACAACGCCCTCCACCAGGCCCAGAAGGAGATCGCCCAGCGCTACGACTTCAAGGGCGTCGGCGCCGAGGTGGAGTGGAGCGGGGAGAAGCTCCTGCTCAAGGCCTCATCCGAGGAGCGCGTGAAGGCGGTGCTCGAGGTGCTCGAGCAGAAGTTCATCAAGCGCGGCATCAGCCTGCGCAGCCTGGACGCCGGGGAGCCCTTCGCCTCCGGGAAGGAGTACCGCATCGAGGTGGGGCTGAAGAACGGCATCTCGTCGGACGACGCCAAGAAGGTCTCCAAGCTCATCCGCGACGAGGGGCCGAAGAGCGTCAAGGCGCAGATCCAGGGCGACGAGCTGCGGGTCAGCTCCAAGAGCAGGGACGACCTCCAGGCCACCATGACGCTGCTCAAGAACGCCGAGCTGGACGTCGCCCTCCAGTTCGTGAACTTCAGGTAGACGCGGCAGCGCGGTGATCGACAGCGCGGTCGTCGGCGCAGCCTGGACCGTGATCGGCTTCGTCGGCGACATCGTCATCCGGGTGGTCGCGCTGATCGTGGTGCCGCGCAATCGCAAGCCGCAGACGGCGACCGCCTGGCTGCTGGCGATCTTCCTCATCCCCTGGGTGGGCGTCATCCTGTTCCTGCTGATCGGCAGCACCCGGCTGCCCCGCCGGAGGCGGCAGAAGCAGCGC
>Ga0182749_1001103_pt1 | contig 22039 bp, 20 predicted proteins | sample eDN3rd37CKraftMG_FD_128875 | JGI IMG/M metagenome (GOLD analysis project Ga0182749, IMG submission 128875) | Enriched Miracle-Growth compost microbial communities from Emeryville, California, USA - eDNA 3rd pass 37_C Kraft MG (version 2) (version 2) ...
CACGCGCGTGTAGGCGGCGTCGGACAGGCGCTGCGCGACGTCGTCGAGGTCCACCCGGTCGCCCGTGCGCAGCTCGACCGGGGCCAGCTCGCCCAACCCCTCGACCACCGGCTGGAGCAGCGCCCGCACCGGGACCACGAGAATCTTGATCGGCCCGGTGTGGCTCGTGCCCGACGGCGTCAGCCCGCTCCCGGGGGCGGCCGCGCCCGAGTCCTCGCCGGCGGCGCCCCGGTCGACCGCGCTCGGGTGCGCGAGCCGCCGGAACACCGCGAGCCGGCGCGCCACCGTGTCAGCGCGCGGCGACAGGCGCTCGTGCGGCAGGGTCTCCCAACTCGGCAGGACCGCGACGGCGTCGTGCTCGTCGTCCGGCAGGTACGCGCGCACCGCGGTCGCGAGCTCGTCCGCCTCGCGGCCCGTCGCCGTCACCACGACCAGCGGGCGCTTCGCGCTCGCCGCCGCCAGCAGGACCGGCCGGACGCCGGGCGACGCCACGACGTCCAGCTCGCCCCGGGAGCGGGCACGCTCGACGACGGACGCGGCGGTCGGATCGGCCAGGACGGCGGGCAGGAGTCCGGTGAGGTTCATGCGGTTCCTTCGGAGTGCGCGGACACGGCGGGGCGCGCGCGGGCAAGCACGTGCGGCCCGATCCGTAGGACCCGGGGCCTGCCGCCGACGGCGGACGCACGCGGGCCCGGGGACCGGGCTGGGGTGACGGGATCAGCCTACGCGGTGCCACCCTCGTCGCCGCAGGGCGACGAGGGCCCACCGAGGCTCCGTTCACGGGGGAGAGCCACTGCGGATGAAATTCGCCGCGAGCGCCTTGAGCCGGATCCGACGCCGCCAGTACAGTCCGACGGCTCAGCAGGATCGGATCACAGGAGTGGCGATGACGGTCGAGAACGGACCATCGCGTGCCGGCGGAAGCCGCGTCCTCGGCATCGACACGCTGCGCGGGCTCTCGGCAGCGGCCGTCTTCGTGTGCCACGTCGGCGGCTACTGGACCTTTTTCGATCTCCCGTCCCCCGCGGCGAACGTGCTCTCGTTCGGCGCTCACGGCGTCGACGTCTTCATCGTGATTTCCGGCTTCTGTCTCGCGCTGCCCTTCGCGGCCCCGGGCCGCCGCGTCGCGACCGGAGCCTTCTACGGACGCCGGGCGTGGCGCATCCTGCCGGCCTACTGGGTCGCGCTCGCCGTCGCCACGGTCCTGGCGGTCGTGCCGGCGACGGCGCGTCACGTCGTCGCGGAGCCGGCGACCGCGGGAGACGTCGTCGTGCACGTGGTGGGCATGCAGACGTGGCTGCCCTCGACCCTGGGGACGATCAACGGCTCGCTGTGGTCGATCTCGCTGGAGATCCAGCTCTACCTCGTCTTCCCACTCCTCGTGCTGGTCTGGCGGCGGTTCGGCGTGGGCGTGCTGGTCGCAGGCTCTGCGCTGCTCGCGGCCGTCTGGTGGCTGCTCGGGATCGTCGTGCCCGCGAGCGGCGACCCGGCGGGCCTCCTGGGCGAGAACCACGCCCTTCCGGCGCGGCTCGTGCAGTTCGCGCTCGGGGTCGCCTGCGCCGACATGGTCCGCCGCGGCCGCGCTCCCGGCGCGGCCCCCGTCGGGGTGGCGTGGGTCGTCAGCGGCGTCGCTGCCGCTCTCGGCTACACCTCCGACCTCACGGCGAACCTCGACCTGGTCCTGTGGGGCCTGTTCGGAGCATCCTCGATCCTCCTGCTGGCCGGGCCGGTCGGTCGGCGTGCGGCGACCAAGGCGACCGAGGAGTTCGGACTCCGGTCGTTCAGCTTCTACCTGCTCCACCAGCCGGTCGTCCTGCTCAGCGGGGTCCCGCTCGCGGCGGTCTCCGCCCCGTGGCCGGTGACGCTCGTGGGGGGCGGCCTCCTCTGCTTCGCCCTCGCGACCGGCGCCGGGGCGGTCCTCTACCGGTTCGTCGAGCGGCCGTCCCACCTCGTCGGGAAGAGGCGCTACCCGGTCGTGGTGAGGAGCGCGAGCACGCCCGCCGAGGCCCACCCGGCGAGCCCCACATCGGTCGAGCCGGTTCCTGCGAGCTCGGACTAGCGAGGATCGGCCGACGCTCCGGCCGCGGCAGCCAGCCGGCGCGGGGCAGGCAGGGTCTCCCCTACTGTGAGTTCATGCGACACCGGCGCCGCCGCGGCCCCACCACGACATCCTCCGGCCCACCGGCGGTGCTGGTGGTGCTCGAGCAGCCCTGGCACTCGATGATGCAGCTCGCCGCCGGCGTCCGGCGGCAGGGGCTGCGGGCGGTGCACGTCGGTCCGACGTCGAGCCGCGACGAACGCGTCATGGTCGCGCTGGTGTTCGGTGGCACCACGACGACGGCGGACGAGCTCGTGCACGGCGGCGACCGGCCCTGGACCGTCCTGGACGCCCAGGGCCGCGACGTGGACGTCGCCGCGCTCGCGCTCCGGGCCGCCGAGGCGCCCGCGCCCGTGCCCGAGTCCGCGGTCCTCGAGAACGCCGCACGGCTGGCCGACAAGCTCGAGGTCTCGCGCCTGCTTGCCGCGCACGGCGTGCCGGTCCCTGCCGCGCTCCCGGGCGACACCGACGCCGGCACCGCGGCGGAGGCGCTCGGGCTCCCGTTCTTCGTCAAGGAACGGGTCGGGGCGGGCGGCACCGGCGTCCACCTCGCGCAGGACGCCGCGCAGGCGGGCGACCTCGTCGCGCGGCTCGGCGCGGACGCCACGTTCTTCGAGGCGGCCGTCGACGGGGAGACCGTCCAGTACTGCGCGGCGCACGCGGAGGGCCGCGTGATCCTCGACGTGGTCGCGCACACCGCCCGGCGGATCGGCACCATGCCGGCCAGCGAGCTCGAGGTCCTCGACGACGCCGTCGTCCGGGACGTCGGCCGCGCGACCGTCGCGGCGCTCCGCGGGCGGGGGCTGGTCAATCTCGACGTCCTGCGGACCCAGGACGGCGGCGCCTACGTCGTCGACGTCAACGCCCGCGCCTGGGACTCGCTCGTCCCGCTGCGCCAGCTCGGGTACGACTTCGTCCACGCCTACGCCGAGGCGCTCGGCGTCCGGCCCGCGGGCAGCACACCCGTCCCACCCGTGACCGCCGGCGGCCGGATCCGCTCGTTCCCGGGTCCGCTGCTCGGCGAGGCGCCGCACCTCGGCTGGTTCCGGCTCGCCGGCCGCGCGACGCGCGAGGCGTGGCCGTTCCTGCGCTGGCTCGGCCCCCGGTACGTGCTGCACGTCGCGTGGCTGACGGTGCTCGCGAAGCGGTCGGCCCGGTCGCAGGCCTGACGCCTCCGAGCACCTCGGATTTCACCTGGGCAATGCCGGCCCGCCCCTCCCGCGGCGGCGCATGCACAGTAATCTCTATGCATGCACAGGGGGACGAACCTCGAGGCTGCCGCACCCCCGGGGGAGGCGCAGCCGAGCGTGCCCTGGACGGAGGTCCTCTCCGGGCCCCCCGACGACGCGGCGCTGCTCGCCGCGTGGGACGACCTCGCGGTCGGGCTCGGAGCCCCGCGCAGCGCACCCAGCTGCGTCCTCGCCTGGTACCGGAACGTGTGGAGGCGCCCCGAGCAGGTCCGGGTCGTCGTCGCGCGGCGCGCCGACCGGGTCGTCGGCGTCTGGCCGCTCTACTTCGAGCGCGACTCCTGGGGCTTCGTCACGTACCGGATGGCCGGGCACCAGACCATCGTCGGCGTGGAGCCGCTCGCCGCGCCCGACGACGTCGACGCACGGCGCGCGCTCGTCGCCGGGCTCGCGGAGCTCCGACCCGTCCCGGACCGCATCGAGCTCGAGTGCGTCGCCGACTGCTTCCCCTGGCTCGAGGCCGCCGGGTCCGCGTTCCCGGCGTGGCGCGCCCAGGTCGACACCGACGCGTCGCGGGCGCCGTACTTCCGGCTCGACGACCGGACCTACACGAGCTGGGTCGAGCGCCGCCGACCACGCGCCGGCAAGAACGTCGCACGCTACGCGCGGCGGCTCGCCGAGCACGGCTACGTCAGGCGACGCTTCGCGGAGCACACCGAGATCGTCGAGAGGCTGCCCGTCCTGCGACGGCTGTACCTCGACCGCAAGAGGGCCCGAGGAGGATGGGGCGCGGACTTCGACGACGCGATGCTCGGCATGCTCACGAACCTCGTGGCGGACCTCGCGCACGACGAGAGAGCGGTTCTCTACACGGTCGAGAAGGACCCGAGCAGCATCGCCGCGATCGACCTCGTGCTGATCGCGGGCGACAACGCGAACGTCTGGATCGGCGGTGTCGACAACACCTTCCCGCAGTACTCGCCCGGACAGGTCAACCTCACCGAGATCATCGGCGACTCCCACGCGCACGGGCTCGGCGTGCTGTCGCTCGGGCCGGGCGAGGAAGGCTACAAGGCGCGGTACAGCACCGACGCGCACGCCGTCGTCGCGACCACCCTCGTCCGCCACAGCTGGAACCTCAGACAGCTCAACACGCCGGCGACGCTGCTGCCTCGTCCCGCCCGCGAGCTGGCACGGCAGGTGAGGGCTCGCGTCAGGCGAGCCTGACCCCCCTCTCGTCATCCCGCGCACGACGCCCGCGCCGCCCGACCGTCGAACCGCCCACCGGTCCACGCGAGGAGCTCCTGCATCGCACGGCCCCCCTGCTGGACGATCCCGACGTGGTCGACGCCGTCGTACTCGCGGTAGTCCAGCACCGAGCCGTCCCGGCACTGCTCGACCACGTAGCCGCCCTGGGACTGCGGTGTCACGAGCGAGTCCGCTCCTCCCTGGAGGAGAAGCACGGGGACCGTCATCCGACCGTCGGGGACGTTCTCCGCCAGCCGCGCATGCAGCCGTCCCGACTCCGGCCCCTGACCCCACACCGGGCCGTCGAGCAGGCCGGAGCTCTCGACGAGCCCGGTCGCACGCGGGTCGTCGATGCAGAACTGCGCGAGGCGCTGCATGGTCATCACCGCGTCGGGCTGCAGGGTCGCGGCGTAGGTCACGTCGTCGTACGTCGACGTGTACCCCGCCAGCAGGTACGCGACGTACACGGCACTCGTCGGCACCACCGGGAGGTCGTCGACGATGCCGGGCAGGTTCGAGGCGGGGGCCACCGCGGCCACGCCGGCGAGCGGCACCTCCGGGGCGTAGGACGGCGCGAGCTTGTCCGCCCAGAGCGCGGCGCCACCGCCCTCGGAGTAGCCCCAGACCACCGTGTCGGCCCCGGAGGCGACCTGGTCGAGCTGCCGAGCCGCGCGCACCGCGTCGAGGACCGAACGTCCGGCGGGCTGGCCCACGAGGTACGGGTGCATGCCCGGCGTCCCGAGGCCGACGTAGTCGGTCGCGACGAGGCCCCATCCCTTGTCGATCACCTCGTCGGCGACGGTGAGCCCGCCTTCCTCGAGCCCGTCGGGCATCCGGGACGGCGCGCACGCGTCCGCCACGCCCGTGGTTCCGTGCGCCCAGGCCACGAGGTGCTCGACGGGACCCGAGGCCGACGCCGGCACGAGCACGACACCGCTCGAGACCGTCGGCACACCGTCGTCGGCCGACGTGGTGTAGAGGATCCGCCAGCCGCGCGCACCGGCAGGGACCTCGTCGGCGGCCATCGGCGCGCTGCGGACGACGACACCCGGCTGGCGTGGCACCGAGGACGGCGCGCGGTAGAAGTCGGCGGCGCCGGTCTCGACCGCGGTACCGCCACCGCTGCACCCGGCGAGGCCCAGCACCACGGCGAGGCAGCCGACCAGCACCGCCCACCGCCGCGCGCGGAGGCGGCGTCGCGGGTCCGCCGTCCCCCGCGCACCGGGGCTGACCGGCCCGCGTCGCCCGCGCCGTCCCATGGCCTCTCCCGCGCCCGTCAGAGCGCCGGGAACTCCCTGACGGGCACGCCGTGGAGACACATGTCGTGCCACACGACGTCGCCACCGGCGTCGCGAACCGGGAAGGCACCGCGCTTGACCCCCTCCTTCGGGAGCCCGACCTTGCTGGTGACCAGGCACGCCGCGCGGTTCTCCCGCACGTGCGTGACCTCGAACCGCTGGAATCGCGCGTGCTCGACCAGCCACTCGAGAAGCACCGTGGAGGCGTCGATCCCGAGCGACCGTCCCCGCGCCTCGGGTGCCATCCCGAGCGCGAACTCGACCGCTCCCCGCTGGTCGCGCACCGGGAGCATCTCGATGTCCCCCAGGTAGGCGCCCCGGTCGTCGACGATCGCGAGCGCCACGGGCAGCGTGCCGGCGTCGAGGCTGGCCTGCTGCGACGCGCACCAGCTCCGCGCGGCGGCCGCGTCACGCATCGGCGTCGCGTAGGCCGTACGCCAGAGGTTCATCCCGGCCGAGTGCTCGAGCGCGAGCCGCGGCGCCGCGTCGGTCTCGGGCCGGTACGCCCGCACGACCACCCCCGTGCCGACCAGACCCTGCGGAGGGAACGGCGGGAGCACCCGCTCGTCCGGAGGCAGGAGCCGCTTGCGGAGCCGGTCCGCCACCGCTGTCCGAAGCCTGGTCATGACCCCGCCGCCCCTCGGCATCTCATCGCGGTTCCGCGTGCGGCTCGTACCAGTCACGCCCCCGCAGGGGCACCGGCGCGGCCGTCAGCCTGATGTGCCGGTCGCGCTTGCGCGAGAACACGCTCATGGCGCTCATCAGGCGCGGGTGGCGTGCCGCCCGGTCCCACTCCTGCAGCACCGCCGGCCAGTCCCGCTCGCTCGCATGGCCGGACACCGAGGACTTGCTGAGCATCTGCTCGCGCGTCCGGACCCACGACATGTGCACGATCCCCTCCTCGAGCGGGATCACCTCGTCGACCCGCACGTCCCCGTGGTTCCAGGGATCGGTGTTGCGGGCACGGAAGTCGACCCGGTACACGCTGGCTCGCGTCTGGCGGCAGAGCGCGAGGTGCGCGCCGGGCCGGACGGCCACCGGGCCCGGATAGCCGGCCCGAGGCCCCCAGAACCGCCTCGAGAGCTCGAGGAACCGGTCGCCGGACCGCTGGTAGAAGAACCGGAGCGGATAGTCGAGGGAGTCGGCGCCGACCGCCTCCGCGCGCCGCAGGCAGGCGAGCAGGCGCTCCGGCGACGCGACGATCTCGTCGGTGTCGAGCTGCAGCACCCAGTCGACGCCGACGCCCGCGCGGTCGAGCGCGGCCTGCCGCTGGGCGGTGTCGAGCGCGAGCGCGGGACGGGTCGGGTCGGAGAAGCGGCCCGGCAGCTCGATCAGCTTCCCGTCGCGGTCGACCGCGCGGAGCCGGGCGAGCGCCTCGTCCACGGGAAGCGGGTCGCCCGACCAGGACAGCCCGTCCTGGTCGTACGCGACGACGATGTGGTCGACCAGGTCGTAGTACGAGCCCACGGAGTCCTCGACCCACGCCGGGTCGCCCGCGAGCACGTACGCGCCGATCTTCATCGCGCACCACCGAGCTCGCCGGCGACGCCCAGGCGGACCAGTGCCGCCGCACCGGCGAGGCCGCCCGCGGCGCACACGCCCGCCCGGGAGAGCCCGTTCGCGATGCCGCGCGTCTTCGAGTCGTCACCGAACACGCGGGGCCGGCGTGCCGCCGCGACCGCGGCGTAGCGCACGTGACCGAGCGCGGTGCGCGCGCCCACCCCCAGGTACCGGCGGAACCGGACGTCGCCCACGCCGACCGTGCGTCCCAGGAGCACGAGATGGTTCCGCTCGCCGTAGAACGTGTAGCGCAGGTCGAACCGCCGGCCCTTCGCGTAGGGGCCGGCGACGTGCTCGACGACGGCCTCGGGCACGTAGAGGATCCGGTAGCCGGCGAGCCGCAGCCGGAGCGCGATCTCGGTCTCCTCGCGCAGGCAGGTGCCCGGGTAGTGGTCAGCCAGGCCGCCCACCTCCTCGACGGCCGCACGGCGCACCGACATGTTGGCGCCGAGCAGGTGGTCGACCTCGACGTCCCGCCCGGGGTCGGCGGCGAAGTGCCCGGTCAGCGTGCCGTTCGGCAGGAACCGGCCGATCGCCCCGAGCCCCTCGCGCTCCTCCCCCGGCTGCCCGTTGGTCGCGCGGCCGCCGACCGCCCCCACGGTCGGGTCGTCGTAGCGGCGCAGCAGGAGCTCGAGCCAGTCGGGCTCGGCGTACGCGTCGTCGTCGACGAAGGCGACGACGTCCACGTCCCCGGCTGCCGCCACCCCGATCATCCGGGACGTCGCGGTGTGGCCTGCGCCCCGCTCGTTGCGCAGGTACGTCACGCCCGCGCGCTCGGCCACGACGTCACGCGTCTGCGTGCCCGGGGAGGAGTCGACGACGATCACCGCGTCGGGCGTCACGGTCTGCGCCGCCAGGTGGTCCAGGCAGCGGCGGACGTGGTCGGGCCGGTTGTAGGTGGCGACGACGACCGCGGCCGACGGGCGGGAGGGCTCAGGCACGCCGCCATTATCGAGCCGGTTCGGCAGGGCTCCGTGACGCCGGTGCGCAATTCACCCGGGCGAGAGACCCGGTCCCGGCGTGGTCGGGAGGCCGAGGACCTCCCGCCACACGGCCGCGTGCCCGGCGGCGCTGCGGTCCCAGGTGAACTCGGCGGCCCTCGCGCGCCCGGCGGCCACGAGCGGGCCGAGCTCAGGTCCGTCGTCGAGCACGTGGACGAGCCCGTCGGCGATGCCCGCGCCGTCGGGCTCGACGAGCACCGCGCACCCGCCGCACACCTCCGGCAGGGCGCTCCGGTCCGCAGCGACGAGCGGCGTCCCGCACGCCATCGCCTGCAACGCCGGGAGCCCGAATCCCTCGTGGAGCGACGGCACGACGACGGCGCTCGCCCCGGCCATGAGGCCGACCAGCGTGTCCTCGTCGACCTTGCCGAGCCGGTGGGCGCCGTCGAGCGGCCCGAACAGGCGGTCGCGTCGCTCCGACGGCGGCCCGCACAGCACCAGCTCCACGTCCGGGTGCGCCGCCCGCACCCGCGGCCAGGCGTCCGCGAGGCCCTCGAGGTTCTTGCGCAGCGTGGAGCCGCCCGCGGTCAGCACGTACCGGCCGGCGATCCCGAGCGCGCGCAGCCCGTCGCCCGTGAGGGGCCGGGCGTGGAAGAAGACGTCGTCCACCCCGTTGGGGACCACGTGCACCCGCTCGAGCCCGAGCAGCTCGGCGGCGTCGTCGGCCGAGTACTGCGACACCGCGACGACGGCCGCGGCCGCCCGGGTCTCCTCGGCGGCGAACCGCGGCGGCGCCGACTCGTCCGGGAACCGCCAGGCGACCGTGTCGTGCACCGTGACGATCTCCGGGACCGCTGCGGGCGGCAGGGACAGGCTCATGCGGTGCACGGCGTCGTTGCGCCCGTACGCCACCGCGCCGACGGCGCGCCGGACGGACCGGGGGGCACCGTCGAGCACCCAGTGGGGAAGCCGGGCGGTGCCCGGCAGGGGCGAGCGCAGCGTCCGCACGACCGACTCCCGCACCTCCACCCCGGGTCCCGCCGCGGCGGCGGCCCGCTCGGCGATCCGCGCCTCGTAGGCCTGCTGGCCCATCGGGTTCGCGGACGCGAACGTCGCGAGAGCCAGCCGGGAGGTCATGCCGCAACCCTAGGTCCGCCGCGCCCGCGCCCCGCCGTCGGGACCGGGCGAATTACGCAGGGACCGGCGCGGGTCGACCGAGCGTCCCTCTACGATCACGAGGTGTCGGTCGTGGCCCTCGTCGCCAGCTCGTTCCTCCCTCGCGTCGGCGGGGTCGAGGAGCACGTGCACCGCCTGGCGCCCCGGCTCCAGGCCCTCGGCCACGACGTCGTGATCTGGACCGTCGACCAGGGCGACCCGCCGGCCGTGGTGCCCGGGGTCACGGTCCGCTACCTTCCCACGCCGCTGCCCGCAGCGGACCTCCGCTCGGCCGCGAGGTTCGCGTGGGACGGCCCGCGCGCGCTGGCGGCGTGGGTCCGAGCGGCCCGCGCCGACCGTCCCGACGTCCTGCACGTCCAGTGCTTCGGGCCCAACGGGACGTGGGCCGCCGCGACGTCGCGGCTGCTGGGGATCCCGCTCGTCGTCGGGGCGCACGGCGAGACGTTCATGGACGCGGACCGCGTCTTCGAGACCTCGGTCGTCCAGCGCACCGCCCTGCGGTCCGCGCTCCGCCACGCGTCGGCCGTCACGGCGTGCTCGCGGTTCGCCGCGGACGACCTCGCGCGGTTCGGCCAGGACCCGGCCGCGGTCGACGTGGTGCTCAACGGCGTCGACCCCGACGAGCAGCCCGCGCCCGCGCCCGCCTGGCTGCCCGACCGGTACCTGCTCGGCGCCGGGCGCCTGGTCCGGGTCAAGGGCTTCGACCTGCTCGTCCGCGCGTTCGCCGCGGCGGGCCTGGACGACGACGTCCGGCTCGTCGTCGCCGGCGCCGGGCCCGAGCGGGACGCGCTGCTCGCGCTCGCGACGGAGCTGGGCGTCGCCGAGCGTGTCGTCCTGCCCGGCGCGCTCCCCCGCGGCGAGGTCGTCACGGTGATGCGCAGGGCCGAGGCCCTCGTCGTCCCGAGCCGCGTCGAGGCGTTCGGCATCGTGGTCCTCGAGGGCCTCCGCGCCGGGACGCCCGTCGTGGCGACGTCGCGAGGCGGCGCCGGCGAGATCGTGACCGACGGGGTCGACGCGCTCGTCGTCGACCCCGAGGACCTGGACGCCCTGGCCTCCGCCCTGCGCCGGGCCGTCGGCGAACCCGACCTGCGCGAGCGGCTCGCCGCCGCGGGCCCGCGGACGGCGGAGCGCTTCACCTGGGAGCGGGTCGCCCGGCTCGACGACGCCGTCTACCGGCGCCTGCCGCCCCGGCGCGGACGCCGACCGGCCGTCGCGCGCTAGATCACGTCCGCGAAGTTGCGCTCCCACGACTGGAAGAACAGCGCGCCCAGGTAGAACACCACGAGCGACACCCCGGCGAACGCGCCGATCTGCCAGAGAGGCGGCCGCTCGAGGCCCAGCAGCGACCAGCGGAACATGCCCAGCATCCACGTCAGCGGGTTGGCGTTGAACAGGGCCCGGAGGTTCTCCGGGACGGCCGAGATCGCGTACGCCACGGGCGACGCGTACAGGAGGATCTGGGTGAGCCACGGGAGCACGTACCCGACGTCGCGGTACTTGACCTGGAGCGCGGAGGCGATGAGGCCCAGCCCGGACGCGAGCAGGACGACGAGCACCACCCAGACCGGGACCAGCAGCACCGGCCAGCCCGGGTTGATCCCGTACACGATCAGCAGGACGACGCCGAGCACGAGCGCGACGAGGAAGTCGAGCAGCACCGACGCCGCGCTCGACAGCGGGACGATCATGCGGGGGAAGAACACCTTCGACACGAGTGACTGGTTCGCCACGAGCGACGGCGCGGCCCGGCCCAGGACGTTGTTGAAGAGGTTCCAGGCCAGCATGCCCATGTACGAGAACACGAAGTACGGGACGCCGTCCGAGCTGAGGTTCGCCACCTGGCCGAACACGATCGAGAAGATGCCCGCCGACGCGAGCGGCTGCAGCACGACCCACGCGACGCCCACCACGGTCTGGCGGTAGCGCAGCAGCACGTCGCGCTGCGCGAACCGGTACGCGACCTCGCGCGCCTCCCACAGCTCGGTCCAGCGCGGCAGCGAGAAGCGTCCCGGAGGCGTGATGACCGTGACGCGCGCGCGGCGCGCGGCCGCCGTGGCGCTGCGCCCGTGGCGGGCTCCCGTGCTCAGCGCGAGCTCCTCGCGCTTCACGGCGTGCCCACCGCCGGTGCCGGGACCGCCTGGTACGAGAAGTCCGAGAGCACCATGCCGGCGGCCAGCGCCTCGTCGCCCGCGAGCTCCGGGTACGGCGACACGGGGAGCACCTCGAACACCGCGGCGCCCTCCCACGAGTCGAGGATCCCGGTCTTGCAGACATAGACGTCCACCGTGTACCGGCCGGGCTTGAGCCACAGGTTCGTCACGGACAGCGTGACCGACTGGGCGGACGCCGGGTCCAGCCACACCCCGACGTTGCGGGAGTCGCACTGCACGACCGTGACCCCGTTCTCGTCGTTGAGATGCACCGAGACGAAGTACTGCCCGAGCATCTCGGGGTTCGCGTCGAGGTCGATCTCGATCAGCTTGTCCTCGGACGGCTCGTACGTGTCCTCCGAGAGCCGAACGGCCCGGGCCCGCAGCTCACCCGTCCCCGCGCGGCGCGAGGCGACCGCCTGGGTGGCCGCGAACGTCGCGAAGCTCGCCCGGTACCGCTCGAGGGCGCCGTCCACCGCGCCGTAGTACTGGAGCTGCCCGCGCTCGAGGTAGATCGCCGACGTGCACAGCGCCGTGACGGTCTGCATCTGGTGGCTCACGTAGAGCACCGTGCGGCCGTCCTTCGCGACGTCGCGCATCTTGGCGAGCGACTTGTTCTGGAACTCCGCGTCGCCCACGGCGAGGACCTCGTCGATCGCGAGGATCTCCGTCTCCAGGTGGGCGGCCACCGAGAACGCCAGCCGCACGTACATGCCGGACGAGTAGCGCTTGACCGGGGTGTCGAGGAACTTCTCGACGCCCGAGAACTCGACGATGCTCTCGAACTGGCGGCGGATCTCGCCGCGGTTCATGCCGAGCAACGACCCCGACAGGAAGATGTTCTCCCGGCCTGTGAGCTCCGGGTGGAAGCCCGTGCCCACCTCGAGGAGGCTGCCGATCCGGCCCGAGAGCTCGATCCGCCCGCGGGTCGGGGCCGTGATCCGGGTCAGCAGCTTGAGGAGCGTCGACTTGCCGGCGCCGTTGCGCCCCACGATGCCGACCGCCTCGCCCCACGGCACCTCGAACGAGACGTCGTCGAGCGCGCGGAACTCCTCGTAGACCGTGCGCCGCAGCGGGTGGCGCAACCGCTCCGTCGCCGCCTCGACCACCGTGTTCGGCCGGAACCCGCGCCGGCCGACCCGGTAGGACTTCCCGAGCCCCGACACCACGACGGCCTTGCCCGCGGCGCGGCTCACCGGCGACCTCGCGCGCGGGGGTCGCAGCCGGGCGACGTCTGGAAGGGCACCCGGCCATTATCCGGGCTGCACCTGCCGGGAACGACCGCACCCGCGGCAATTCACCCCGGTCCGCGCGGCTGAAGTCGCGGGCACGCTGGATAGGCTCGTGGCCGACCGGAACCGGCCTCGAGACAGGGGGTGGCGCGCGTGACGCGACGCCTGGTCCACGTCATCACGCCCGGCGACCACTTCTCCCCCAGCACCGGCAGCGCCGTCCCGACCGTCGTCCACGGGCTCTCGGCGGCGACCCCCGCCGGCGCGCCCCGCCCGGCCGTCGCGGTCGCGCGCGGCACCTACCCCGACCGCTACACGAGCGCGGACGTCCTCGAGTACGACGAACGCCCGCCCCGCCGCACCGACCGCTACGCCGATCTCCTCGCCGCGCGCACGCTCGGACGGCGACCCGCCGCCGCGGCGCGGTTCGGCGCCGCACTCGCCGACCAGGGCGCCTGGGACCCCGCGGCCGTCCTCGTCCACAACGCGCCGCAGGGCGTGCCGGTCGTCGACGGCGCCCGGCACGTCCCCGTGCTGTACGCGCACAACCAGCTCCTCCGCACCTACTCGCAGCGCGAGGTCCGCCGCACGCTCGGCGGCGCCGCGCGCATCGTGTGCGTGAGCGAGTTCCTCGCCGGGGCGACCGCCGACTACCTCCCGCCGGGGCTGCGCGACCGCGTCGCCGTCGTGCGCAACGGCGTCGACACCGACGCGTTCCGGCCGCCTCCGCACTGGGAGCGCCGTGACCGCCTCGAGGTCACCTTCGTCGGGCGGATGCTGCGCGACAAGGGTGCCGACGTTCTCCTCGACGCGCTCGCCGCCCTGGACCGGCCCGACATCCACGCCACGCTCGTCGGGAGCGCCGGGTTCGACCCGCACGCCGCGCCGACGCCGTACGAGACGGAGGTCGCCCGGTCGGCGGCCGCGCTCGGCGACCGCGTGACCCGGCACCCCTTCGTGCCGCGGGACGAAGTCGCCCGGCTGCTCGCCCGGGCCGACGTCGTGGTCGTGCCGTCACGCTGGGCCGAGCCCCTCGCGCTCACGGTCCTCGAGGGCATGGCCGCAGGCGCCGCGACCGTCGGCTCCGCGGTCGGAGGCATCCCCGAACAGCTCGGTGACGCCGGCATCGCCGTGCCCCCGGACGACGCCGGTGCGCTCGCGGAGGTGCTGGGCGCGCTCGCCGACGACGAGTCGCTGCTCGCGCGCTCGAGGTCCGCGGCGCGGGAGCACGCCCTCACCCGGACCTGGCACCGCAGCTACGACGACCTCGCCTCGGCGCTGGCGGGCGTCCTCTAGGGCCGGCTCCGACGGCCGCCGTCGAGCCCGGCGCGGGCCGCGCGCGCTCGCGCGATCCTGGCGCGCGTCGACGGCACGGGAGCGCCGAAAGCCTCGGTCACGACCGCGACGGCGTCGGGCGCGTGGGCGGGGACGTCCTCGTGCTCGGTGCCCACCCACGGGCTCGCCGCGTCTCGCACGCGTTCCTGCGGGTAGAGCGCGACCGGTGGCACCGGCGCTGCCCGCTCGGGGTGGCCGGACGGCGCGGCACCGAAGTGCGGCGCGAGCAGGTCGAGCAGCCGATCGCCCGTCCGGGTCGGCAGGTGGGCCGTCGGCGTCGCGCGGGGGTTGAGCTCGAGGAACGCCGCGCCGCCGTCGGGCCGGACCTGGAAGTCCAGGCCGCACAGCCCGGAGAGACCGAGCTCCTTGACGAGAGCGCGCGCGGCGTCGCCCAGCTCCCCCGGCTCCACGGGCTCGACCAGCGTCGCGGGGCCGTGGCCGAGGGCGTCCGTCGGGACGACGCGCAGCGCCACCTCCCCGAGCACCTCGCCCTCCCAGCACGCCACCGAGATCGTCGCCGGCGTGCCCGGCACGAACGTCTGGACCGAGACACGCGGCACCGCGCGGGGGTCCGCGACGTACGAGGCGTCGTCGTCCTTCCACCAGCGCACCAGGCCGCGGGGCAACGACGGGCGGCGCGCGAGCCGTGCGTACGCCTCCCGGGCCTGCGCGAGGTCCTGGACGACGACCACGCCCTGGCCCGCCCAGCTCCCGTCGGTCTTGAGCACGGCGGGCAGGCCGACCTCGTGCAGCGCCGCCTCGAGCCGGTCCGCCGAGGCCAGCTCGAGCGTGCGGGGGACGTCCACGCCCGCGTCCCGCGCGACCGCCGTGGTCGCGACCCGGCGGCCCCGACGCTCGAAGGTCTCCGGGTCGCCGAGGGAACGGACCACCGCGGCGGAGGCCGGCCGCCCGAGGAGCCCGCGGCGGTACGCCTCGACGACCGCGGCCTCCGCGACGTCGTCGACGGGGACGACGGCGACGTCCGCTCCCAGGCGGTCGAGAGCACGCGCGACCGAGCGGGCGCGGCGGAGCGGCGCGAGCAGGCCCGGCGTCGCCACCCAGGCGAGCCGTGCCACGGGATGCCCCGCGGGACCCACGAGCGCCACGTCGAAGCCGGCGTCGCGCGCCGCGAGGGCGAGGTGCACCGTGTGCAGCCACCGGTGCGCGGTCACGAGGACGAGCCGCGGACGCCGGCCGCCGGGCGATGCGCTCACGCGGCCACCGGAGCCCGCCCGGCGGTCCGTGCCACGTGCCCGGCGACGCGCGGGGCCGCGAACTCCGCGCCGACCATGAACCGCATGAGGGGCCCGAACGAGCCGGCTGCGGCGTTGCCGACGTAGTAGAGCCCCGGGACGGACGACTCGAAGCCGCGGCTCAGCTCCGGCATGGCGCCGACCCGGCGGGTGGCGGACCGCACGTCGTCGGAGAGGAACGGCAGCCGGTCGAGGTCCGGGTGGTACCCGGTCGCCGCGATGACTTGGTCGACGCGCAGCTCGCGCGCGGCACCGTCACCACGCGTCACCAGGCCGAGCGTCGCCTCGCCGTTCGCCTCGGCGCTCACCACGTCGACCCCGGTCACGAGGTCGGCGCCGCCCAGCACCTTGTCCTTCATCCACGCGCCCGAGACCGGGCCGAGGAACGACCGGACGATCTCGAGCCGCCGCTCGGGCGGCAACCGGCGGAAGGCGTCCGGGAGGTCCTGGCAGAGCTTCTGCTTCCACCCGAGGCCCAGCCCCGACGACGGCTTGCGCACGCGCTCGCGCCACGGCCGGACGTGCCCGTCGTCGCTGCCCCAGAACGGGATGTCGTCCCGGCGCGTCACGAGGTGGACCTGCGCGCCGGCGTCGAGCAGCGAGCCCGCGACCTCGACGGCCGACGACCCCGCCCCGACGACCGCCACACGCTGTCCCGCGAACCGGCCGAAGTCGCGGTGCGCGCTGCTGTGGCTGACCCGGTCGCCGAGCGGCGCGAGCTGCTCCGGGACCCAGGCGAAGTGGGTGATGCCTGCCGCGACGACGACGCGTCGGGCCCCGACCTGGGTGCCGTCGTCGAGCGTGAGGGCGAAACCGCCGGGTGCCCGGTCGAGCGCTGCGACCGCACGCGTGTCGAGCCCGGGGACGAGCTCCCGCTGGAACGCGAGCCCGTACCGGACGAAGTTCTCGAGGCTCACGCGCGGCGCCCGGTCCCCGTACGGCAACCCCTCGCGCGCGGCGTAGTCCCCGAGCCGCCACCCCGGCGTCGGCGCGTCGAGGCTCGACGCGAACCCGTCCGACTTGAGCAGCATCCCGGCGGGCATGTGCGCCCGCCACGTCACCATGGGGTCGCCGAAGACCTGGGTCTCGACCCCGCGGTGGGTCAGGTGCGCCGCCGTGGAGAGGCCGTACGGCCCCGCGCCGACGACCACGACGTCCGTGTCCATCTCATCCCCCTGTCCGCCGCGTCGTTCACGCGGCACGGTCCACCTCGCGCGACGTCTCGTAGACGCCGCGATACCGGCCGCGCACCAGGCGCACGGCGTTGCGCTTCAGGTCGAACGCGAGCAGGCGCCAGTTCCGCCCGTTCCACCGCCTCGCGACCGCCCCCGCAGCCGCGGCCCGCTCCCAGGGCGACCCTGGCCCCGCGAGCGCCGCACGGTACATGCGGGCGGAGACGTACCACTGGGGGAACGCGACCGGCCGGCTCCACTCGGGCCGGTAGGCCCGGACCTGGTCGACGACGTCCTTGCCCTGGTCCTTGCTGAGCTGGGCGTCGTGGCGCCGCGCCTCGAACAGGACCTCGGGCACCTGCACCCACGTGCCCCGCAGGGCCATCTGGATCCCCAGGACGTTGTCGCTGCCGAAGTAGTCGCCGAGGCCACCCATCGCGCGGAGCTCGGCGGTGCGGAGCACCCCGCCGTAGCCGATGGCCTCGTAGAGCCCGAAGTCGAGGAACTGGTCGACGCGCCGCACGGCGGACGTGGTGGCGATGAGGGCGTGGCGGTCGTCCTCGACGCCCACGCCCCGGCCGTCGGAGTCGATCCACCGGACCCGCGAGAAGGCGACGACGGCGCCGGGGTCGGCGGTGAGCGCGTCGGTGCAGCGGCGGAGGTGGTCGGGCAGCGCGACGTCGTCGGCCGCGTTCCACATGAAGTACGGGGCGCGGGCCGCCTCGAGGGTGCGGTTGAAGTTGCGCGCGAGGCCCCGGTTCACGGGTGAGGTGAGCAGCCGGAAGCGTGGGTCGTGGCCCACGACGTCGCGGACGACGTCGAGCGAGCGGTCGGTCGACGCGTTGTCGCTGATCACCACCTCGAGGTCGGACAGGCTCTGCGCCCGGAGCGCCACGAGCGCGCTCTCGAGGTAGCGCTCGCCGTTGTAGACCGGCACCCCCACGGTGACACGGGGCGTGCCGGGCGGCGGCGCGGTCACCGCAGGACGACCTTGTCGGCGACGAAGCCCTCCGCGTACCGCGTACCCGCCTCGATCCCCCGCAGCCGCAGGACGCTGCGGAACGTCTCCTCGTCCCACCAGCCCCGGCCGTGCTGGGACGGGTAGGACTTCTCGAGCAGCTCGACCTTCCGCCGGACGAGGTCGTCGGACAGCGGGACGTAGACCTGTGCGGGCCCGAGGTCGCCGTCCCACTTGGGGATCTCGTACCGCAGGACGCTCGCGCCGCGGAACACGGGCTTCACGAGCTCCGCGACGACGCGGTGGTCCTGGTGGGCGTCGTCCAGCCGCGGGGCGAGCACGAGGTCGGGCCGCCCGATCTCGTCGGCGAGCCCGTGGAGGAACTGCTTGGCGTCATCCCACGCGGCGGGGAAGCGTCCGTCGGTGAGGTCCGCGAACCGCACGGTCGCGCCGGGCGCGACGGTGTCCGCGGCCGCCGCCGCCTCGGCGCGGCGGGTGTCGTCCCCGCTCAGCATCGCGAAGGTGAGGTCCGCACCGGCGTCGGCGAGCGTGAGGAGCGTGCCGCCCGCGCCCAGCTCGATGTCGTCGGGGTGGGCGCCGAGCGCGAGCACGCGGGCCGGGGCTCCGAGCAGCTCAAGCATGCGCCACGTCCCCTGCGACGAGGTGCCACCGCCGGCGCGCCGGTCCGCCGGCCTCGACGCTGCGGCGCAGCCAGTCGTCCTGCGCGTGGACAGCCGCGGCGGCGACCGTGGCCCGCGCGACGATGCTCTCGCGCAGGGCCGGCCGGTCGGCGAGCTCCTTGACCTGGGCCACGACGCGCTCGGGGTCGAAGTCGGTGATGGGCCAGGCGTACTCCTCGAGTCCCGCGAGCCGCAGGATCTCCCGCTGCTTCGAGCGCCCGTACCCGAGGGCGACCATCGGCGTCCCGGTCCGGGCCGCGACCAGCAGGTTGTGGTATCGCGAGGCCACGAGCACCTCCATCGCGGCGACCTCCGCCTCGACGTCGGGCAGCGTGCTGGCGTCCGACACGCGGACCTTGCCCTCGGCGACGAGGTCGTCGATCCCGAGCAGCGCGACGAACGTGCCGTCGGAGTCCGAGCCCCGGAGCACCACGACCTCCTTGCCGAGGTCGACGAGCCGCAGGACGAGGTCGCGCGCCCGGGCGACGTACTCGTCCCGGGACGCGATGTCCGGGTTGGTGTAGCCGGACGCGCCGTCGAACGCGAGCAGCCCGAGCCCGACGACGCCCGGCCGCCGGACGACCGGGGCGGTCCGGGGGTCGCCGAGCACCAGGTCGGGCACGACGCGCGGCGTGCTGCCGGTACGGTCGGCGGCAGCGGCCGCGGACGCGTCGTCCCGCACGGTCACGAGGCTCGAGAGCCTCAGCGCCACGGTCGAGAAGCGGCGCGCGAAGGGGGTGCCGGCGTCGTCCACGCCGACGCTCAGCGCGAGCAGGGGCCGGCGGAGCACGAACGCCCACAGCCCGAGGACGCCGAGCACGAACGGGATGGCCCCCGGCACCGCCCACTGCGTCTCGAAGACGCCGGTGCCGGGCACGACGAGGACGTCCGAGCGGAGCACCAGCCAGCCCAGCCAGAAGGTGTCGACGACCTTCATCACCACGCGCCCGACGAGCGACCGGGGGTGCCGGACGGGCGCGACGACCGGTCGCGCGGTGACGTGGTGCTGGTCCGCGACGACGTCGGGAAGGTGGCACAGGACCTCGACGTCGACGTCCCGGGCCGAGCGCAGCACCTCGAGCTCGTGCGCGAGGCAGGCGTCGTTCCCGTAGTTGCCGACGCCGAACTCCCCGACGAGGGAGACGCGGACCGGGCGGCTCACCGCACGCCGCCGTTCGGGTGGTGCAGCTCGGGCACGTCGACGACGGGCACGCGGCGGCGTCCCGGCGACCGGTGCCGGTCCCACACGGCCCAGGGCCGGTCGCCGGCGCGGTTCATCTCCTCGAGCGTCGACCGCTCCTTGAGCGTGTCCATGGGCGCCCAGAAGCCCCCGTAGCGAGTGGCTCGGAAGCGGCCGTCGTGCGCCGCACGCACGCACGCGTCCATGACGAGGTCCTCGCCCTCGCCCAGGTAGTCGAAGATGCCCTGGCGCAGGACGAAGTAGCCGCCGTTGATGCACATCTCCATCCCGGCGACGGGCTCGAGGTCCGTCATCCGCCCCTCGTCGTCGATCCGGACGACGTGGAACGAGTCCTGGGGCGGGACCGCGAGCAGCGTGCCGACCGCGTCGGTCGCGAGGAACTCGTCGACGATCTCGTCCATCGGGGCGTCCGTGAGCACGTCTCCGTAGTTGGCGAGGAAGACGTCGTCGCCGTCGAGGTACTGCCGGACCCGGCGCAGGCGTTCACCGATCGCGGTGTCCATGCCGGTGTCGACGAAGGTGATCCGCCACTCGCTGATGTCGCTCGAGAGCAGCTCGATCTCCTCGCCGCCCTTGGTGAGGACGAAGTCGTTCGAGTGGGTCTCGCGGTAGTTGAGGAAGTAGTCCTTGACGGCGTTCGCGCCGTACCCCAGGCAGAGGATGAACTCGGTGTGCCCGAAGTGCGCGTAGTACTTCATGATGTGCCACAGGACGGGCCTCGAGCCGATCGGCATCATCGGCTTGGGCAGCGAGTCGGGGCCGGAGCGCATGCGCATCCCGAGACCGCCGCAGAACAGCACGACCTTCATCGTCCACCTCCCGCGCCGACCATCGGCTCTCTCCGCCTGTCCAGGACCTCCAGCACCGGGGCCGTGAGGTCCGTGTCGCTCCCCAGCCGCCACCGCGTGACGCCCAGCTCCGCCGACCAGGCCGCGACCTGGTCGGCGACGTCCTCGGCGCTGCCCCGCATCGACGCCGGGGAGCGCGTCACCGCCCCCGAGTCCACGGCCTCGGCGATCCAGCCGGACCGCGAGCCGCGGTCGTCGACCCGGACGTCGTGCACCGTGAGCTGGATCTCCGGTGCCGGCCGGCCCGCGTCGTCCGCGGCCCGCCGCACGACGGCGATCTTCGCGCGGATCGCGTCAGGAGTCACTTCCGCGGCGAGCGCGCCGGGGTCGTGGTCGGCCATCGCGGGGTGGACGCTCACGACGTCGGCACGCGCGCCGCCCAGGCGGAGCATCCGGGGCAGCGACGCGCCTATCCAGACGGGCACGCCGTCCGGGCGGGTCGTCGCGGGCAGCGCGTCGAGGCCGTCGACCCGGTGGTGGGCGCCGGCGTAGCGGACCGTGCCACCGAGGCGCCAGCGCCGCAGGATCTCGAGCGTCTCCACCAGGCGCGCCCTGCGGACGGCCGGCCGGTCGAACGGCACGCCGCTCGCGGCGTAGTCGGCGGCGAGCCAGCCGGCTCCGAGCCCGAGGGAGAACCGGCCCCCGCTGAGCGCGTCGAGGGTCGCGGACGCCTTGGCGAGCCACGCCGGCCGGTGCAGGTCGTTCACGAGGACGAGCGTCGCGAGGCCGATCGTGTCGGTGCAGCCCGCGGCGACGGCGATCGCGGTCCACGCGTCGAGCTGCCAGCCCCCGGCGACGTGCTCCGAGACGGCGACCGTGTCGTAGCCCTGCGTCTCCACGCGGCGCACCGCGTCCCGCCACGCGCCCGGGTCGGGGTCGAGGCGGGGCAGCGAGGCGATGAAGCGGAGCGTGCTGACATCCACGCGAGCACCTCGAGGACGGTCCGGACGACAAGACGTTGCAAGTCTCGGACCGGCGGCGCACCGGGCCAACGTCCCGCGTCCGAATTCATCCGGGATCGACCGCAACTTCACCCCCGTGCCCCATGCGCGCTTTCGTACCGTAAGCGCATGCGCGTGACGACCACCCGGCTCGACGGCCCCCTGCTCTTCACCCCCGAGCCGCACCACGACGAGCGCGGCCTGTTCACCCGCACGTTCGACGCGGACGACGCCCGCGCCGCCGGGCTGGACCCCGACGCGTTCCGCCAGGACAGCCAGTCGCGGTCCCTCGAGGGCGTCGTCCGCGGCCTGCACGGCCGGGTCGGCGGCGGCGAGGCCAAGCTCGTCCGGGTCGCGCACGGAGCGGTCCTCGACGTCGTGGTGGACGCGCGCCCGGGCTCGCCGACGTTCGGCGAGGTCGAGACCTTCCGCCTGGACGACACCGACTTCGTGACGCTGTACGTCCCGCGGGGCTTCCTCCACGGTCACCAGACCCTCACCCCGACGGCCGACGTCTGCTACCGGATCGACGCGCCGCACGACCCTGCGGAGGACGTGGGCGTGCACTACCTCGACCCGGACCTCGCGATCGCGTGGCCGGCGCCCGTGACGATCGTCAGCGAGCGCGACCGCGCCGGGGGCTCGTGGGCGGAGCTGGCGGCGCGGCTCACGGCGTGACAGGGGTGACCTCTCTCGGGCGCGGCTCGGCGACGACCCAGCGCCCGCCGGCCGCCTCGACGTCCGGCAGCGCGGCGCGGACC
>Ga0182749_1001104_pt1 | contig 22038 bp, 19 predicted proteins | sample eDN3rd37CKraftMG_FD_128875 | JGI IMG/M metagenome (GOLD analysis project Ga0182749, IMG submission 128875) | Enriched Miracle-Growth compost microbial communities from Emeryville, California, USA - eDNA 3rd pass 37_C Kraft MG (version 2) (version 2) ...
GAAACCGGCGCCGAGGTCGGGGAGCGTGTAGTCCACGCCCGTGTCGATGACGGCGACGACGACGCCCTCGCCGCGTAGCGGCCGGCCGGACGCGGTGCGTCCCGCCCAGACATCCGGGGCTCCCGTGGAGGGGACGCTGTCGGCGGTGAGCGCGTGCACCCGCTCATCCCGCGTGACCCGCTCGACGCCGGGGGCCTTCGACAGATCGCCGACCTGCGACGCCGGCACGTCGACGACGACGGCGTTGAGGACGGAGGTGACGGACCCCACCTCCTCGGCGGCCACCGAGCGCTCGGCGAGCGCCGCGGTCAGGCGCGCCTGGGACCGGCGCGTCTCATCGGCGGCGTCGGTGTAGACGCGACGCAGCTCGTCGTCGGCGTCCTGCCCCTCGTCGGTGCGGAGCGCACGCGAGCGCTCCGCACCGACCCGCTCCACCGCGGAGGGCGCCGAGAGCTCGACCACCACCCGCACGCGCGCCTCCTTCTGCGCCGCGGCGGCAGGGGGAGCCGTCACGGCGACGAGGAGCACGGCGCTGAGGGCGGCGGTCAGGAGGTGGGGGATCCGTCGAGCGGGCATGGCGACTCCAGGGAGTGGGGGGTGCTCCCATACTCCGGAACGCGGCCGCCCTGCGGGAGGCCCGGCGGCGACCTCCTGCGGCCAGTGGCCGCGAGCGGCCACGTTTGTTCACATGTTCGTCACACGGGGGACAGGTCGGTCAGATCCAGCCGCGGCGCACGGCCTGCGCACCGGCCTGAAACCGATTCGCGGCCCCGAGCCGGCGCAGCAGCAGGGCCGAGCGACGACGCAGCGTACGCACCGACATCCCCAGCTCGCGGGCGATCACGGCATCCTTCGCGCCGGCGGCGAACAGAGCGAGGATCGCGAGCTCCTGCGCGGTCGGGCCGCGCCCACGCCCGAAGGCGACCGCGTCGTCGGGCTGGGCGGGCACGTCCGCCGCCCGCTCCCAGTGGCTCTCGAACAGCTCGACGAGCAGGGCCACGATGGGCGGGGCCTCCGCGACCAGGGCCTCCGGGCGCGCCGGATCGAGCGACGAGGCGACGATCGCGATGCGCCGGTCGGAGATCGCCATCTTCACCGGCAGATCGGGGGCGATGCGCGCCTGCTCGCCGAGGCCCACGGAGCGCACGATCTCGTCCCACGCGCCCTCGCGCTCGAGCGCCGACGCCGCGTAGACCGCGCGCCACTCGACGCCCCGCGCGATGACCAGTGGCTGCACCGGGTTGACCGGCGCGAGGACGTAGGGCGGCCGGTCGAACGCGAGGAACTCGCTCGTCGTCGCCTGCTCGATGCGGCTGTACCAGGCGCCGACCGCCGCCCCGCCGGACACGAACCGCAGCGACGCCCCGCCGCCTGTCGCGCGCTGCGCCGTGTCGTACATCTCGGCGAAGTCGGGGATCGTCGATCGCAGGATGTCGAGGCGCGCCGCCGTGCGCTCGGTGAGCGCGCGCATGGCCACCCGCGGATCGACGGCGAAGTAGTCGCCGTCCCCGCCGCGGGCGATGAGCCCCCGCTCGCGCAGCGACTCCAGCAGGGCGCGGGCGCGCTCGGCGCTCTGCCCGAACGAGGCCGCGATCTCCGCGACGCTGGTCGCACCCGACGTCACGACGGCCCGGTACACCGCCTCGTGCTCGGCGTCGACCCCGACGACGTCGAATCCCCCGGACGGCTCGTAGGCGGGTTCGGCGGAGGCGCTCACCCCTCGATTCTCCCCCTGCCGTCCGGCGCGAGGGCGGGCTCAGGCTGTCAGAACGCCGAGTGCGAGAGGGCGAGGGCACCTGACGGCTCGGCGCGCGGGCCTGGCCGGAGACGGCGCGGCGCCGGGACGGATGTCCCAGAAATGGCGACCTTTTCCGGCATCCGGTCGCCACACGTGGGACAGACCTGCCTGGGGTGTCCCACGTGTGGCGGGCAGCCGACCACTGCGGTCACCACTTGTGGGACACGACCCAAGACGAAACGCGCACACACGGGGACACGCGGACACCGCCCACCGGCCCGCCAACCCCGGGGGCGTCAGCTCCGGGGCTGGCAGTGGAGCCGCGCACTGCTGGGCGCCAGGCGCCTACGGGACCCGCGGCGGCACGGCGGGGGTCGCGGCCTCCCCCGCTGCGGCGAGTGTGCCGACCTCCCCCGCCGGGCCCGTGCCGACCTCCCCCGCCGGGCCCGCGGCGGCGGCCTCGGCGCGACGTCCGGCCGGCAGCGCGATGAGCGCGGCGACGAGGCTCGCAGCGTAGCAGCCCGCCATCGCCACGGCCATCGGCACGGCGGTCGAGGGCCCGGCGACACCCCCGAGCGGCGACGCCCCGGCCCCCACGGCGAACTGCAGGAAGCCCATGAGGGCGGCGCCGGCGCCGGCCGCGAACGTCGCCCGCGCCATCGCGAGCGTCGTCCCGTTGGCGAGCGCTGCGGATGCCGCGGCGCATCCGATCAGCATGGGCGGCAGATAGGCGGCCACCGAGGGCGGACCGACGGAGGCGAAGACCACGAGGACGAGCGTGGACATCAGGGCGATGGTCTGGACGATGAGCAACATGCGACGGGGCCCGAACCGGACAGCCAGCGGCGCGTTGAGCCAGCTTCCGCTCATGACGGCGACGGCGTAGCAGGCGTAGATGCCCACGAACCCCCACTCGTCGGTTCCGAGCACCTCCTGCGCGACGAACGAGGACGCGCTGACGTGCACCGACAGCGCGCCGAAGGCGAGGGCCACCGCCGCGGCGTTGCCGACGTAGCCGGCATCCGCGAACAGGCGCCCGTAGTTGCGGGCGAGCGGACGCACCCGCAGCGGCGTGCGCCGTGCACGCGGGAGGGTCTCCGGGACCGCGAACGCTGCGATGACGAGGTAGATCACGCTGACGACGAGCAGCCCGGTGAAGATCGCGCGCCATCCGCCCAGCTGCTGCAGCGCGGCGCCGAGCACCGGCGCGAGCAGCGGTCCCGCCGCCAGCACGCCCATGAGCAGGCTGAACGCCCGCACGGCCTCGCTGCCCCGCGCGACGTCGGACACGACGGCCCGCACGACGACGACGGCCGTCGACGCGCCGAGCCCCTGCAGCACACGGCCGCCGATGAGGATCTCCGCGCTCGGCGCCAGCGTCACCACGACCGTGGCGGCCGCGAGCAGTGCGAGTCCGCTCAGCAGCACGGCCCGCCGTCCGAGGGCGTCGGCGAGCGGTCCCCCGACGAGCACGCCGACGGCGATCCCGACGTAGTACCCGGTGAGGGCGAGCTGGACGACCGCGACCGGGACGTCCAGATCGGCGGCGATGATCCCGAGCGCCGGCAGGTAGATGCTCGCCGCGACCGGGTTCAGGGTCATCAGCAGACCGAGTGTGGCCAGCAGACCCCGCGTGAGGCGACGCGCCGACCCCGGCTGCGCGGCGGGGTCGGCGGGCGTCGCGTCAGGCCGTCGCCGTGCGGAGGCCGTAGACCGACTCATGCCACGGGATCACGAACCGCTTGGCCTCGTTGACGATGAGGTACAGCGCCAGACCGATGAGGGACAGCAGCAGGATGAGCGCGAAGGTGCGCGCCGCGTCGAGCGAGTTCATCGCGCGCACGACCATCGCCCCGAGACCCTGGCTGCCGCCGAGGTACTCCCCCACGATCGCGCCGATCGTCGCGAGCACGATCGCCACCTCCATTCCGGCGAACAGGTACGGCTGCAGGCTGCGCAGCTCGAGCTGTGTGAACGTCTGCGCCCGCGTGGCGTTGAGGCTCGTCATCACCTCGTGCTGGCCGCGCTCGACCGAGCGCACGCCGAGCAGGACGTTCAGCATCACGGGGAAGAACGCGAGCAGCGCCGCCAGGAGGATCTTCGACGTCATCCCGAAGCCGAACCAGATCACGAACAGGGGGATGAAGGCGACCTTCGGCGCGACCTGCGCGATCACGATGAGGGGGCGGATGCTGACCTCGAGCCACGGGAGTTTGCCCAGCACGACGCCCACGACGATGCCGAGGACGACGGCGATGGCGAAGCCGGCGAGGATCTCGACGACGGTCAGCCACACCTCCTTCCACGTGTTCGGATCGATCAGCAGCGTCACGAACGCCTCGCCCACCTCCAGCGGCGGCGGGAAGACGAACGGATTGACGCCGCTGACGGTGACGAAGATCTGCCAGGCCGCGATGAGGACGATGATGATGCCCGGCGTGACGATCCACGGCAGCAGCTTGATGAGGCGGGGCGAGGGCATGTCAGTCCTCCTCGTCGAGGTCGTGGCGGAGGGCCCGCACGATGTCGTTGAACTCGGGCGTGGTCTGCAGATCGATCGAGCGCGGCTTGGCGATGTCGACCGGCAGGATCTGCCGGATGCGCCCCGGCCGCGGCGTGAGATGCACGACGCGGTCGGCGAGGAAGACGGCCTCGGGGATGTCGTGCGTCACGAACACGACGGTCGAGCTCGTCTCCAGCACGATCCGCTGCAGCTCCAGGTTCATGCGCTCGCGGGTGAGGGCGTCGAGCGCCCCGAAGGGCTCGTCCATGAGGAGCAGGTCCGGCTCGGTGCTCAGCGCGCGGGCGATGGCCGCCCGCTGCCGCATGCCGCCGGACAGCTCCCGCGGATACGCGCCCTCGAAACCCGCCAACCCCACGAGGGCCGCGAGCTCAGCGGCGCGCTCGCGCCGCTCGGCCTTGCGCACGCCGCGCAGCTTGAGCGGAAGGGCGATGTTGTCCAGCACGCTGAACCACGGGAACAGGTTGCTCTCCTGGAAGACGAAGCCGAGCTTGGTGACGGCTGAGTTCTCGACCCGGCCGTCCCGCCACAGTTGGCGACCGTCGACCTCGATCGTCCCCGCGGTGGGGGCGAGGAGGCCGCCGATCATGCGCAGCAGCGTCGTCTTGCCGCATCCGGAGCGGCCGATCAGCGCGACGAACTCGCCGATGCGGATGTCGAGGTCGATCCCCGACACGGCGTGGGTGACCCCGGCCTTGGTGCGGAAGTCGCGCCCCACGTCCCGGATCCGCAGGCGGGGGACCTCGAGTTCGCGTCCCGTGTCATCCACGACGGGTGCGAGCGTGTCGTTCGTCACTGGTGTGCCTTCCTCTCGTCGGCGTCACGGTGCGGGCAGGATGTCGTCGGTCATCCATTCGTTCGGGTCCTTGCCGCCCTTGAGCATGCCCGCGTCGACGTACGTCTCGTACGCGCCCTCCCAGGCGCCGCGGTTGTTCTCCAGCAGCTCCACCTCACCGGACTCGTCGACCCACGTCTGGGTCGTGTAGACCTTCAGCGCGTCGGTGGCGACCTGATCGTTCTCGAGCGCCGCGAAGGTCCAGTCACCGCTGTCGCGCAGCGTCTTGAGCACGTTCTCGAAGTTGTTCGGCGCGTCGTCGATCACCGCTTGGACCGCCTCGCGGATCGCGGCGAGATAGGCCTGGACCTCTTCGACCTTCTCCGGGTCGTCGAGCGTGGACGAGTTCACGAGCCAGGTCTGGATGTCCGGCGCGTCGCCCAGTCCGGCGTCGTCGACCACGGCGTCGTCGTTCTGCGCGGCGATGCCGATCGACGTGTCGAGGCTGACGATGTAGCCGTCCAGCTGCCCCTGACGCACGACCTCGAGGGTCGCAGCCGTGACCGGCACGGCCTGACGGGTCACGCTGTCCTTCGGGATGTCCTCGGCCGTGAGCGCGAGGTCGAGCATCTTCTCGCTCGTTCCGCCCACCGAGCCCATGCCGATCGTCTTGTTCTCCATATCCTGCGGCGACGTGATGGGGGAGTCCTCCGTGGACACCATCCGCAGGTTCGACTTGTAGGCCATGGTGCCCACCGCCGTGATCTCCTGTCCGTCCTCCATCGCGGGGAAGACGTCGACCGTGCTGGCCCGCGTGATGAGGGCGGCACCGCCGAGGAGCGACTGGATCGCCGCGGCCGTGCCCTGCACCGGCTGGAGGTCGACGTCGAGCCCGTGCTTCTCGAAGTATCCGCCGGAGTAGGCGTACATCTCGGGCGTGAACGTGAACGACTCCAGCGGGAGGAAGGTGACCGCGGTGATCTTCTTGAGACCGGTCTCGCCCGCCTCCGGGCTGCCCGCACACCCGCTGAGGGCGAGGGCACCCGCCGCGAGGAGAGCCGCCGCGGCGCGGATGACGCCGCGGCGCGAGGAGGGGGACCGATGGGTGCGTGCTGTGCTCATCTGTGACTCCTGTGTCGGATCGTCGCCCACCCCGTTGCCGGCGACGGGTCGAGTCTCATCAGCGTCCCGCCATGACTCCACCCTGCTTTCCAGTCAGTGGAAGGGTGTCACCGCGCGTCGGCGGACTCCCCCGCGCGGGCGACCAGCGTAACCGTTCCCGCATCGCCGTCGACCCGCACGATGTCGTCGGTGTGGAGAACCTCGACAGGCTCGGGAACCGCGCCCACCACGGCGGGGACGCGCGTCACGATCGCGCCCAGCGCGGCCTTGGTCGTCATGACCGAGAACACCAGCGCGGCGGGCGCGGTGCCCATCAGGCGGGTGCTCTGGAAGAAGCCGGACCAGCCCGACGACCCCTTCGCGCCCGGGAAGACGAGGACCTTTCCCGTGAAGCACACGCCGTACAGCTCATGGCGCGGCTCGATGATCGTCCCGATGGCGACGTCGATGCCGCCGAAGCCGGAGATCGCGTCGCGGGTGACGAGCGCCGGCGCTTCCACGGTGCCGCCCACGACGCCGCGGCCGCGCAGGACGATCATGCCGCGAGCCCGCCGCTCCAGCGGCCCGTGACCGCCGCGTCGACGCACTCCTCGAGGGTGCCGAACCACGCCTCGATGCCGAGGATGGCAGGAAGGTAGTGGGCCTGCTTGGCCGAGTCCGTCGCGAACACCCGCGTGCCGGGAGGCGCCGCCCGGGACATCGCCGGGCACGAGTCGGTGAGCACGCGGCCCCCCGCCGCGGTGATCGCGCGCGTGTATCCGCTGCGGTCGGCCACCGACCGCAGCGCGCGGGGGGTCATGACCCACAGCTCGGTGTCCTGATGCAGCCGCTTGCCGTCCAGGAGCCGCGCGATCTCGGCGAGCTGGTCGAGCGACGCGTGCGGGCAGCCCAGCAGGATGAAGTCGACGTCCTCGGACGAGCCCTGTGCGTTGAGCGCGTCGTAGACGGCGCGGCGCGCCGCGCGGTCGTACACGATCTCGTCGCGCGGCACGGCGTCGCCGAGGAAGGCGGCCTCGAGCGTCGGCGCCTCCGGCGTGATCCCGGGCAGGTGATAGAGCTCCACTCCGCCGGAGGTGGCCGTCGCCGCGCCGAAGTGCTTGAGGTCGGCGAGATCGGGCTGCCCCAGCTCACCGATGACGGCGGGGCGCGCCTCCTGCACCTGCTCGCCCACGAAGTACCCGAGCATGCCCCACTCCTGGAACGAGGCGACCGGGACATCGGCCCGCACGACGTGCGTGGCGGCGCGGTTGTCCGGCACGTGGTTGCCCCAGTACGGGATGCGTCCGGTGAGCGCGGCGGCGCCGGTCGACGCCGAGCCCTCGCAGTTCGTGCGGGCGCCCAGCACCGAGTTGCAGTAGACGACCGCCGACGACTCCATCCACGCGCAGTGCTCGCCGCGGACGGGCAGGTTCCCGACCTGATACGGGGTGCACGTCGCCAGGACGGTCACGCCCCGTTCGCTGAAGAACGCCTCGGCGTCGTCCTGGGCCGCGATCGAGGACTCGGGATACGACGTGAGGCCGGCGGCGTCCTGCGCGAAGCCGTGCTGCAGCTGGCACGTGGGAACGCGCATCCGCGGGATCTCGATGTCCCGGTCGCAGTCCAGGTTCGTGACCGCGTAGACGCGCGCCCACCCTCCTTCCGCGTGCAGCTTGGCCTTGGCGGGTGACGGCTGGGTCATGGTCCCCGCGACGTTGCGGGTCGCGACGAGGCGCTCGGCTCCGAGCGCCTCGCCGTAGCGGACCAGCAGGTCCATCGCCGCCGCGACGGCGTCGCCGTCCGCGCCGTCGCGCATCCGCTTCTCGTCGTCGGTCAGCAGCATGGCGCGCCTCTCAGTGCCCGCTGGGCAGGTCCACCCGCTCGAGCGTGGCCGAGGTGCCGTCGAGGGCCTTGGCGAGGATGGCGTGCATGACCGGCTGCGGGACGAGGCAGTCGGCGCACGCCTCCGGTGTCGCGTCGATCCGGACGACGATGCGGTCGTCGCCGGAGGCCTCCCAGCCGAGGACGTAGCCGTCCGTGGCCATCATCTCGGTGAACGACGCGAGTGCGGCGTCCACCTGCTCGGGGCTGATCATGCCTCTCCTCCGATCCTGCTGAACGAGTACGGCGTGGGCCGCGGCGGGTTGAGCGTGAAGATCTCGACGACGGCCGAGACGCCGGCGTTGTCGGCTCCGGCCACGATGATCTGGATCGACGTGGGGTGGCTCAGCAGGTGCACGTCGTCCGGGCGGTCGGTCGTGCTCGCGGTGTCGGGCATCGAGTCCGGATGCTGCGACGACAGCCGCCAGCGGCTCTTGTTCGACAGGGCGTCCTTGCCGACCGCCTCGAGGTCCTCGCGGCGCCGCGTGACGTTCTCGAAGACGAACTGACGCAGATCGTCCTTGCTCCAGCCGGCGCCGGCGAACACCGCGGCGTGCTCGGGCGTGAGCACCAGCAGGGCGCTCGTGTACTCGTGGATGAGCGCGCCGGTGCGCCGCACGCTGTCGGCGAAGTCGAGCGCCAGCTGCTCCGGGACGGACGTGTGCCGCGCCTCGATGTGCATCACCGAGCGGATGACGTACGCGGTCACGACGCTCTCGTCGGCGGAGAAGCCGTGGTCGACGTGCAGCGGCGCCCACGGGCTCTGCTCCTCGTTCTCGCCGATGCACGCGGAGTACTTGGCCGGCGTGCCCTGGGTGGCCTGATCCAGCTTGTGCGGCTGCAGGCCGAACACGTTGATGCAGGCCAGGCGGATGGCACGGCCGATCGTGGCGTTGGCGCGGAACCCGGAGCCGAACACGTTGCCGCGGCTGTTGAGGCCGATCTCGTCGCGGACGGGTCCGTTGACCACGAGGAACGGGGCCGTCCCGGTCGTGCTCTGCCAGATGCCGCGGGCGGGGTGCGGCTCCTTCGCGATCGCCTCCCACGCGGCCACGACGACGGGGAAGTACTCGGGCAGGCACCCGGCGAGCGCCGCGTTGATCGCCGCGAGGCGGACGGTCAGGCTGCGGTTCAGGTGCGGGATCGTGAACAGGACCTCGCCCGGGTCGCGGGGGACGGTGTCGAGGAAGCGGGCGAGGTAGGACTCCGTCACGGGGACGACGGGGAGTCCGTCGGTCCACTCCTGCGCCCAGTAGTACTCCAGCGCGTCGCGCACGGCGTCGGCGTCGATCTCGGGGGCGCGCAGACCGGTGGTGTCGATGGCGGTCGTCATGTCAGCCCTCCACCCCCAGCACGCGCAGGACGTCCGGGAGCACCGCGAGCGCGCGCCCGCGCACCTCCTCGGCGGAGAGGCTCGCCATCGGATGCTGGACGGCGAGGAAGTCGAAGCCCGGGAAGCCCTGCACGGTGGCCATCGCCTGTCCGGACATGAGGAACGAGTCGGAGGTGATGCTCACGGTCGGGACGCCCAGCCGCTCCAGCATGATCCCGTCGGCGACGGTCGCCGCGCTGCACGAGCCGCAGTCGCCGACGGCGGTGACGACGATGTCACACTCCTCGGCGATCCGGGCGAGCAGGTCCGGCGACGCCGGCGTCCCGAAGTAGTCCTTGGTGTAGAGGCGCGTGGGGCCCGTGCCGTGCTGCGCCTGGAGCTCTGCCCCGATCTCCTCGAGCAGCAGCGTCGCGTTCGGCTTCGTGTTGTCGAGGAGACCGACGGTGAGTCCGGTGAGGTCGACGGGGCGTGGCGAGAGCGTGCTCTCCTGCACGCCCTCTGCCGCCCCCGTGGGATCGAGGAGCAGTTCGTATGTCGCCATGGCGATGCCTTCCGTGTGAAGCGTGGCGCCACTTTGACATGACGGCCCGGCACGTCCCCACTCCATTTCCATCCAGCGAAAAGCCGCGTCGTCCCCCGCGCGGGGGAACGGGATGCTGAGTGCGGACACGATCACGCCGGGCGCGGACGCCCGGCCAGGAGGGAGACCGCCGTGACGGCACCGCACTACAGCGATCTGTGGCAGGCGATCGCCCGGGAGGACCCCGACCGCCCGGCGGTCGTGACGGCCGACGACCGGGTGACGTACGGCGAGCTGGCCGCACAGGCCGGAGCGCTCGCGCAGCACCTCCTGCGTCGTGGGGTCGGTGTCGGGGATGCCGCGGCCCTGCTGCTGTACAACCGGCCCGAGTACCTGGCGTTCTTCTGGGCATGCCTGGCCATCGGCGCCGCGCCGGTCGCGATCAACTACCGCTATCGCGCGGCCGAGGTGCGGGAGCTTCTCGAGGACTCCGACGCCCGGGTCCTGCTCGTCCCCACCTCTCTGGGCGCCATCGCCGTCGAGGCCGCGACGGGGCTCGATGTCGAGATCATCGCGATCGACGACGACGGCACGGCCCTGCCGCGCGTCATGCCCTATGACGCCGTCCTCGCGGAGGGAGGGGCGCTGCCGCCCGAGGCGCCGCGTGGGGCGGAGCTGCGCCTCTACACGGGCGGCACGACGGGTCGGCCGCGTGCCGTCGTGTGGGACATGGACACGCTGCTCGTCGCGCGCCGCCAGTCGACGTGGGGGATCCTCGGCATCGAGCCGCCCGACGACCTCGCGGGGGCCGTGCGCATCGCGCTCGACCCCGCGACGCCGCACCCGGTCACCCTGCCGCTTCCGCCGTTGCTGCACGGCACAGCGCAGTCGACGACGATGGCCACGCTCGCGCTGGGCGGCACGGTCGTGCTGCACGCGGCCGCGCACCTGGACATCGAGGAGGCGCTGCGGCTGGCGATCGCCGAGCGCGTCTCGCGGATCATCGTCGCGGGCGACGCCGTGGCACTCCCCCTCGCGGAGGCGGCCGAGCGCGCCGGGACGGGACTGCTGCACGTGCGGACGATCATCAGCTCCGGTATGCGCTTCAGCGACGACGTGAAGCGGCGACTGCACGCTCTCGGCGACATGATGATCGTGGACATGCTCGCCTCGAGCGAGGGCGGGCCGTTCGCGTTCGGGATCACGAACGGCGTCGACGACCTGCCCACGACGCTGCGGCTGACACCGGGCGCCGTGCTGCTGGACGAGGACTTCACCGAGATCGGCGCGCACAAGGGCGCCCTCGGCATCCTGGCCTTCCGCGGCATCCTGCCCAAGGGCTACTACGGCGACCCGGAGAAGACCGCGCAGTCGTTCCCGACGATCCGGGGCCGACGGTACATCATGCCCGGGGACTGGGCGCGCGCCGACGGCTCGGGCGGCATCGAGCTGCTCGGCCGTCTCAGTGCCGTGGTCAACACGGGCGGCGAGAAGGTGTTCCCCGGCGAGGTGGAGGAGACCCTCCTCGCTCATCCGGACGTCGACGACGCGATCGTCTTCGGCCTGCCCGATCCGCGCTTCGGCGAGGTCGTGAGCGCCATGGTGGCGCCGGCACCCGGGGCGGTCGTCGACGTGTCCGCGCTCCTGGACTTCGTCAATGCGCGACTGGCCGGCTACAAGCGGCCTCGGCACGTCTTCGTGCGCGACTCCCTCCAGCGCACCCCCACCGGCAAGATCGAGCTGGCGCGGGTCAAGGAGGACGCTGCGCGGGAGCTGGCCGAGCGCTCCCGCGAGCGTAGCACCGCCTAGTCCGCGAGCCCGTGGCCCGCCGACGCGAGCGCGCGCGAGATGGATGTCGCGGTGAGGCGCACGAGGTGGATGAGGTTCTTCGTGTCCACGCCCGACTCGTCGAGGGCGAGCGAGACGGCCGCCACGACGGTCCCGTCGGCGGTGCGCACGGGCGCGGCGAATCCCACGTGGATGTCGTCGACCTGACGGTCGCTCACGGCGTACCCGCTGGCGCGGATCTCGGCGAGCACCCGCAGCAGCGTCGCGGGGTCCGTGTACGTGCGCGGGGTGATCGGCTCCAGGCCGTGCGAGATGACCTCGTCGCGCACGTCCTCGGGGGCGTAGGCGAGCAGCACGAGCCCGATGGCGGTGGCGTGCAGCGGATACCGGTTCCCCACGAGCGGACGCCGCACCCGCCGCCGCGGGCTCTGGAACCGTTCGATCGAGACGAGCTCGAGGCCCTCCCGGACGGCGAGGTGGGAGGCGTACCCGGTGGTCTCGTAGAGGTCCTGGAGGAACGGGCGCGCGAGCCGCTGCAGGCCGACCGAGCGCGGCGCGAGGGAGGCGACCTCCCACAGCCGCAGTCCGATGCGGTAGCGACCGTCCGGCTCGCGCTCGAGCGCCCCCCACCCGGTGAGGCGCTGGACGATGCGATGCGTCGTCGCGATGGGCAGGTCCGCGCGTCGGCTGATGTCGGAGAGGGACTGCCGCACACGGCCGCCCTGGAAGGTGCCGAGGATCGCGAACGCCCGGTCGATGAGGGAGCGCGCGTCCCCGTCCGCGTCCGGTTGGACCTTCGCCACGACCTCATTATCCCGTCCCCCGACCCCCACCGGCTCGGTCGGACGTACGCTTTCCCCGTGGCTTCCACGCGGTCACCCCGCGACATCCCCCTCCCCGCCGCGCTCGGCGCCGGCGTGGCGTCGGCCGTGCTGGGCGCGGGCGTGGGCGAGCTCTCCGCGGGGCTGTTCCTGCCGACTGCGAGTCCGGTCGCGGTGATCGGCGCCGCCCTCATCGATCTCGCTCCCGGGTGGGCGAAGGATGCCGCCATCTCACTGTTCGGGACGAACGACAAGACCGCGCTCCTGGTCGGCATCGCGATCGTCGGCGTCGTGCTCGCGAGCCTGGCCGGCTGGCTCGAGGCCCGCTTCCCGCCGTGGGGGCGGGCGCTGATCCTGCTGGCCGGGGCGGCGGGCGCCGTCGCCGCGATGACGCGCGCGGACGCGGGCCTGCTCTCGTGGATCCCGTCGGCGCTGGCCGCCGTGGGGGCGGCGGCCGCGCTGTGGTGGCTCCTGCGGATGCTGCGCCCGGGCGCGGCATCCGTCTCCCGCTCCGACCGCCGCCGCTTCCTCGCGTGGGCGGGCGGCGCGACCGCGGTGGGGCTCCTCGGCGTCGTCGGCGGCTCTCTGCGGCGCGCCGGCTCCCAGGCGGCCTCGACGGCCCGCTCGATGCTCCACCTCCCGCGGCCGACGGCCACCGTCGCGCCCGCGCCCGCGGGCGCGCAGCTCGATGTGCCGGGGATCTCCCCCGTCGTGACGCCCAACGCCGACTTCTACCGCATCGACACCGCCCTGGTGGTGCCGCAGATCGATCCGTCGACGTGGTCGCTGCGCATCCACGGCATGGTCGAGCGGGAGATCGTCGTGACGTGGGACGAGCTTCTCGCCCTGCCCCTCGAGGAGAGTTGGACGACCCTGGCGTGCGTCTCGAACCTCGTCGGCGGCGACCTCATCGGCACTGCCAAGTGGCTCGGATACCCGGTGCGGAATCTGCTCGCGCGCGCCCGCCCGTCGCGGGACGCCGACATGGTGCTGTCCCGGTCGATCGACGGGTTCACCGCGAGCACGCCGCTGGAGTCCCTCACCGACGAGACGGTCGAGGCGATCCTCGCGATCGGGATGAACGACGAGCCGCTGCCCGCCGAGCACGGGTTCCCGGTGCGGATGGTCGTGCCGGGCCTGTACGGCTACGTGTCGGCGACGAAATGGGTCACCGAGCTCGAGGTCACGCGGTTCGACCGGGCGTCGGCGTACTGGACCGACCGCGGATGGTCCGAGCGCGGCCCCGTGAAGCTGGAGTCCCGCATCGACGTCCCCCGCGGCGACCAGACGCTCACCGCCGGACGGACGGTGATCGCGGGCGTCGCGTGGCAGCAGCACGTCGGCGTCTCGAAGGTCGAGGTCCAGATCGACGACGGTCCGTGGCGGGAGGCGACGCTCGCCCCCGCGATCTCGGTGGACACGTGGGTGCAGTGGAGCATCCCCTGGGATGCCGACGCGGGACCGCACGTCATCCGCTGCCGCGCGACGAACAGCCGCGGTCAGACGCAGACGTCCCGCGTGGCGCCGCCGGTCCCGGACGGCGCGACCGGCTGGCCGTCGCGCGACGTCGTCGTGGGCTGACGGCTCAGCGCTGCTCGAGCACGACCTTCAGCTGCTCGACGGCCCAGTCCAGCTCGGTGGCCCGCACGACGAGGGGCGGCGCGATCCGGATGGTCTGACCGTGCGTGTCCTTGACGAGCACGCCGCGGCTGAGCAGCCGCTCGGCGACGTCGCGCCCGGTGCCGACGGCCGGATCGATGTCGACCCCCGCCCACAGGCCTGCGACGCGCACCGCCGTCACGCCGTGGCCGATCAGCTCGGTCAGGCGCGACTCCAGGTGGGCGCCGAGCGCCTGCGCGCGGGTCTGGAACTCGCCGGTCGCGAGCATCTCCACGACCCGCAGGCCCACCGCGGCCGCGAGCGGGTTGCCGCCGAAGGTCGAGCCGTGCTCGCCCGGACGGATCACACCGAGGACGTCCGCGTCGGCGACGACCGCGGATACCGGCAGGATGCCGCCGCCGAGCGCCTTGCCGAGCAGGTAGACATCCGGCACGACGCCCTCGCGGTCGCACGCGAACGTCTCGCCCACGCGTCCGAGACCGGACTGGATCTCGTCCGCGATGAACAGCACGTTGTGACGCGTGCAGATCTCGCGCACCGCCCGCAGGTAGCCCTCCGGCGGGATGACGACGCCGGCCTCGCCCTGGATCGGCTCGATGAGCACGGCGGCCGTGTCCGGCGTGATGGCGGCCTCGATGGCCGCGGCGTCGCCGAACGGCACGGCGTCGAACCCCGGCGCGTACGGACCGAATCCGTCGTGCGCCGCCGGGTCGTCGCTGAAGCCGACGATCGTCGTCGTGCGGCCGTGGAAGTTGCCGTGCGCGACGATGATCCGGGCGGCGTCGGCGGCGACGCCCTTGACGCGGTACGCCCATGCGCGGGCGACCTTGATGCCGGTCTCGACCGCCTCGGCGCCGGTGTTCATCGGCAGCACGAGGTCCTTGCCGCACAGGTCGGCGAGCGCCGTCGCGAACAGCCCGAGCCGGTCGTTGCCGAACGCGCGGCTCGTCAGGGTGAGGCGGCTCAGCTGCTCGGTGGCGGCGGCGACGATGGCCGGATGCCGGTGGCCGAAGTTGAGGGCGGAGTAGGCGGCGAGCAGATCGAGATAGCGCTTGCCCTCGACATCCGTCACCCAGGCGCCCTCGCCGCGGGCGACGACCACCGGGAGCGGGTGGTAGTTCTGCGCGAGGCTCTCCTCCCCCGCGACGGGGGCCGGCACACCCTCGATGATGCGCACCGCGCTCGTGTCGAGTCCGCTCATCGCCGCCCCCTCAGCTCCAGCGTGCAGCACTTGATCCCGCCGCCGCCGAGCAGCAGCTCGGAGAGGTCGACGAGCACGGGGTTGTAGCCGCGCTCGCGCAACTGGGCCTCGAATCCGGTCGCCCGCGGCGAGATGATGACGTTGCGGCCGTCGCTGGCCGAGTTGAGACCGAACACGGCGCCGTCGGCGTCGGCGACGCGGATGGCGTCGGGGAAGCGCTCCTCGAGCACCCGCTGCGAGGCCTCGTCGAACGCGTGCGGCAGGTAGGCGATGTTCGCGCGCTCGACGCCGCCCGGGCCCTCCACCGGGTCCAGCACCGACAGCGCGGTGTCGAGGTGGTAGAAGCGCGGGTCGACGAGCGTGAGGGAGAGGACCTCCTTGCCGAACACGTCCCGCAGCTCGCGGTGGCTGTCGCCGGTCGAGCGGAATCCGGTGCCCGCGAGGATCACGTCGCCGACGAGGAGGAAGTCCCCCTCGCCCTCGTTGACCTCCTGCGGCTCGACGACCTCGAACCCGTTCGCGCGGAACCACTCCATGAACGCCGGCCCCTCCGGGGCGCGCTCCGCGAAGCGGAACTTCGCGCCGTACGCGACGCCGTCGATGACGAAGCCGCCGTTCGCGGTGTAGACCATGTCGGGCAGGCCCTCGATGGGCTCGATGAGCTCGACCTCGTGGCCCAGCGCGATGTACGTGTCGTACAGGGCCTGCCACTGCGCGACCGCCTTGGCCGTGTCGGTGGGGTTCGCCGGCTCCATCCACGGGTTGATGCGGTAGCTGACCGTGAAGTGCTCCGGACGGCACATGAGGTAGCGCCGGTGCTGCTGGATGCGGGCGGAGGTCACGGTCGTGACGGAATCGGGCTGTGCGGACACACTCTGCTCCTTCAGGAAGGTGGCGGACGCTGTCCAGAGGCCCGGCGGTCCTTCCTCGTGGGAGGCTGCGACACGGGCACGCCGGGCTCCATTCTCTCACGCACCCCCTGAGGCGTCGCCGAGCCTGTGGACAGGCCCGGCGAGGCCGCTGAGCGGGATCTCGACTTTGCCCCCGGCACGGAGAACTGCCACGCTTACACCATGCCGCGCCGGACAGCCGATGAGACACGCCGCCTCATCCTGAGCGCCGGTCTGCAGCTGCTCCTCGAGCGCGGAGCCTCCGCCGGGGTGCAGCACATCCGCCTGCAGGAGGTGCTGCGCACGGTCGGGCTCACCACGGGGGCGGCGTATCGGATCTGGGCGGATCAGGACGACTTCCACCGCGACCTCGCCGTCGAGCTCGTGCGCCTGCGCTTCGCCCCGCCCGCCGCGAGCGCGGCGGCGGCGGTGCGCGAGGTGGCCGCCGCCGGCGGGAGCCTCGACGACGTCATCCGCGCCGCGGCGCTCGACCACGTGGTCTACGCGTCGCGGTTCCATCTCGAGCCGCAGTCGCGCGATTCGCACGCCTTCATCACGGCGCTGGCGCTGCGCACCGCCGCGGGCGCGTGGAAGGAGCTGCGGGAGGCGAGTGCCGAGCGGCACGAGGAGTCGATCGACGACTTCTGCCGCTTCTACTCGGCACTCATGGACGAGTTCGGCTACCGCATGCGCACGCCCTTCACCGTCCGCGACTTCGCCGAGTCCATGGCGGCTCTGGGCGAGGGATTCGCGGTCCGCGCAGCGGAGGGACTCGACCATCCGATGCTCGACATCGCGGAGGAGGACGAGGCCCCCACCGGCCAGTGGAGCCTGTTCGGCATCGCCGCCCGCGGCCTCGTCGATGCCTTCCTCGTGCGTGCGGACGAGAAAGCGGCCCCGGCGTCGGACAGCCCCCTGACCGACAGCCGGGACCGCTGAGTCCCCCAATTTCGCGGAGATCGCGTCGACCGACACAGCTCCCCAGCGGCGCGCAGCCGAGCACTCTCCGAGGACATCCTGCCCGGGCCCGGACTTCGGCGTACAGAAAGATAAGTTCTTTCTCTTAGGGTGACCTCACCCGTCCGCCGGAGGCCCGCCGACGCCGGCGGATCGCCTCCGGCTCAGCGGGTCGCGCGCCGCAGGATCGCCGCCAGCTCGTCACGGGTCCGACAGCGGCGGAACGAGAACGCGTCCGCGAGCTGCTCGGCCTCGTCGGGGCCCACGCCCGCGAAGGCGCGCGCGAACTCGTCGACCATGGCCTCGGCGAGCATGACGTGCCGCACGTGACCGTGGATCCAGCGCCGCGCTCCCCACGGGTACGGCTGGAAGTCGGGGAACTCGGTCTCGAAGAGGCGCTCGATGGGCTCCAGGATGTCGCGGACGCCGGCATCCGTGGCACCCCACGAGTCGACCCCGAGGCGCGCCTTCTTCTCGAGCACGGGCGCGATGCGTCGCAGGTACGCGGACGCGGGGTCGACCGTCACGACCCCCTGCAGGCCGATGTCCTTGTACGTCCACAGCGCCCAGCTCGCCTCGTGGCGGGCGTAGATCTCGAGCTGGTCCTCCAGGAGGCGGTACCGCTGCGCGTCACGCTCGGGGTCGCCGGTGTAGACGGGACCGAACTCCCCCACCCAGATCGGCGTGCCGGTCTCGCGCATGTAGGCGGTGCGCTGCAGGAACGTCTCCTCGACGCGGTCGCGGTCGATGTGCTGACCGCGGGAGACCCCCGGATAGGGCCCGCCGTCGACGAACCCGGGGAGCGCGTAGTCGTGGGCGGTGTAGACGCAGTTCGGGAGCGGGTCGCCGAGCTGGTCGAACTGGGTCGAGTACCTGTTCCCGTCGAGGAAGAGGATGTGGTCGGGATCCACGGCGCGGATCGCGGCCTCGAGCCGGCGGTAGAACGGGCCGATCGTGTCGCCGTGGGCGTCGGCCGGCTCGTTCACGGGGTTGTACCCGGCCACCCACGGGTTGCCGCGGTAGTGATCGGCCAGCCGCTCCCACAGGTGCACGACCCGGTCCTGGAACTGCCGCTGCTCCCAGAAGCGCGCCCACTGGGTGGGGTTGTCGCTGTGCCAGTGCTGGTTCTGGGCGCCGGGCACCGCGTGCAGGTCGAGGATCGTGTAGATGCCGTGCTGCGCGCACAGGTCCACGACGCGGTCCAGCAGCGCGAAGCCCTCCTCCCGGATGACGAAGGGCTCGTCGTCGGACTCGAAGTGCCGGTAGCTGAAGGGGATGCGCAGCGAGTTCAGGCCGAGCGAGACGAGGTACGCGGCATCCGCCTCGGTGAAGAACTCGTGCAGGAACCGGTCGAAGAACCGCTCGTACCCCTCCTCGCCGAGCACGCGCCGCAGCGCGCGCCGCTGCTGCGACTCGGTCCCGGGATAGCCGGTGATGAAGTTCTCCATGTTCATCCAGCCGCCCAGGCCGAAGCCCCGGAGGACGACCGGGTCCGCCCCCGCCAGCAGGCGCGTGCCCTGCACGCGGAGAACGGGAGGCTGCGGCATCCGCTCGCCCGTCTCCGCCGTCACGCGAGGGTCACCAGCGACCACGACACCGGCGGGAGTGTGACGGTCACGGTCCCGTCTGCGACGCGCGCGGAGTCGTTCGACCGCGGCACGACGCGGTCCGGCTCGGCGAGTGTGTTCGCGGCGTGGATGTCGTCGTCGAACAGCGACGTCGCGGCGACCGCCTCCACCCGACCGAGCGCGCGCACATCGATCTCGAGCGTCACCTCGTCGGTCAGGCTCCGGTTCACCGCGAAGATCGTCGTGCCCCCCTCGTCGTGCGTGGCGACCGCGTCGACGACGGCCACCTCGCCGTAGCGGGCGGTCTCGTACGTCGGGCTGTCGAGCTTGAGCTCCAGGGCGGTCCCCCGCGCGAGCTTCGACGTCAGCGAGAACGGGTGGAACGTCGTCTGCCGCCAGGCCGGTCCGCCCGGTTCGGTCATGATCGGCGCGATCACGTTGACGAGCTGGGCCAGGCTGGCCGCCGTCACGCGGTCGGCATGGCGGATGAGCGAGATGAGCAGCCCGCCGAACACGACGGCGTCGAGGACGGAGTACGAGTCCTCCAGCAGGCGGGGCGCGACCGGCCACGACCGGATGTCGGTGATCCGCTCGACCTCCTGGTAGCGCGACTGGTACCAGACGTTCCACTCGTCGAACGAGATGTTCATCGTCTTGTCGCTGCGCAGGGTCGCCTTGACGGAGTCCGCCGTCGCGACGACGGCGTCGATGAAGCGATCCATGTCGACGCCCGACGCGAGGAAGCTCCCGTAGTCGTCCCCCTCGGGCTCGTAGTACGCGTGGCACGAGATGAAGTCGACGTTCTCGTACGTCTTCTCCAGGACGATGCGCTCCCACTCCCCGAAGGTGGGCATCTGCGCGCCCGAGCTCCCGCACACGACGAGCTCGAGATCGGGATCGACCTGGCGCATGGCCGCGGCCGTCGTCGCGGCGCGCTGCGCGTACTCCTCGGCGGTGCTGTGTCCGAGCTGCCACGGGCCGTCCATCTCATTGCCCAGGCACCAGATGCGGATGTCGTGCGGCTCGCGGCGCCCGTGGGCGATGCGCCGATCCGACCAGTACGTCCCCGAATCGATGTTCGCGTACTCGAGCACGTCGAGGGCCTCCAGGACCCCGCGCGTGCCGAGGTTCACGGCGTACATGAGCTCGCTGCCGACGGCCTCGAGCCACGTCGCGAACTCGTCGAGGCCGATCTGGTTCGTCTCCGTGGAGTGCCAGGCGAGGTCCAGGCGCCGGGGTCGCTGCTCGCGGGGTCCGATGCCGTCCTCCCACCGGTACCCCGACACGAAGTTGCCGCCCGGGTAGCGGATCGCGGAGACGCCGAGCTCCTTGACGAGGTCGACGACGTCCTGGCGGAAGCCGTTCTCGTCGGCCGTCGGATGCCCCGGCTCGTAGATGCCGTCGTACACGCACCGGCCCAGATGCTCCACGAAGGAGCCGAAGAGCCGCCGGTTGATGGGGCCGACCGTGAAGTGCGGGTCGATGGTGAGGTGTGCGCGGATCATGCTTCTCTTCCAGGGCGAGGGCGGTCGATGCGGGGGCGCGGACGGCGGGTCACTTGAGGCTTCCGATCGCCAGACCGCCGCGCCAGTACTTCTGCAGGGTGAGGAACGCGATGATGAGCGGGATCACCGAGACGAGCGAGCCGAGGATGATGATGCTCCACAGGCTCTGGCCGCCCGCGGCGCCGTAGGTCGACGCCGTGGACTGCCACAGGCCGATGCCCACGGTCACCGGGAACAGCCGGTTGTCGGAGAGCATCACCAGCGGCAGGAAGTAGTTGTTCCACGAGGCCACCACCGACAGCAGGAGGACCGTCACGATGGCCGGGCGGAGCATCGGCAGGGCGACCTGCAGGAACGTCCGGAACTCGCCGGCACCGTCGACGCGGGCGGCATCCAGCAGCTCGTCGGGCACCGCGTCCCGCGCGTAGACGTTCATGAGGTACACCCCGAACGGATTGAGCAGCGTCGGGAAGATGACCGCCCAGATGGTGTTCGTCCAGCCCACCTGGGCGAACAGCACGAACGTGGGGATCACCAGCGCGGTGGTGGGCACCATGACCGCACCGAGCAGGATGGCGAACGACGCGCGGCGTCCGAAGAACCGGTACTTCGCGAAGCCGTAGCCTGCGAGCACCGCGAGCACCGTCGCGCCGACGCCGCCGACGATCGCGTAGAGGGCGGAGTTGCCCAGCCAGCGCGCGTAGATGCCGCCGCCGTAGGTGAAGAGGTCGACGAGGTTCCCGATGTAGTCGATGTCGCCGCTGAACCACAGCGCGCTCTCGCCGCCGAACAGTCCGGAGGAGCTCTTGGAGCTGTTGACGATCAGCCACCAGAACGGCACGAGGAAGTAGAGCATCAGCAGCCCGAGCACGATGTTCAGCGGGATCCGCCCGCGCGTGCGCGGCCCTCGGGGCCGCTCCGGCGGGCTCGGCTCCGCCGCCGGAACGCCGGTGAGCTCCGTGGGGGTGACGGTCATGACAGGAAGCTCCCTCGCTTGCGGGTGGCGAACAGGAAGATGTAGACGCACACGAACACGACGGCGCCGAGCGCGAACGAGATCGCGGCCCCGTAGTTGTAGTTCGCGAGCGAGAACGCCTGCTGGTAGGCGTACATGTTCGGCGTGAAGTCATCGGGGATGGCTCCCGCGGCGAGCTGCTGCAGGATCTTCGGCTCGTTGAAGAACTGCAGCGTCCCGATGAGGGCGAACACGAGGATCAGCAGCAGCGCCGGGGCCACCAGCGGGATCTTGATCCGCCAGATGATCTGCCACTGCGAGGCGCCGTCGATGCGCGCGGCCTCGTACAGCGTCGGGTCGATCCCCTGCAGGGCGGCATAGAGGATGATCATGTAGTACCCGGCCCACTGCCACGTGACGATGTTGAGCAGGCCGTAGAAGATCAGTCCGCGGCTCAGGAAGTCGGGGGCCGCGGCTCCGAAGAATCCGAAGATCTCCGCCAGCGGGCCGAAGTTGTCGCTGTAGAGGAAGCCCCACATCAGCGCGCCGATCACCGTGGGGATCGCGTACGGCAGGAAGATCATGAGCCGCGAGAAGCGCGCGAACCTGGTGACGACGATGTCGAGCATCAGCGCGATCGCGAGCGAGATCGCCATCTGCAACGGGATGAGCACGAGCGAGAACCGGATGACGAACCAGACCCCGTCGAGGAACGAGGGGTCCGTGAACGCCTTCAGGTAGTTGCCGAACAGCACGAATCGGGTGCCGCCGATGAGCGACTTCTGAAAGAGGCTCAGGTAGAGGGCGAAGCCGATCGGCAGCACGAGCAGCGCCAGGAAGATGACCCCGAACGGGCCGACGAAC